>Ga0256834_1003069_pt1 | contig 10176 bp, 8 predicted proteins | sample 4281140metaG_FD_190536 | JGI IMG/M metagenome (GOLD analysis project Ga0256834, IMG submission 190536) | Hydrothermal vent microbial communities from East Pacific Rise, Pacific Ocean - 4281-140 | ecosystem: Environmental > Aquatic > Marine > Hydrothermal vents | place: Pacific Ocean: East Pacific... | reverse complement strand
CTCGTCGCTTTGCCGTGACACGGGCAGGGTTTTCCAGACAAAACGGTCATCCTCGAAGCCGACGCCCAGCTCCTGCCAGTCACCCTGCTTCAGCATCACCTTGACCGGCATGGCGTCGAGCAGCTCGTTGCCGATCACCAGCCCCGAGAACTGTTCGGGCAGCGCATCCAGCCATTCGATGCGCCGGTACGCGTCTGCCGGCAGGGCTTCGGCCAGCAAGGACTGCTGGCGCTGGCGCAGGTCCGGGCTGGTTTCCAGCATGCAGTAGCGACCGAGACGCTTGCCCAGCGCCAGCGTCAGGTCACGGGCCAGCCGGCCGCTGCCGCCGCCGAACTCCAGGATGACCGGCGGCAGTCCCTGCCCGAACAGATCGTCGGCGAAACGCGCCAGCGTGCGCCCGAACAGCGGCGAGATCTCCGGCGCGGTGACAAAGTCGCCCTCGGCCCCGAGCTTGGCCGAGCCGGCACTGTAGTAGCCCAGCCCCGGTTCGTACAGACAGGCCTGCATGTAATCGTCGAAGGGGATCGCACCGCCCTGCCCGGCGATACGCCCGACAATGCGCGCGATCAGCCGTTCGCTGTGCGCGATGGCGTCGGCATCGGGCGCTGGCAGCGCGGCTTCGGAATGATATGATGACAAGCTGTTTATCCGGAACGATGCGACATGAAACTCGAGGGCAAGGCCGCGCTGATCACCGGCTCGGCACGGCGTCTGGGCGCGAAAACGGCTGAAACTCTACATCAAAACGGCGCCGACATCATTATCCATTACCGCGGCTCCCGCGCCGCGGCCGAAGCACTGGTGGCCCGATTCAACGCGGAGCGCAGCGGCTCGGCCGTGGCCCTGCAGGCGGATCTGCTCCGGCTCGACGAGATCGAGCGACTGGCGCAGGAGGCAACGGCCGCCTTCGGCCGGCTCGATATCCTGGTCAACAATGCCTCGACCTTCTATCCGACGCCGGTCGGGCAGATCGCCGAGACCCACTGGGACGACCTGATGGGCAGCAACCTCAAGGCGCCGCTGTTTCTGTCGCAGGCCTGCCATCCGGCGCTGAAGGCCAGCCGCGGCTGCATCGTCAACATGGTCGACATCCACGCACGCTCGCCGCTGAAACGCTACCCGCTCTACTCCATGGCCAAGGCCGGCAAGGCGATGATGACCCGCGCGCTGGCGCAGGAGATGGCCCCCGAGGTGCGCGTCAACGGCGTCGCTCCCGGCGCCATCCTGTGGCCGGAGGACGACAGCCAGAGCGAGGAAGAACGCCAGAAGATTCTCCAGCGCATCCCGCTCGGGCGCACCGGCATGCCGCAGGACATCGCCGACGCCATCCTGTTTCTCGCCACCAGCCCCTATGTCAACGGCCAGATCCTGGCCGTCGACGGGGGCCGGCAACTCTTCTGAACACTGATATCGCCTTACCGACATGAGCCGTTTCTGGACCCCCCTCGTACAACGTCTCGATCCCTATGTGCCCGGCGAACAGCCGCAGGATCAGCCCTACATCAAGCTCAACACCAACGAGAACCCCTATCCGCCGTCGCCGAAGGTAGCCAAGGCTCTGCGGGACTTCGATGCCGGGCGGCTGCGGCTCTACCCCGACCCGGAATCGGGCCGGCTGCGCCAGGCGCTGGCCGAGCGGCACGGCGTCCACCCCCGGCAGGTCTTTGTCGGCAACGGTTCCGACGAGGTGCTGGCGCACAGCTTCCAGGCCTTTTTCCAGCGCCCGCAGCCGCTGCTGTTCCCGGAGATCAGCTACAGCTTTTATCCGGTTTACTGCCAGCTCTACGGCATCGAGGCCCGGCGCATCCCGCTGAGAGAGGGTTTCGGTATCGCCGTCGAGGACTACAGCGGCGACTGCGGCGGCGTGATCCTGCCCAACCCGAACGCGCCGACCAGCCGCCTGCTGTCGCTCGACGATATCGCCCGCCTGTGCGCGCTGCAGCCGGATCGCGTGGTCGTCATCGACGAGGCCTACATCGACTTCGGCGGCGACAGCGCGGTGGCGCTGCTCGACCGCCATCCGAACCTGCTGGTGATCCAGACCTTCTCCAAGTCACGCAGCCTGGCCGGCATCCGCCTCGGCCTGGCCATTGGATCGGAGACGCTGATCGAGGGGCTGCAGCGGGTCAAGAACTCCTTCAATTCCTATCCCGTCGACGCTTTGGCCCAGGCGCTGGCGCTGGCCTCGCTCGAAGACGAGGATTACTTCCGCGGCACCTGCCGGCGCATCGTCGATACCCGCGAGCGCAGCCGCGAGGCCTTGCAAGCGCTCGGTTTCGAGGTGCTGCCCTCGGCCGCCAACTTCCTGTTCGCACGGCCGCCGGGCGGCAAGGCCGGCGCGCTGTACCGCGCCCTGAAGCGGGCCGGCATCCTGGTGCGCTGGTTCGACAGCCCCGGCATCGACGACTGGCTGCGCATCACGGTCGGCACCGACGAAGAGATGACACAACTGATCTCCCGGCTGGAAAAGACGCTTTCAGTTGCAAAATAAAACCTAGACTTTCTCCGCATCCCTTTTTATCCTCGGCCTCGCCAACAACAACCAATAAGGGACACATCATGAAACTCACTCTACGCCGCGGCCGTGGCTGGGTGTTCGCTGCTCTGGCATTCACCGCACTCTCCGCATGGGCCGATACCGACAAGAGCTTCATTCTGCAGGTCGACCGGGTCACTCCCGAACTGATCGCGCAGCTTGAGAACTCGGGTGCGCGCATCACCCAGAAATACGACAATATCAATGCCATCGCGATCGAGATGCCCGCCGGCGACACCTCTGCGCTCAAGCAGATTGCCGGCATCAGCGGCATTTACAAGGATCGCCAGATGGGCATCCCCGAACCGGTCAAGGGAGCAACCGCCACGCTCGCGGCCGAGGAAATCGGGGGCGTCGTCGAATACGATGACATCAAGAACGACCTGCCGGCCGACTACTTCCGCAGCCACAACCTGACCGGCGCCTCGATGCTGTTCGGCTCCGGCCTCGACGGCAGTGGCGTCGTGGTTGCCGTCATCGACTCGGGCACCGCCGACAACCCGGACGTCGTTCCGGCGCTGGCCGGCTCGGTGATCGGCGGCGAAAACTTCGTGGACGACGATCCCGTGTCCGCCACCAGTACCGCCAACGGGCCGCACGGCACCTGGGTCGGCACCACCATCGCCGGCCACACGGCTTTCCTGTTCAGCCCGGAAAGCGCCCTGGCCCAGTCCATCCGCCAGCATGCGCCGGACAGCATCATTCCGGATTTTGCCGGCAGCGGCCTGGACCTGGTACCGATGTTCGGCTCCGCGCCCGGCGCCCAGCTCTACGCGATGAAAGTCTTTTCCTCGCTGGGCGGCGGCGCTCCGGAATCGCGCATCATCGCCGCCATGGATCGCGCCATCACCCTGCGCAAGAACTATGACGCGGGCATGCCGGTGGTTCCGGTTTCCGGTTCCGGCACCGAAGACGATCCCTATGTCTACGACTCGCTGCCCATCGGCGTGGTCAACATGAGCCTGGGCGGACCGACCCTGTTCGCCGGCGGCGACCTGGAAGACCAGATGACGCAGGCCATGCTCGACGCGGGCATTGTGGTCGTGGTTTCCGCGGGCAACTCCGGCTTCGCCGGCATGACCATCGGCAGCCCGGGTTCAGGCAAGGGCTCGCTGACCGTCGGCGCCGTCAACACCGCCGCTCATGAGCGCATCCTGCGCGACATCCAGTACGGATTGGGCATCGGCGAACTGTTCCGCCCGACCGACCACCTGCAAATGGCCTACTTCAGTTCGCGCGGACCGAATGCCGATGGCCGCAACGACCCGGACGTGGTCAGCATGGGCTTTGCCACCTTCGTGCAGGGACCGACCGGCTCGCTGAACCTGGTCTCGGGCACTTCCTTCTCCGCACCGGACGTTGCCGGTGGCGCCGCTCTGCTGCGCCAGGCGGCTCCCGACGCCTCGGCACGGGCCATCCGCAAGGCCTTGATCAAGAGCGCCAACCCGATGCCGCTGCTGGATACGGCTGGCGACATGGATCAGGGTTCCGGCCTGGTCGACTATCCGGCGGCGCTGGCCATGCTCGAGTCCATGGGCTACGAGATGATGCCGCGCATGGGCAAGAAGCACCGCCACGGCTGGAAACACCACAAGCGTCCGTCGAAGAAGGTCGCCAAGAACGTCAAGCGACTCGGCTACAAGATTCTCAAGGCCAAGCGCCCGAAGACCTTCGCGCTTGACGACCTGGATCCGGGCGAGATCGCGCACTTCTTCGTCAAGGCTGGCAACAAGACCGATCGCATCGTGATCAACCTCGCCAATCTCGATCTGGGACCGGCGGATGCGCAGAATGTCTTCTTCGGCAACGACCTGTATGTGCGCGTGCAGGATGCGATCACGTCCACCGACGTCACGCTCTACGAAAACTTCATCACCACCGATACCGAGATCGTCATCGACAAGCCGCAGACCGGCCTGATCCGTATCGCCGTGATGGGCGACTGGACCAATGCCGCACCGGTATCCGCCGAGCTGACCGTCCAGACCTTCAAGGGCGAAAAAGCCGAGGAGAGCGCCAAGGGCAAGATCGCCGAAGGTGCCTATGCTGCCTATGGCGTCGATGTTCCGGGCGGCACCGCCAGCTTCGACATCGAGCTGTCCTGGAAGGAGAACTGGGGACACTACCCGACCGACGATCTGGATCTGATCCTGCTGACTCCGTCCGGTCAGGTCATGTATGACGGCGCTACTTTCAACAGCCCGGAGCGCGTCAGCCTGGAAAACCCGGAAGCCGGCAGCTGGACCATCCTCGTCAACGGCTTCACCGTCCACGAGGAGCTCAAGAAGAAGGGGCGCAAGCATCGTCATGACGACGATGACGATGATGACCACAAGAAGAAGCCCAAGCCGCCGACCGCGAAGTGGAAGCTGAGCGTCAGCGCCGACGGCAACCCGCTGCCTCTGCGGTAAGTCAATACCGCAAGCACGACAAAAAACCGCCCCGGCTGGCCAGCCGGGGCGGTTTTTTTATGGCGGATTCTGCCGCAAACCGAGCATCAACCGTCCGGGTCGCGTCGATCCTTGAAGCTGCGCCAACCGCTGATCATGGAGCTGATGATGCTCTGGCGGGACATGATATCCTCGCGCACCGCCACATAGACATGAACGATCACGAACACGATGATCACCCACATCACCAGGTGGTGCCAGGTATGCACGTCCTGGCTCTGGCCGAACAGCGGAATAACCCATGAGCTGAACAACGCGTACTGCCAACTGTCGTAGCCGGTTCCTTCGCCATACAGGGCAAAACCGGTCACGATCATGAACAGCAGCGCCCAGACGAACATCAGGTGCATGGTCAGAATCGCCAGCGGGTTATGTCCTGTGTATTTTTTCGGCTCCTTGAGCAGGAACAGATACCAGCCAATCTCATGGAATACGCCGCCCCAAAACCGCGGACTGAGCAGCGGCGGAAAAAAGATTTCCCGCGCATGCGCATTGCCGACCAGCGCCCAATAGAAGCGGAACAGAAAACCGATCGCCACGATATAAGCCGCCGCAAAATGCGCAAAACGGATATAGCCCATCAGGTAATTGTCCGAGGCCTCTCCCGGCATCGTGGGCAGCGGCGAACCGATCAGGTAGCCGCTCAGCGCCAGCACGAAAATCCCCAGCGCATTGATCCAGTGCCAGAGCCTAACCGGCGCCTCGTAGACATATACCGCCGGTTCGATATGGGTCTTGGTGCTTGCATTCGCCATGATCCACCCCCTACAGCCCGATCGGGCCGGTAGTGACCGATGCCAGTTCCTCGCCGTCTTCGGACATCACATGCGTCGAACAGGCCAGGCAAGGATCGAAGCTGTGGATGTTGCGCAGGATCTCGACCGGCTCCTCCGGCACCTCGACCCGGGTGTTCATCATCGAGGCTTCGAAGGCGCCGATATTGCCGGCCTCGTCGCGCGGCGAGCCGTTCCAGGTCGTCGGCACCACGCACTGGTAGTTGTCGATCTTGGTGTCCTTGATGCGAATCCAGTGCCCCAGTGCGCCGCGCGGCGCTTCGGTGAAGCCGACGCCCCTGGCCTCGGCGGGCCACTCCGCGGGATCCCATTTCTCGCCCAGATGCGTGGCGGTGTCGCCATTCTTGATGTTGGTCATCAGCTTGTCGAAGAAATACAGCTGCATGTCCGCGGCCCACTGCGCTTCCAGCGCACGCGCCGCGGTACGGCCCAAGGTCGAGAACAGGGCGCTGATCGGCACATCCAGCGTCTTGAGGGTGCGATCGATCTGTTCGGTCCAGTATTCGTGTCCCTGCACATATCCGACGATGTAGCGTGCCAGCGGTCCCACCTCCATCGCGTGACCGCGCCAGCGTGGCGCCTTGATCCAGGAATAGCGCGCCGATTCGTCGAGCTGCTCGATGTTCTGTGCCGTGCCCTTGGCGCTGCTGACATCGAAGTCGGGGTCGGTAATCCCGTCCCAGGGATGCAGCCCCTTGACGCCATCCGGGTACTTGTACCAGGAGTGCGGCACGAATTCCTGAATCTGTTCCGGATCGGTCAGGTCGACCTCGTGAACCCTGTTGAGATCGCCATTGACGATCGCGCCGCGCGGCATCATCAGACTCTCCGCGGAGTAGTCGTTGGCGCGCTCCGGAATATCGCCGTAGGCCAGCACATTCTGGCTCGACAGGCCACCGCCGTAGAGCCAGCCCTTGTAGAACTGGCCGATGGCGAGGATATCCGGAATATAGACATTGTCGATGAAGGTCTTGGAGTCCTTGAGGATCTGGTGCACCTGGTTCAGGTTGACCATGTTGAGGCCGCCCACCGCGCCAACGCCATCGACATTGATCGGGCAGGGCACGCCGCCCACGGTCCAGTTCGGATGCGTGTCCTTGCCGCCGAAGATGGCGCGCGTCTTCATGATCTCCTTCTGGAAATCGAGCGCCTCCAGGTAATGCGTCACCGCCATCAGATCGGCTTCCGGCGGCAACAGATAGGCCGGATTGGTCCAGTAGCCGTTGCGGAAAGGCCCCAGCTGCCCGGACTCGACAAAACGCTTGAGCCGGTTCTGCACATCGCGGAAATAGCCGGGCGACGAATTCGGATGGTGCGGCGACACCTGCTGCTGCAGCGCCGAGGTGGCGCGCGGATCCGCCTTCAGCGCGTTGACCGGATTGACCCAGTCCAGCGCATGCAGGTGATAGAAGTGCACCAGATGGTCGTGCACCTGCAAGGACAGCTGCATGATATTGCGGATGCAGTTGGCGTTTTCCGGGATGTCGATGCCCAGCGCATTCTCCACCGCCCGTACCGAGGTCAGCGCATGGGTGCCGGTGCAGACGCCGCAGATGCGCTGCACGAAAGCCCAGGCATCGCGCGGATCCCGCCCCTTGAGGATCACCTCGAGGCCGCGCCAGATGGTGCCGGAGGACACCGCGTTGGTGATCACGTTGTTCTCGTCGATGTTGACCTCGGCGCGCATGTGCCCCTCGATACGGGTGACCGGGTCCACCACCACGCGCTGTCCGGAGTTGTCCAGCGTATAACCGTTGGGCGTATTGATGATGCTCATGATTCCTGGTCTCCTTTGCTCTGGGTTCGTTTCAATGCGGATACCGCGGCATGCACCGCGACGGCGCCGCCGACCACGGCAGCGGCGCCCATGCCGATATCGTCGGCATTGGCCTCGATGCCGAACTGCTTGATGGTGGTCAGGCGGTCGTAGAAGCCGCCCTTGTCCCAGAAGCCGTCTTCGGAACAGCCGATGCAGGGGTGACCGGCCTGAATCGGGAAGGACAACCCGCCGTTCCAGCGGATGGTGGAACAGGCATTGTAGGTGGTCGGCCCCTTGCAACCCATCTTGTAAAGGCAGTAGCCCTTGCGCGCGGCCTCGTCGTCCCAGCGCTCGACGAACTGGCCGGCATCGAAATGCGGCCGGCGATAGCACTTGTCGTGGATGCGCTGGCTGTAGAACATTTTCGGGCGTCCCTGGCGATCCAGCGACGGCAGGCGCTCGAAGGTCAGCATGTAGGTGATCACCGCCGTCATCACCTCCGCGATCGGCGGGCAGCCGGGCACCTTGATGATCGGCGCATTGCCGATATCCGGCACCTTGTGGATCGGGGTGGCGCCGGTCGGGTTCGGCTTTGCCGCCTGCACGCAGCCCCAGGAGGCGCAGGACCCCCAGGAAATGATGGCCATGGCGTCCTTGGCGGCCTGCCGCAACTGCTCGGTAAACGGCCGCCCCCCGACAATGCAGGACATGCCGCCCGTGGCGCCCTGATCCAGCCCCGGATTACCCTCGCAGGCGAGGATATAGCGCCCCTTGTGCCGGTCGATCACCTCGTCGACGATGGCTTCGGCCTCATGGCCGGCCGAAGCCATGATCAGGCTGTCGTAGTCCAGCGAGATCATCGACAGAATGACATCCTTGGCCAGCGGATGTGCCGAGCGGATGAAAGACTCGGAACAGCAGGTGCACTCGAGGCCGTGCAACCACAGCACCGGTATCCTCGGCTTGTTCTCCATCGCGTCCGCGATCTTGGCCGCATAGGCCGGACTCAAGCCCATGGCCGCAGCGGTCAGGCTGCAGAATTTAAGAAAACTGCGCCGGGTAATCCCCTGTCGGCGCATCACGTCATAGAAAGATTCGCTCATCTCGCTCCCCTCTGTCGATTCGGGTTGTTTTTTTTCGCATCCCCTTCCTAGCAATTCGGCGACCAGATTCGGTCATGCCTTTCAGATTCAATCACTTGCGGGAAAAAGAGCCGCCAGCCTGCAGAACGAGAAAGGCCAGAAAAACTCCGCATCGGAACCAATACCGGTAACTTTTTTACCGGCAGCAAAGGTACTAAAAATCGCCTATATGTAAATTTTATTTGCCCTTGTTTCTGTATTCTGGAATTATTCTTTCCGTTTTTACCGATAAGCCTGACTTCATGCTGCCATGAACACCTTGATCCTCGGTATCGGCAACCTGCTGTGGGCCGACGAAGGCTTTGGCGTTCGCGCCGTCGAGCGGCTCGACGCTCTCTATCGCTTCGACGACGGCGTCACCCTGATGGATGGCGGCACTCAGGGTCTGTACCTGGCGCCCTTCGTCCAGGCCTGCGATCTGCTGGTCGTTTTCGATGCCATCGACTACGGCCTCGAGCCGGGCACGCTGAAAACGCTGGAAGGCGACCAGGTGCCGAAATTCATGGGCGCGAAAAAAATGAGCCTGCACCAGACCGGCTTCCAGGAAGTGCTGGCGATGGCGGAAATGCTGGGCGAATACCCGAAGGAACTGCTGCTGGTCGGCGTGCAGCCGGAGCAGATCGAGGATTACGGCGGCAGCCTGCGCCCGCTGACCCGCTCCCGCATCGAACCGGCCATCGAGCGGGCGCTGGAATGGCTGGCCGAACGCGGCATCCATGCCGAGCGCCGGTCTCAGCCGTTGCCGCCGGAACAGGCGCTGGCCGGCGCCGAGCTGCGCATCGAACGCTACGAGCGCTTCCGGCCCGCTCCCGAGGCCGCCTGTCGCGTCGGCGACGACCGGGTGATCCGCGACCCGGACTTCCACATCGAATACAAGCCGCATCCGCTGGACCCGGAGCGCGCCATCGCCTGCGATGTCGATCACCGGGGCAAATACTGATGTGCATCGGCATTCCCATGCAGGTGATCGAATCCGGTTTCGGCCATGCCCTCTGCGAAGGCATGGGCCAGCGCCGCGAAGTGGACACCCTGCTGGTCGGCGAACAGCCGCCCGGCACCTGGCTGCTGGTCTTCCTCGACAGCGCGCGCGAAGTGCTCACGCCCGAGGACGCCCGACGCATCGGCCAGGCCGTGCAGGCCGTGGACCGGATCATGCAGCAGGGCGGCGGCGCACTGCCGGACAACAGCCTCGACGCCCTGTTCGCCGACCTGGTCGATCGCGATCCGCCCAAACCCGAATCCCTGCTCGCCCACGAACGGGCGCAACAACGCAAAGGTGACTGACCATGCCCTCCCCGCTGATCCGCAACATGATCGAACGACACGGTTATCCCATGCTCCGCGGCGACGAGCTGGATGCCTTCATCGAGCAGCAGCCCGAATGCGTGCTGTTCTTCACCGAAGACCCGGAACGCTTCCCGGAAAGCAACGATGTCGCGATGATCCTGCCGGAACTGGTGCGCGAGTACGGCGGCCGCTTCAGCGCCGCGGTGGT
>Ga0256834_1003068_pt1 | contig 10177 bp, 7 predicted proteins | sample 4281140metaG_FD_190536 | JGI IMG/M metagenome (GOLD analysis project Ga0256834, IMG submission 190536) | Hydrothermal vent microbial communities from East Pacific Rise, Pacific Ocean - 4281-140 | ecosystem: Environmental > Aquatic > Marine > Hydrothermal vents | place: Pacific Ocean: East Pacific... | reverse complement strand
CTTGTTTTCCCCCCATAACAGTATTTTACATAATCCGAACCTTTAAGAGAGATAGGAATGCTGGTGTTGGTTATAGGCTTAATATCTATTACAGCTTGTCTAAACATGTCTTCATGCGCTGGATTTATAACAACGCAGATATCTTTAAGGCCATCCATATTCAAAAAGACATCAAGCGTATGGCGTAAAATGGTTTTTCCGTTAAGCTTAACATATTGCTTTGGCACATCGCCGCCAATCCTGCTGCTAGAGCCTGCGGCAACTATGATTAGGCTAAATTCTTTATATGTAAGCATTAGGGTAGTTATCCATTAAGTGTTGTATTTCAGTGCATATAGTTGTAAAAATGCAACAGTGCTAACAAGCTTCTAAACTACTTATAGCAGGATAACTTTTGTCTATACACATAAAAGATACAGATCAACATACATTTACCAAAATGCTTGGCAAGGTGTTTTCAGGCATGCGGTGGTCACAATTAAAATACAGATCGTGGCGCACGAAAGCTGGTATTTTACTGGTTATAGCTTCAATAGTCAGTGGTTTTCTTACCTATGCGGCATTAACGAAGATGCCGCCATTGGGAGATGACCCTAATATTGTTATATGGCTGCTTAATATTGATTTGATTGTTTTGCTGCTACTTGTGTCATTGATTGCGCGACGTATTCTTAGTGTGTGGAGTGGGCGAAAGAAGGGGATTGCTGGCTCTCATTTGCATGTACGCCTTGTTTATATATTTAGTGTATTGGTAGCCGTTCCAACAATTACGATGACCATATTTTCTGTTTTCTTCTTTCATTATGGCGTACAGACATGGTTTTCCGAGCGTGTGCAAACGGCAATAAATGAATCGCAAGCGGTTGCTGAATCCTATTTTGAAGAGCATAAGCAAGTTATCCGCGCGGATACCATGGCCATGGCGAATGATTTGGATCGGCAAGCAGAGCGGCTTTTACTTAATGAGAAGAATTTTTCCAAAGCAATAGATACGCAAGCATTCTTTAGAAATTTATCCGAAGCTGTCGTTATAAATAAGAGTGGGCGCGTTCTTGGGCGTTCATCCCTAACTTTTGCGCTGGAATACGAGATGCCAAAAGATTACGCTCTTCGTCAAGCGGATCAAGGTGATGTCGTTCTAATGATGGGCGAAAAGCAAGATCGCGTGCGCGCGCTGGTCAGGCTTAAAAACATTACGGATGCTTATTTATTTGTCGGGCGGATGGTTGATCCGCAAGTGTTACTACATTTGAATGCTGCCAAGCTTGCGATTGAAGATTACGATAACTTGCAATCCCAGTATTCAGGCATGCAAATCACTGTGACAATGATTTTTGTTGTTGTGGGTATGCTGTTACTATTGGCTGCTATTTGGTCTGGCCTGTTACTTGCGCGGCAATTAGTAAGCCCGATTACCGAGCTTATAAGCGCGGCAGATCGCGTGCGAGCGGGGGATTTAACTTCGCGGGTTAGTGATGGTGAGCGTCTGGAAGAGTTCGCGTATCTCGCTCGATCTTTCAATAGAATGACAAGTCAAATTCAAACTCAGCGCGATGATCTTGTTGAGGCTAACAGGCAAATTGACAGTCGGCGACATTTCATAGAAAGCGTCCTTGCGGGCGTTTCCTCTGGTGTTATCGGCGTGGATAATCAGGGCGTAATTAATCTGGCTAACAACTCAGCCTCTAAGTTTTTATCAAAAGATATTGATGATATAACGGGAAAATATATTTTAGATATTATACCCGAGCTAAAGGATATGCTGGAATTAGTGGCGAAACGCCCAAAGAAAATACTTCAAAGAAAAATGCTTCAAAAAGAAGTTCCAGTTTTATCCAGCAATGCAGGAAAACGAATATTCTTATTTAACATCACAATAGAGATGTTGGAAGAAAATAAAACAGGCTTAATCTTAACTTTTGATGATATTACAGAGCTGCAATCGGCGCAAAGGAAAGCTGCTTGGTCGGATGTGGCGCGTAGAATTGCGCATGAAATTAAAAACCCGCTAACCCCTATACAGCTTTCTGCGGAGCGGCTAAAGCGCAAATATTTGCAAGAAATAACCAGTGACGCTGATAGCTTTGAAAAATGCACCGATACTATCATTAAGCATGTGGGCGACATTGGGCGCATGGTTGATGAATTTTCATCATTTGCGCGTATGCCTGATTCGGTTATGAAACTGGAAAATCTTTCAAAACAGATAGAGGAATCACTAATCCTTTCAAAGCAAGCTCATACGAATATAAAGTTTAACCTTATTAAGAATAAAGAAGATATATTTGCAAATATTGATGCGAGGCAAATACAACAAATAATGACAAATTTGCTACAAAACTCAATTGATTCGAATAGTGATGAAATTGATATACTCATAGGTAATTACAATGATCAAACTTTTATCGCGCTAACGGATAATGGATCAGGCTTTCCAAAGGATGAGGATATCTCAAAATTGACAGAGCCATATATCACCCACAAACCAAAGGGAACAGGGCTTGGCCTTGCTATTGTAAAAAAGATTATGGAAGATCATGACGCTACATTATTGCTGGGCGCAAGTGAGTGGCTGTCCAATCAAGATAATTGGAAAGATATGGGCGGGGTTTGCGTTATTTTAATGTTCCCGATTATTACAGAATTTCAAAAGGACGAGGCTTAATATGAATGAAAAAATATTAATTATCGATGATGAAGAAGATATCTGCTTACTAATACAAGCTTTGCTTGAAGATGAAGGATATCAAGCACTTTGCGCATATAATAGTGAGCAAGCCTATGAACTTATAAGCAGTGAAAACCCTGATCTTATTATCCAAGATATTTGGCTTCAGGGCAGTAATGATGATGGCATAGACATACTTAAAGCTGTTAAAAACACACATCCTGACTTGCCATTTATAATGATTAGCGGGCATGGAACAATTGAAACAGCCGTGTCGGCTATTAAATTAGGTGCATATGATTTCATTGAAAAGCCATTCAAAAGCGACCGTCTCTTATTGATGATCCAAAGGGCATTAGAAAATATCGAGCTTAAAAAGCAGAATGCCGAGCTTAAGAGGCAAACTTTTAAACGCACGCAAAGCCTTTCAAAACAGCTTCCTGAAAATATTCGTCAAACATTAGATAAGGTTTCTAAAACAAATAGCCGTATTCTACTTACTGGTGAAGCAGGTACGGGAAAAAATATTGCCGCCGTATATGTTCATGAAAAATCAAACCGTAATGACCTTCCATTTATGGCACTTAACTGCGCTGCTATGGATTTTGAAAAGCTAGAGATAGAGCTGTTCGGCACAGTAAACAGCTCTTTGGGCAATAATGCAAAAGCTGGTTTATTAGAGCTGGTAGAAGGCGGCACGTTGCTGCTTGATGAGGTTATGAACTTGCCTATTGAAACACAGGGCAAGATTTTAATATTGTTGCAAGATTGCGCTTATTATAAAATTGGATCTAATCACAAGACTCCCGCAGATATTAGGGTAATTGCAACAACCAGCGCGGATGTTGATCAAAAGCTCTCTGATGGCTCATTCAGAGAGGATTTATATTATCGACTGAATGTTGTACCTATCCATATGCCGCAGCTAAAGCAAAGAAAGCAAGATATCCCTGACTTGATAGAAGGCTATCTTCCTAAATATAAATTTAGCGACCTTGCCATGGCAAAGCTACAATCTTACCAATGGCCAGGAAATGTTAAGCAATTATATAATGTGCTTGAATGGATATCTATCATGAATGACGATACGAGCACTCAAATAGAAATCGAAAACCTGCCCCCTGAATTAGGCGGGGCGACTAGCCAATCTATAGATACAAACACATCAACCGCGCTTATTGATAATATAATGCAATTGGGCTTACGCGAAGCTAGAGAACATTTTGAGCGCTATTACTTGCTTTCCCAAGTTAATAAATTTGATGGTAATATTTCAAAAACAGCCATGTTTGTTGGAATGGAGCGATCAGCTTTGCACAGAAAGTTAAAGTCATTAGATGTTTTTTCTAATGATAAACAAAATGTAGCGTAGTATAGTATAGGCCTTGACCCTAGTGGCTTGAATTTTTTATTATAAACGAATGAGATGAAATTATGAGAGTTATTATTTCTGGTGCGAATTTGGTTGGCTCTAGCATTGCAGCCTATCTTTCCAAAGAAGATAACGATGTCACAGTTATTGATCGGGATAGTGACGAGCTTGCGCATATTAATAGTGCGATGGATGTTAATACAATTACTGGCCACCCGTCTGATCCCGATGTTCTAAACGCAGCGGGCGCAAAAGAATGCGATATGATTATTGCAGTAACCGAAGATGATGAAACCAACATGATAGCATGTCAAATCGGGCATTCACTTTTTGGTATTCCTAAAAAAATAGCACGTATACGTAAGCAGTCATATCTTGATCCGTCATGGTCAAATCTATTCAGTCGTGCGCATATGCCAATTGATGTGATTATTTCGCCAGAAATATTGGTTGCTCAAGACATATTAGAGCGACTGTCAATTCCTGGAACAACGACAGCCACTCGTTTGGCTGATGGTAAAGCTTACTTGATTGGCGTTGTTTGTATGGATGATTGCCCTGTTTTGCATACTCAATTAGGGCAGCTAAACAGGCTTTTTCCTGATCTATCTTTTTCTATAGTATCAATATCGCGCAATACTAAAACCATTATACCAGATGAAAATGATATGCTGGAAGTTGGTGACGAGGCCTATATAATCGTGGATAGTAAGCATCTGCGTAGGGTTATGGCTGCTTTTGGACATTTGGAAAAAGAAGCTCGTAAAATTATTGTTTCTGGCGGAGGTAATATTGGGCTATCCCTTATCCGCAAGCTTCAAGACGAAGTGTCAGACGCGCAGCTAAAAGTTATTGAGTATAATGATGAACGCGCAAAATTCCTTAGTGAGCAGCTTGAAAATATTATCGTTCTTAATGGTAATACCTTAGAGCGCGAAATTATGGAAGAAGCCTCTATATCAACCGCAGAGACGTATATTGCACTAATGAATGATGATGAAAGCAATATTTTAGGCTCGCTGCTGGCAAAGCAATATGGCTGTTCTCGCGTTATTACACTGGTGAACAACCATGCCTATTACCCATTAGTAGGGCCGTTGGGCATTGATGTGATGATATCGCCAAAATCTATTATTGTTTCAAACATTATGAAGCATGTTCGCCGTGGCCGCATCAGAGGAATCCACAGTATTCGCGATGGTAGTTTTGAGCTTATGGAGATCGAGACTTCCAGCTCTTCTGGCGTGGTTAATAAAAAAATGCAGGATATTGAATTGCCTTCAGGCGTGGTTATTGGCGCTATTATTCGTGATGAAAAAGTAATTATACCAAATTCTAATACTGATATTTTATCTAATGATCATATAATTATTCTCGCATCACGTGAAAAAGCCAGATTAATTGAAAAAATGTTTTCTGTTCACGTAGATTTGTTTTAAGCAGATGAAATTAGGTATATTTGATTCAGGGTTGGGCGGGCTACTTATTGCCAAATCTGTGCGCGAGCATATCCCTGATATAGATATTATATATTTCGGAGATACCTTGCATTTGCCATATGGCAATCGCTCTAAAGAGGCCATATATGAGTATAGCCGCCGCGCTATTGAATTTTTATTTGCGCAAGATTGCAACCTTATTATAACCGCCTGTAATACCGTTAGTGCCTCTGCGCTGCGCAAACTTCAACAAGATTATCTTCCCGATAGTAAATATAGTTATAGACGAATTTTAGGCGTTGTTGTCCCTACATTAGAGTGCGCACTTGACGATGGTTATAAAAGCATAGGGTTAATAGCAACAAATTATACTATTAACTCAAATGCTTATAAAGAAGAGCTGCAAAAGCTTGACCCGCAAATTAAAATCTTTCAGGAAAATACACCGTTGCTTGTCCCGTTAATAGAACATGACGGGGGGCAATGGCTGCCCTCGGTTTTAAAACGCTATTTAACGCCGCTGCTTAAGCATGATATAGAATGTTTAATTTTAGGATGCACGCATTACCCGTTTTTAAAATCTGAAATCCGCAAAATCATAGGTAATGACATATCACTGCTTGCGCAAGATGAAATTATTCCGAAAAAGCTCAAATTATATTTAGAAAATCACCCTGAAATAGCGGATAAAATATCACGACACGCTAAAAGCGAGTTTATTGTCAGTGATATAACAAAAAATTACACACAATGCGCATATAAAATATACGCGCAGGAAATAGATATTGAATGCGCCGATTTTTCTGTAGAAACAAACACTTATATCAGGAAGGCTATATGATGGAATTAACGATGCCACGGGCTGTCTTTTGGGACTGGGACGGAACATTAGCAGATAGCTATGGCTTCTTAAATGATGCCCATAATCACACTTTGGAAACATTAGGCTTTGAAAAATTTAAAGAGGGTGAATATAGAAATTATTTCGGCAAGCCCAGAGGAATCCTCTATCCTGCAATATATAAAGACAAATGTGATAAAGCTATGGAGATTTTCCAAGGATATGTTCTCGAAAACAGCCATAAAATACAGGTTTTACACGGAAGTAGGGATGTTTTAGAGCTATTTCATCAAAAAAACATCGTTATGGGCATTGTAAGCAATAAAAAGGCCGCCTTTATAGTTAAAGAGCTAGAATATTTGGGTTGGAGTGAGTATTTTAAGGTAGTAATTGGCTCTGGTGATGCAAATGCAGATAAACCTTCGGGCGCTCCGCTATTACTTGCATTAGAGCAAGCCGATGTTAAACACGAAATGCATGATATTTGGTATGTCGGTGACACTGAAAATGACCTTGCTTGTGCGCAAGATGTCGGATGCCACGGCGTATTGTTAAACGACTCAGAAAATTCAGCAAATTTAATCAAACAATATAATCCCTTAATAAGTTTTAGCAGTTATCCACTATTAAAAGAGATTTTGGTTGCAATATAGATTAATTACTCTAAGAATATCTGTGGCTTATATAATTTATATGGGCTGAATGGTTTTAAATAATAATAATAAATTTAGGAAATTATAATGGCCGAAAAAATACAAAGCGTACAAGATGTCTTTCTTAACAAAATTCGTAAAGAAAAAATGTCTGTTACGGTATTTCTCGTCAATGGTGTAAAGCTTCAAGGAATTGTCACGTGGTTTGATAATTTCTCTGTTCTACTGCGTCGTGACTCTCATATCCAGCTTGTTTATAAACATGCAATATCAACCATCATGCCTGGTGGGCCTTTGAGCTTAAATGATGATGATGACGATACGGACGCTTCTGAATAAGGTTTGTTTTGAAGAAAAAAGATAAAATGCATATTGGTGTTCAAGAGCTAGATCCTGAGAGCGCCTATATCGTGCAGCCTGTCGATAAAAGGCAGCCTTCTGAGCGTGATATTAGTTATATTATTGAAGAAATAGGCGGGCTTGCGCGTGCTATTGATCTTGTCGTTGCTGAAACACGCGTTGTTAATTACTCTAAAATCCATGCAGGGAGCTTTTTTGGCAAGGGCACTCGCGCGGAAATTGCCGAAGATATAAAAGCACACACACCCTCAATCGTAATTGTAAATTGCTCGCTATCGCCTATTCAGCAACGTAATCTTGAAACAGAGTGGGGCGCGAAAGTAATTGATCGCACAGGTCTTATCCTCGAAATTTTTGGTGCGCGCGCACAAACAAAAGAGGGGTTATTGCAAGTTGAGCTTGCTGCGATGGATTATCAAAAGTCACGCCTTGTTCGCTCTTGGACACATTTAGAACGCCAGCGCGGCGGATCTGGATTCATGGGCGGGCCAGGTGAGCGTCAGATAGAGCTTGATCGCAGAATTATTTCAACGCGCATTACTAAGCTGAAAAAAGAGCTGGAAGATGTACGCCGCACACGTGATTTAGGCAAGAAAAGCCGTCAACGCGTTCCATTTCCTATTATATCGCTTGTGGGCTATACGAATGCGGGTAAATCTACTTTGTTTAACAATATTACTAACGCGGATGTTTTTGCAAAAGATTTGCTGTTTGCTACGCTTGACCCAACAATGCGCCGTATTACTTTGCCGCAAAACCAAGAGGCTATATTAGCCGATACCGTTGGTTTTATCTCTGATTTACCAACGCATTTAATATCCGCATTCCGCGCAACGTTAGAGCAAATAACCGAAGCTGACGTTATTATTCACGTCATTGATGCCTCGCGCAAAGATTATATGGCACAGAAGAATGATGTTATCCAAATCCTTAAAGATCTTGGCGTTGATTATAATAAGGATGAGCGCATTATCGAGGTCTTTAACAAAGTTGATTTGCTTGATGATGAAACCGTAAATGGCTTTATTAATTGCAATAAATACACCGACATTCCAAAAATTTTAGTCTCTGCGCATAAAGGGATGGGCGTTACGGCTTTACTTGAACATGTTGCGGAAATAACAGCAAAGAATTGCAAAGAAGTACAGTTTAATATTGATATTACAAATGGCAAAGCTATCGCTTGGCTTTATTCTAATGGCGAGGTTATAGCTCGGCATGACACCGAAGACATTGTAGAAATATCATTGCGCCTTGATACCGCCGAGCTAGAGAAATTCCAAAAAAACTTTGGCTATAACCCAGTATAGCAAACGGTTTCAAATAAATTCGATACGCATCGAAAGTAAATGTTATTCACCTAAGCTTTTACTGGCAATTTCAAAAATATCAGGTGATATATCTTTAATTTTCAAAATTTCAGACAATGCATCTTTCATCATAATTTGGCGATCAGGGGTATATCGTTGCCATTCTCGCATAGGCGTTAGCAACCGCGCGGCAATTTGCGGATTTATTTTATTGAGCTTTATTACTGCATTTTTCAATAAGTCATAGCCAGAGCCGTCTTTAGCATGAAAATGAACGGGATTACCAAACGCAAACGCAGAATATAGCGAGCGCACTCTATTTGGATTTTTAATATTAAAATCAGGATGGTTTTCAAGCAGCTTTATTTCCTCGATAACATTCTTGCGTTTGGATACGGCTTGCAGGCTAAACCATTTATCAACCACAAGCGGGTAATCTTTAAAGCGATCATAAAAATCTGCAAAAGCATCTTCTCGCTCACTATTATTATTATCCGTAAGCCGTGCAAGGGCGGCGACGCGATCGGTCATATTATTTGCGCTGTCATACTGGCTTTTTGCTAAGCTCGCGCAGCCCGTGCCATTTGTTGCGGTTAATAATGAAAGAGCCACATTTTGCAAGGCTCTTTTGCCTATAGCATCGGGAGTAATAGAAAAATTCTCTGCTGTCCTGTTTTGCTTATAAAGTTTTTGTAAACTAGGTTTATGAGCGCGTTTAATTGCAGCTAGCAATTTTTGGCGAGCATTAAAAATCGCGTCTATATCTATGATTTTATGTGTTTGAGAAATATCTGATATATCAGGAAGGCTAAGCATATGCGCCATTAACGCCGCGTCAGTTTCGGGTAGTAGGGCGTGATTTATAATCTCACCATAGATTTTAAGAAAATTATTACTAACTACGCCGTTATCAATAACTCTATTTATCTCATTTAACTGGTAATTCTGGCTAGCTTCCCAACGGTTAAAGCCGTCACTATCATGCACCATGAGAAATGCCAAATCTGCATCCGATAAATCACTGGTCAGTTTCACAGGAGCGGAAAACCCGCGCAACAGCGATGGAACAGGCTTTTGTGCAATATTAGGAATTTCAAAACTTTGCTCGGATTTCTCAAGCATAAGAGTTTTTGTATCTATCAAATCATCGCCATTCGCGCCGATCAAGCCAATGGAAAAGGGTATAACCATAGGGGTTTCATGGCTTTGCGTAAGTGTGATTTTATAGCTTTTCTTTGCTTCGTCATACTCACCTGAAAAACTAACTTCAGGAGTTCCACTTTGCGAATACCATAATTTAAACTGCGATAAATCAACCCCGCTAGCATCTTGCATAGCCTTAACAAAATCATCACAAGTTACGGCCTGCCCGTCATGGCGTTCGAAATATAAATCAGTGCCTTTGCGATAGTTTTTCGCGCCTAGAATAGTGCGCATCATACGGATAACTTCCGCGCCTTTTTCATAGACCGTCATAGTATAGAAGTTATTGATTTCAATATAATTATCAGGGCGAATTGGGTGGGAGAGGGGG
>Ga0256834_1003067_pt1 | contig 10178 bp, 8 predicted proteins | sample 4281140metaG_FD_190536 | JGI IMG/M metagenome (GOLD analysis project Ga0256834, IMG submission 190536) | Hydrothermal vent microbial communities from East Pacific Rise, Pacific Ocean - 4281-140 | ecosystem: Environmental > Aquatic > Marine > Hydrothermal vents | place: Pacific Ocean: East Pacific... | reverse complement strand
GTATAATTAAATTCTAGAGCTTGTCTTAACTTTGATAAGAAAGCACCATTATTACATCCTACCTCTAAAATTTTTATAATTTTAGTTTCATTTTCATTTTTAAAATTTTTATCAATTAAATTAATAATTAGTTGTACTCTATCATCATTTATAAAATTGTTGCTATCATATCTTTGCTTTATAACCTTGGATAATTGCCTATTACATAAACAGTTTTCATAATAATCACTTAAAGCATCAATATTTGGTATAGGATTTATAAAAGAAGAACCACATACATTGCATTTATCAATTCCATACATCTTGTGAAAATAATCTATATTTCTATAAGATGTACTTCCACAATAGGGGCAATCTCTTGTTTCAAAGTCGTTTTTATACTTACTAAATATATATGATGCATCTTCTAGTCTTTGAAAAAATATTTTTTTTGCATCTTCTATACTTCTATTTGAAGAGAATTTATAATAATTATATTTCACTTATTTTTTCCTTTTGTATTGTTTTACTCCAATTTATAAATTTATTTAAGCCATCATCTAAAGATATAAATACTTTTTTATCAAAATCTTTTTTCAAATTTGAATTATCCAAATATATTCCAAAAATATCACCAGGTGTATTTCCTTCATATTTTACAGGATATTTTTTATCTCCCCAATTACTTAACAACTTAGAAATAAGTTCTTTTATAGTTGTTTTTTCTCCTGTACTTAAATTATATATATTACCAATTGATTTGCTATTAGATAAACTATCAATAAATATATCAACTACATCATCTATAAAAATATGATCCCTATACCTATCCGAAGATCCTTTTACATGAATTTCTTTATTTCTTAATAAATAAGCCAAATATATGCTTACCATTCCTTGTCTTATATTATTAATATTTTGTCCAGGACCATATGTATTTGTTAATCTAAATATTGTAATATCTAGCCTATCCATAAAATTACGCACATAATGTTCACCTGCTAATTTACTTATACCATAGTAAGAGATTGGTAAAGTCTCATCACTTTCTAAAGTAGGAACATTTTTATGTATTCCATAAACACCAACCGTTGAAGTATATATAAATCTACTAATATTGTTTTTAATACATAATTTTAATAAATTAAATGTTCCTATTGCATTTGTTTTTAAATCATATTCAGGATTCTCATAACTAATTTCACCTGAACTCTGTGATGCTAAATGCAATATAGCATCAAAATTCAATATATTAAGTTCACTTAATTTTTTATAATCATTTATATCAATTTTATAAAATTCTACACCATGTGGAATATTATCTATTTTTCCTGTCGATAAATTATCAATACCTACAACCTTATTTCCTAAAACTATTAACTTTTTTGCTATTGCTGAGCCTATGAATCCTGCTACTCCAGTAACTAAATAATTCATTTATTTAACTCCTTATAATCTTTTAAATAATTTTTTGATAAACTACCTAATTCAATATTATTATATCCATAAAAATTTATTCCATTAACTTTTGATGCTTCATAATCATTAAAACTATCACCAACCAAAATTGTTTCATTTCTTTCATAATTATAAGTATTCAAAATATTTTTAACTAAATCATTTTTATGAGTTGGAGACCCATAAATAGAGATAAAATATTTTTCAATACTTAACTCTTTACATAAAAACTTGAGTTCTTTCTCATCTGAGCCAGAAACTATATGTAAATTATATTCTTCATAATTATTTTTAATAAAATTTATAGTATCACAAATAAGATATTTCTTGTTAATAAGTTCTACTCGCATAATATTAGAAAATTTTTCAGCTATGATATTCACTTCATTATCTGATATATTTTCATTTAATAACTTTTCGTAAAAATATCTAATTTTAACATACCTGGATAAACCACCATTCTTATTATGATACTCTAAAAGTTGTTCAACTAGTTTTTTACTATACTTTTCAAAAATCTTCTTGAACCCATACTCTCGTATAGGCATACTATCTAAAATCACACCATCAAAATCAAACAATATATTTTTTATCATCAATCAAGTCCATTTTTATTTAAAAAATCTTCTACTCTTTTTACATCATCAAAAACATCAACAGAGATTGAATCAACAGTTGTCTCTTTCATTTTTACTTTATACCCCATATCCAAAAATCTTAATATTTCAATATCTTCAAATTGCTCATTTAATGTTTTATTTCTACTAGAAAAGACCTCTAATGCTTTTTTTGTAAAACCATATACACAAACTTGTTTTTTAAATATTGGCTTATTTATAGATTTATTAAAAGGTATACCAAGCCTTGACATGTACATCAATTCATCAACTTCATTTACTATAGTCTTGATAATAGTATCACTATCTATTTCACTTCTTGCATCTATTATTTTATAAAGATTATAGGCTATATATTTGTCTCCATGTTTTTTAAAATCTTCTATTATCTCATCTATACTAGTAGGATCAATTACTGGCTCATCACCTTGAATATTTACATATAAATCATAATGAAAAACAGAAGCAACTTCGGATATCCTATCTGTTCCTGTTAAACAATTTTCACTTGTCATAACTACTGGAATATTCTCTTTTTCACAATACTTTTTTATTTTATCACTATCAGTTGCTACAATTAATTTGGTTAATTGATTTGATTTACTAGCTTGCATATATGTTCTTTTTATCATTGGTATATTTTTGATTAAACATAATGGTTTACCTTCAAATCTACTAGACTTATATCTAGCAGGAATAACACCTAAAATTCTAAGTTCAATATCTTTTTTAAAAATAGATGGAGTTAATAGCTCTACTATAATCTTTTTTTTCAGTAAAGCCAATGCTTTACTTAATATTTCATTTTGCTCTATTAGTACAAAATCATCTACAACTATACTCGTCTCATGATAGTTATAATTATCAACATTAATTTTATACCCATCCAATCCAATAATTTCTACTTTTCCAATATTTTGAGAAATTAAATAATTAATAGCAACTATTGCCACATTTGTTACAAACTTATCTTCTATAAAAACTAATAACTTGATATCTAATACTATTTTCAAATCTATATCAGATGATATATTACTAGTAATGACTATTTTTTCTATTGGTAATCTTGATTTAAATCCATCAAATCTTTTTTGATTTGAAAAAAAATAATAATCACAATCAAAAGTTGGCTTATGATTTAAAGCTATTATTATATAATCGTCATCTCTTACTTTTTTCTCTAGTAAATTTCTACACTCTTTGACACTTTTTCCAGAAGCCACTAATAATACTTTTTTATTATTAGGAATATTTAAAACACCTTTTATAGATGTTTTTGTCTCTAAAAGAGATTCTCTATATAATGTTTCAATTAATTTTTTATTAAAAGATAATTTATTTTCATCTGGAAGTTTTTCTAAAATCTTTCTAACTCCAACTATGTGATTTGTATTTTTATCAATTAAATAAGTAGAATAATTAGGATGACAATTATAAGATGCAGAGAGATATTGTGCTGGTGAAAATCCCCAAGGATTTTTATTCATAAGAGAGCTTAAAAATTCATCTATTGTTTCAAGTAAAGGTAGTGTGTTGTAAACCTTCTTAAATGAATTATTAAGATAATCCACAATTAATTCTGTATTTAAATTTCCTGCACCTCTTCCAATACCATAAATACTAGAATCAATGATAATATCTCTTTTTATTTTCATATCACACATATTAATTGCATTTGAAAAAGCTAATTGCATATTATTATGAGAGTGATAACCTAAAAAGATACTATTTTTTAAATTATTATCCGCTAAAATCATATATCTATTAAACTCATTTAGTGTCATAGAACCAAAACTATCAACAATATAAAAAGCATATGCACTTAGTTTATTGACCTCTTTTATCAATGCTAAAAACTCTATATCTTGATAATTTTTTGTCACCATTGGCTGAATATAAAGTTTATATCCTAATGCAATAATTTGCTTTGAATTTCGCAGTGCATTTTTAATATCTTTCTTGTGAAATGCCAATCTTATGCCATCTATTTTTGCTTGGCTTTGAGGTGGTAAATTCTTCATATCAAAATCACCAAAATTTATCATTACTACTTTATTTGAACTATTATCAGTAAAGTTTAATGCTAAATTAAGTGAATTTATATCTTTAAAAAGTGTAGAATTATGTTCTAAACCTTTTTTGTCACTCAGATAACCACACTCTATAATATCGATACTTGAATTTTCAAGTGCTTTTATAATATTTCTTATCTGCTTATTTGAAAAGTTCCAATTATTTATATATCCGCCATCTCTTAAAGTGCAATCTAAGATATTTATATTCATAATAAACCTTGATTAAAAAGCTTCAAAATCTAACCTATCCCCAAAAGTATAATTTTTATTTGCACATTTTCCTAAAATATCTTTTAAATACTTTGGATGCAATCCATACCCTGGACGAACTGAACAAATATTTTCTTCTGTAAATTTTTCACCTTTTTTGATATCTTTTGAGAGATACAAACTTCTAGAAAAATTTCTACTTTTTTTCTTACTTTCACTCATGCTATAGTCAATTTTTCCAATAAGCTTTTCAGCATCTCTTATAGCCTTAACCATCTGTGTAAACTCATCTTTATCTAAAGAAAAATCAGCATCAGCACCACCAATACTTTTATCTAAAATAAAATGTTTTTCTATTACTTTAGCTCCTAATGTTACAGCCACAATTGGAGCTATAATTCCTAGTGTGTGATCAGAAAATCCACTAATAACACCAAATGTTTCCGACAAATTTTTTATCATAATAAGATTTGCATCCTCTATTGGTGCTGGATAAGCAGATGTACATTTAAGCAAAATAATATCCTCATTTCCTTCACTTCTACAAATATCCACAACATCTTGTATCTCATCTATCGTAGCAATCCCTGTTGAGATAATTATAGGCTTACCTTTTGAAGCAATATACCTCACAAGTTCATAATCAGTAATCTCAAATGAAGCAATTTTATAAGCTGATGGATTAAATTGTTCAAGAAAATCAACAGCACTTTTATCAAATGGAGAAGAAAAAATATCTATGCCTATCTCTCTTGCATAGTCAAATAATTCTTGATGCCATTCCCAAGGAAGAGATGCTTCTTTATATAAATCATACAATTTTTCATCATCCCAAAGAGTACCTCCTTTGATAATAAAGTCATTTTTATTGCAATTTAATGTTAATGTATCAGGAGTATAAGTTTGAAGCTTGATAGCATTTGCCCCTATATCATAAGCTGTTTTAATTGTTTCCTTTGCAATAATAATATCACTGCCATGGTTTGCACTAAGTTCTGCAATAATAAATGTTCCATCAGCTACTAAGTTAAAATTACCTATTTTCATTTTTCAACTCCATGCAAATTACATTTTTTTGATTTACTTTCTTCGTTCCTATATCTTTAAAATTGTATTTATGATAAAGTTTAATTGCTACAATATTTGAATTAATTACTTCAGAAATTATTGTTTTGACTTTTAAGATTTTGAATGCATAATCAATTAACGATTTCATCAATAAATTTCCTACACCTTTCAAGCCAGGGTTTGCATAAATCCCAAAGTTAGTAGTTTTAGTTTTCATATCTATACTTGTAAAATCTATGACACCAATATCTTTTGTATTTTTTTTTACCAAAAAATATAATCTATCTTTCCTTGTTTTTAAAGATTCAATATATGCTAGATGGTCCCTTAATCCGATTTTCTTTTGGGTAAACATCCATTTGCAAATTTTTGGATTATTTCTCCACTCTAGAATTATTTTTTTATCACTTAAAGAGAGGTCTATAAAGTTTATAAGTTCAACGCTTAATAAATCTATTAATTCTTCAATATTATTTTTTAGCTTAATAGAATTAAATTTTTCTAATACAAAATAGTTATTATTAGATAAATATTCATATATTTCATTTTGATTTTCTGCTGTTTTTATTGCAATAAAAGGTAACTTCATATAAATAACTTCATTAATGGTTACACTTGGAGTTACAATAGCAAAAGTGGCTTTATGCATAAGCTTTGCAATCTGATTGGTATTTATATATAAAGTTATATTATCTTTATCTTCTACATATTTTTTCACCTCAGATAAATACTGATTTGCAGTTGTTGTTATGACATGAACATTAATATTTTGGAATTTTTCCAAGACTTTTAAAATATCAATATTTTTATGGGAATGATCGCTGCCTCCCATAGCAATAAATACAGTTAATTTACCATTTTGTGCAATATCTTTTTTCTTTTTTCTCATAACTTTAAATTCATCTCTAAGCAAAGTATATTTTGAACCACATCTTAGTTCACACCAATTTGGAACCAATCCATCATATTTACTTGCATCTGCACTGATGTTGTGATTTAATAAAATATCACAATGGTGTTTTTCATAAGTATCATCTAAAGAGAAAATTTCAAGTTTTGAATTTTGAATTTTGAGTTGTTTTTCAACTTTATAATCAATTTCATAGTGATCTATTACAATTATATCTATTTTTAGATTTTTGATTAAACTATCTAACTCATTTATATCATTTGATTTCAAAATTTTTAACCTATAGCCATCTTCTATAATTTTGTGATTTATATTCCCTTCCAAATCTCGACAAGCAAACATGATATTTGCATCTTTAAACTGCTTTACCAAAACTAAGTCTCGCATAATATGACCAAGTCCAATTTCACTAGATGAATCTGCTCGAAAAAGAATTTTCATACTTTTTTCTGCTCTATATGTGCATTTATCTCATAAATATGAGGATTTTTTTCAAGTACATAAATCAACTCCTCATAAGAAAAATCAACTCTACAATCTAATTTTTTATAAACTTCTTGAATCGCCAAATAATCATCTTCTTCATCTAGTGTCAAGCGGTACTTTGAATTATCGTAGTTATTCACAAAACTCCCTACTCTTGTATGTGATTTTATATAAGGGGTTACATGCTCTTTTTCACTTAAAGTTGTTATATTCTCATCTGCTTTCCTTAATAATTCAAAAGAAAAAATTTCTACATCCAATCCTCTAGGAAAGGTACATTTTATACAATTTGACACATATTCAAAACTATTATTATGATAAAACTCTATCATTCTTGACAACACATTCTCATCTATTAAAGGACAATCACCAGTCAACCGAACAATCACATCCCCATCTTTTGCTCCAAATTCAACTGCAGCTTCATAATATCGACTAAGCACATCGTTCGTATCACCACGATAATATTTTATATCTAGTTTTTTGCAAAGTTCAACAATAGGTTTTTCACTACCATCATTCGTCGTAGCTATGATAATACTATCAGTATAACTACTCAATCTATCTAACATCACTTCCAAAACTGTTCTACCACACAAAGGCAACAGTACTTTTTTAGGCAACCTTGTTGAAGTCATTCTAGCTTGAATAATAATAAAAAGTTTAGCCATTTAAAATCTCTAACAATGAAGAAATTACATGCCCCTGTTCATCTGCACTCAAAAGTGGATACATAGGAAGAGATAAAGCCTCTTCATAATACTTATTCATCACAGAAGTCTTCTCATTTCCATAACCTAAACCTTTATAATAGGGCTGTTTATTGATAGGAATGTAATGAAGTTGTACACCAATTCCATGTGCTATTAATTTTTCAAATAATTCTTTTTTAGAATTTGACTTAATACGAACAACAAAAAGATGATATGCACTTCCTTCATTATAAGAATAAAGTGGTTTTACAATTGTATTTTCAAAACCATTATGATAGCATCTAGCAATACTTCTTCTTTTTTCTAAAAACTCATCTAATTTTTCAAGCTGACTTAGACCCAAAGCACATTGAAAATCAGTTATACGATAGTTAAATCCTAAAGAGTGCATTTCATAGTACCAAGGAGCGATATCTACTTTTCTCTCCATGCCATGATTTCTAAGAACCATCAATTTTTCATAAATCTCTTTTGAGTTAGTAGTGATTGCTCCACCCTCACCAGTAGTTAAGTTTTTTACAGGATGAAATGAGAAAATTGAACAATCACTATTTTTACAACTCCCAGCTTTAATATTATCTTGTTCAGCACCAATAGCATGTGCATTATCTTCTACAATAATTACCCCATACTTCTCTTTTAGCCATTTTAATTTCTGTTGATTTAGCATATTTCCTGAAAATGATACACCATAAATTGCTTTTATTTTAGGGTCTTTAATAAGCTCTTTTTCACATAAATCCAAATCAATATTTCCATCTTCACAAATATCTATAAAAACTGGTTTTGCGCCTACATAAAGAATAGAATTTGAAGTTGCTAAAAAAGAGTTTGGAGTGGTTAAAACTTTATCTTCTGGTTTTAAAAGTACCAATGAAACTAAATGCAAAGCTGCAGTACCATTTGAAACTGCCACAGCATATTTTACCCCACAATAAAGAGATAGTGCATCTTCAAACTCTTTAACTTTTGGACCTGTTGTTATAAGATCTGCACTCAATACTTTACTAACTGCATCTATATCATCTTGACAAATTGTCTGTTTTCCATAAGGCATAGAATAAATCATAAGATATCCATAAATTCTTTTTTATTCAACCACTGTTCATTAGTATCAGATGCATACTCAAATCCATCTTTAACTAAAGTACCCTCTTCACCAATTGCATTTATCATAAAATCAACCACTTGTGAAAACTGTATAGTTGGTTTGATTACATAATGATTATCAAACTCTAATGTTCTTAGGCTATCTTCTCTTGTAATCATCGCTTCATGTAGCTTTTCACCTGGTCGAATACCTACTAATTTATAAGGTCTATCTCCAGACATTGCCATCGCCAAATCTATTATTTTCATTGAAGGAATCTTAGGTATAAATATCTCTCCACCTTGCATTCGTTCAAAGTTTTTAATCACAAAATCTACACCTTCTTGAAGTGTAATTAAAAATCTAGTCATCCTCTCATCTGTAATAGGAAGAGGTTCATTTCCATCACTTAAAAGCTTTTTAAAAAATGGCACTACTGAACCTCGACTTCCAATCACATTTCCATAACGAACCACAGAAAATCTTGTCTGTCGTTTTCCTACCATATTATTTGCAGCTACAAAAAGCTTATCACTTGCTAATTTTGTAGCACCATACAAATTTATAGGATTTGCTGCCTTATCAGTAGAAAGTGCTATTACTTTTTCTACACCACTGTCAATTGCAGCATCTATAACATATTCTGCTCCATGAATATTCGTATTAATACATTCCATAGGATTATATTCAGCAATATGCACATGTTTCATAGCAGCTGCATGAATAACAAAATTCACGTCTTGCATCGCTTTTTTTAAACGCTTAAAATCTCTCACATCTCCTACAAAATAACGCATACAAGAGTCATTAAAAGTTTGTTGCATTTCAAAATGTTTTTGCTCATCTCGTGAATATATAATAATCTTATTCGGTTTATATCTTTCTAATAAAATTTGTGTAAACTTTTTACCAAAACTTCCTGTACCGCCAGTTATAAGTATATTTTTATGATTAAACAATATAAAACCTCTAAGTTATAGAATAGTGTAAAAATTAATACTTTTATTTTACATAAATTTAAATTAAAATAGTATTATTTCCCCAAGGCCACCTCCAGCATATCCAAAAACTCATCTCTCCCAATCTCCCTAGCACCCATACTTTTCAGATGCTCTGAGGGAATCTGACAATCTATAAAACTATAACCCTCTTTTTGAAGTTTCCAAGAAAGTCTTACTAAAGCTACTTTAGATGCATCACTTTTTAAAGCAAACATAGACTCTCCGCAAAAAACTTTTCCCATCAGTATACCATAAAGCCCACCAACCAGCTCACCATCAAGGTATGTTTCAGCACTCATGGCAAATCCTAACTTATGTATCTCTACATATTTTTCAATTACCTCTTCTAGTATCCAAGTATTTTCATCATTTTTTACTCTTATCTCTCTGCATTTTTCTATTACAGCTTCAAAGTTTGTGTCAAATCTTACTTCATATTTGTTGAGGCTTTTTTGGAGGCTTTTGGAGATTTTTATATCATCAAAAAATAGTACAAGTCTAGGATCTGGAGACCACCAAAGGATAGGGTCAGAGTCGTTGTACCAAGGAAATATCCCTTTTCTATAAGCTG
>Ga0256834_1003066_pt1 | contig 10179 bp, 7 predicted proteins | sample 4281140metaG_FD_190536 | JGI IMG/M metagenome (GOLD analysis project Ga0256834, IMG submission 190536) | Hydrothermal vent microbial communities from East Pacific Rise, Pacific Ocean - 4281-140 | ecosystem: Environmental > Aquatic > Marine > Hydrothermal vents | place: Pacific Ocean: East Pacific... | reverse complement strand
AAATTTAAAAGATAAAGGTATATAAAATTAGAATAGAATTAGTTAAAGAAATCTGTAAAAAACAACTTTAATTCAAATTATACAATTGAGTAGCCTTAATTAAAGTACTGAAATAGTCTTAAGATTTTAGAAAATATATACTATAGAAATGTACATTTTTTCAAAATTTCTAAAAGAAGAACTTATATTAAAATTTGTACATTTACAAAAATTAGAAATCAAATTATTTATGGGTGAGAAATTGATATTTTCAGGTCATGAAACTTTTCATTGTAAAAATTTATGGCTTAAAAAAGGGTATGATTTTGTTGCTAACAGAGGGAAGTTTACTGATGAAGCGTGTATAGAACTAGGAGTAGGTAGAAATATGGTTAATTCTATTCGTTTTTGGTTAAAAGCTTTTAATATCATAGATGATAAAACAGAGGAGATAACTGAAATTGCAGATTTTATTTTTGGAAATAACCAAGGGAAGGATAAATATATTGAAGATGAAACTACCCTTTGGCTATTGCATTATTTACTAATCACAAACGATTACTCTTCAATTTATTCAATTATTTTTAATGATTTTAGAAAGGTAAAGCCAGAATTTGATAAATCAAATTTTTCGTTTTATATGAAAGGACTTGGAATTGATACCAATCAAAATACTTTAGAAAAAGATTTTTCTGTTTTTTATAGAATGTATTATTCAAAAAATGAAAAAGATATTGAAGATAGTTTTTCGGGAATTTTATCAGAGCTTGAATTAATTCAGTTTCTTAAAAAGGATAACTCTTCAAAAATGGTAATTCAAAATCATAAACAAAAGAATATACCAATAGAGTTAATTCTTTTTATAATATTAGAGAATAAAAAGTATGGAAAATCCATAAGTTTTAAAAACCTTTACCAAGATAAAGATAGTGTAGGAAGTATCTTTGCTTTGTCTAAGGATGATCTAGAAAATAAATTAATTATGTTATCGAAAAAATATCCTTATATAATTTATTCAAATGATGCCGGAATTAAAGAATTACAATTTAAAGGTTTAAAGCCTGATTCATTTGAGATATTAAAAGATTATTATGAACAAAATTAGGCATCAGTCCTCTATAAATATTATTAGAGATTCTGATAAATCATTTAATTATATTCCAACATTAAATGCTACAAGGGTAGCAAATTTTATTGTTGATGAATTTGAAAGAGGTATTCATAGTTTTAACCTAATTGGTTCTTACGGTACTGGTAAATCTTCTTTTTTATGGGCTTTTAATAAAAGTATCAATATCAATACAAGTAATAACTATTTTAAATTCTCTAAGAATAAATTAAGAGAAGTTGAATTTATAAATATTGTTGGAGAGTATAACTCATTAATTAATTATTTTGAAGGGTATTTTTCTATAGAAAATAAATTTAAAGGAAATCAAGAAATTTTTGATAATATTTTCGCTCTGTATAAGTCTATTAGTAAACGAAATGGGCTATTAGTTATCTGTATAGATGAATTTGGAAAATTTTTAGAATATGCTTCTCAAAATAACCCAGAGAGAGAAATGTATTTTATTCAGCAGTTGGCAGAATTTGTAAATGATTCAAATAGAGATATAATATTAATTACATCAGTTCATCAAGCAATTGATGCATACGCACACAATTTAAATGATTCTCAAAAGAATGAATGGAGAAAAGTCAAAGGCAGACTCCATGAAATAACTTTTAATGAACCTGTTGAACAATTACTTTATTTAGCGTCACAGCATTTTAAAAACAAATTTTCTGAGAATAAAAAAGACACGAAGTATTTAAATCATATTGTAAGGCTTAATTCAAAGAATCAATGTTTTACTATCGGAGAAGATTTTATAGATAAAATAGGAGTTGATTTATACCCTTTAGATGTTTTATCTGCGATTGTATTGACACTCTCGCTCCAGAAGTATGGTCAAAATGAACGATCATTATTTTCATTTTTGGAAACATCTGATCATTTAGGAGTAAGCAGTCTAAAAGAAAATGAATTATTTGATCTTTCCAAATTATATGATTACTTATTTATGAATTTATATTCAGCTTTAACAAGTAAACATAATCCTGACTACTCACAATGGACTTTAATTAAAGACTCAATCGAAAGGGCAGAGGTCATTATTGATTCTAATCAAGCCATTACATTAGATTTGTTAAAAATTATAGGGCTATTAAGTTTATTCACAAATAAAGGAGCTGAAATCAATGATAATTTATTGGTTAATTATCTTTCATATAAATATAAAAAGAAGAATGTTTTATATGCTTTAAATTCATTAAAAAAACATAAAATAATACGTTTCAATGAGTTCAATAAATCATTTAAATTATTTGGAGGAACAGATTTAGATATTGAAGATGCTTTAATAAAAGTCGGAAATAATTTAGACGACTCCATAGATATTGTTTCTAGACTTAACGAAGCTTTTGATTTCCCTCTTATTACTGCAAAAGAAATAACATACACAACTGGTACGCCAAGGTTATTTCAATTTGAAATAAGTGACAAGCCAATTGTTAAAACCCCTGAGAATGAAGTAGATGGGTTTATAAACTTAATATTTAATGAAAAAATTGAAGAATCTGAAATTATTGATATTTCAAAGAAAAATGATTCTGCCACGCTATATGGATATTATAAAAACTCTTCAACAATAAGAAAAACATTATTAGATATTCTTAAAACTGAGAAAGTTTTAAATGATGTAGAACCCTCTGATACATTTGCTAAAGAAGAACTTTTAACAATTATTAATAGTCAAAAGGCTTTACTTAATCATTATGTTTTAGATTCTTTATATTCTAATAAGATTCTATGGTATTTTAAAGGTGTGAAGAAGGTTTTTAAGAGTAAGAATTTGTTAAACAAAGGTCTCTCGGATATTTGTAAAGAGATCTACCATAAGACTCCAATAATTAATATGGAGTTGATAAATAAGCACAAAGTTTCTGGGGCTATAAATACTTCAAGAAAGTCTTACTTTAAGAATCTTGTAAATCACTGGAGCGAGAAAGATTTAGGCTATCCTTCAGATAAATTCCCCGCAGATAAAACTATTTATTGGAGTTTAATTAAAAATAATGGAATCCATAAAAAAAATAAAGAAGGGTACAATCTTACAAGACCAGATGGGAAAAATAAAAATTTATTGTCAGTTTGGGAGGTTTGTGAATCTTTTTTACAAGAAGCAAAAAAAGAGAGTATACAAATAACAGAATTAATAGATACTTTAAAAAGTAAACCATACAAATTAAAACAAGGAGTAATTGACTTTCTAATTCCAACCTTTTTGTTTACAAAAAGGGGTGGTTTTGCATTGTATAATATTGATGGAGGCTATTTGCCTTATATAACAGAAACAGTGTTATATATGATTACTAGAAACCCCCAAGAATATTCAATAAAGTCTTTCGAGTTAAGTGATTTAAGATTATCACTATTTAATAAGTATAGAACTTATTTACAACAAGATGATGAAGAAACTATTTCAAATGAATCATTTATTCAAAGTATAAGACCATTTTTAATTTTATACAAAAGTTTAACTCCGTACTCACAGAAAACTAAAAGATTAAGTAAAGAAGCTTTAAAATTGAGGGAAGCTATTTCAAATGCCGAAGATCCTGAAAAAGTATTCTTTGAAAGTTTTCCAAAAGCATTAGGTGTTGGTGTAAAAGAATTAATGGTAGATGAACGTAAATTTGACGATTACATTCTTGATTTTCAAAAGGTAATTTTAGAAATTAAAAATTCATTTAAAGAGTTATTAAACCGTTTTGAAAATTATTTAACAAAAGAAATATTAGGTGTTAACAACAAGTTTCCAGAGTATAAAAAAATACTACAAAAAAGATTTTCTTCTATAAAAGAACATCAAACTTTGCCTTCTCAAAAAACTTTCATGTTAAGAGTTAATTCAGATCTTGATGATAGAGATAGTTGGTTGATTTCAATTTGCTTTGCTTTGCTTGGAAAACCTTTAGACAGAATAACAGATAAAGAAGAGGAAATTTTAAAGGATAAATTAAGTTTCATAATTAAGGAAATTGATAACCTTTGCGAAATAAAAAATGTTATATTTGATGAAAAGGAAGAAGAAGTTTATAAAATTGACTTTACTTCGCAAGATAAAGGATTAAAAAAACACTTAGTTAGAGTTTCTAAAAACAAACAAAAGGAAATTGAAAACTCTATTATTGAGTTTGAAAAAAAACTAAGTAAAGATAAAAATACTAGAATTGCTATTCTATCAAAATTATTACAAAAGGAGCTAAACAATGAGTAAGCTTAAACATGTATTAGGTATATCTGGAGGAAAGGATAGCGCTGCTTTAGCTATTTATTTAAAAGATAATTACCCAAGCTTTGATTTTACCTATTATTTTACTGATACTGGTAAAGAACTAGATGAGACATATCTGTTAATTGAAAACTTGGAAAGCTATCTTGGAATTGAAGTTAATAGATTAAAGGATAAGGCTATTGAAAGTACTAATGAAACACCTTTTGATTTTCATTATAAATCTTTTAGAGGGTATTTACCTTCTCCACAAGCAAGATGGTGTACAGCCTTAATGAAGTTAAAACCTTTTGAAACCTTTGTTGGTAATAAACCTTCGGTTTCTTATGTAGGAATTCGTGGTGATGAACAGCGTGAAGGTTATATTTCAAGAAAAGATAATATACAATCAATTTTTCCTTTCAGAAAAAATATTTGGAGTCAAGACGTATTGTATAAAATATTCAACCCTAAAAATCAGGAGCAATTATTATCTTATTATAGTCAACATTTTAATGGCAATAAATTGGATAAAATAAATGGAATATTTAGAAAACCAATTTCATTTAATCGTAACCATAAGATTGAAGCTGAACGTTTAGTTAAGGAGAAACTAGAAGGACTAATGAGTCTTGGGGTAGTTGAATATAATAAAAGTGTTTTCGAGTTTTTAAAGACTACAAAATACCCTTTATCTATGGAAGCTGATTATCCTTTGTTAGAAAATGAAGATAATATAGTAAGGGCAGATGTTTTTAGAATTCTTAAAGAGAGTGGTGTAGGAGTTCCAGCGTATTATAATAAAGTCGAATTTGAAGTTGATGGACAAAAAGGAGAGTATGCAAGAAGTAGGTCAGGTTGTTATTTTTGTTTCTTTCAACAAAAAATAGAATGGATATGGTTATATGAACAACATCCTGATTTATATAAAAAGGCTATTGAATATGAAAATGCAGATGAAATGTTTACTTGGGTTTCTGGAGAGTCTTTAGAAGAATTAATAAAACCACAACGAGTAAAAGAAATTAAACTGTATCACATAAACCGCACAAACAAAAAAAAATCTACTAATTCTAAATTCCTACTAGATATTTTAGACGATACAGAAAGTGATGCTTGTACGGCTTGTTTTATATAAATACTATGAGTTTATATAGTAACGAACTAACAAATAAGGAAATACTTGACCATAAACTATATAGGTTGGAAGCATATATGTATGGATTTTGATTTAATCAATGTAAAACCTAAAATGTTTAAGAAAATTCCTATTGTTTGGAAAGAAGCTAAATTTTTAAAAAAAATAAAGTCTCGATTCCTCAGTCTCAAGGCATATATTTATGTTTGTTGTTAATACATCAAACGGTCTTGATTTAAATGGAACTTCTAAATATGTTTTATATATAGGACAAACCAATAATTTAAAAACAAGATTTGGAACTTATTTTTCGTATATCAATAGTGATATTCCTGCTGATTTTTTAAAAAGATGTATGGTTCTAATTTGGAGAAGAAATTTATTCAAAAAAAGGAGTAAGTAATCTTTTACAAAGAGCATATGATCCTTCCCGTCTTAATCCAATTAAAAACTATATTTTAAAGCAAACAGATAAGTATCTAAATAATCTTACGATAGGTATTTTTGGAGGAAATCCTGATTGGCTAGAAATAAGTATTGGAACAAATGATGAAGAAAATTTTACTGATTTTAAGGAATTAAAGAAGAAAATTGGTTTTATTCAATTAGATGGTGCAGAAACTTTATTTGTTTTAGATGGTCAGCATAGATTAAAAGAGCTAAGAAAAGCTTTTGAAGAAAATCCGAATAAAATAAAAAATGAGGAAATTGTATGCACCCTTATTGTACATAAGCCAAGTAATGAAGGGAGAATAAGAACAAGGAGGTTATTCTCTACAATAAATGGACAGGCTAAACCAGTCTCTAAAGGGGAAAATATACTTTTGGATGAAGATGATGTGTCATCAATATTAGTTAGAGATTTAATAGAGACATATAAATATTTTAAGTACAAAGAAGTAATAGCCTTAGTAAAAGGAGGTAATATATCTAAAGGGGATCAAGATATGTTCACCACTGTCGTAACCTTATGGAATATTAATGAAAAAATTATTGACCATAATAAAATTTACCCTAAATCTGGCGGAAAATTAATTAGGATAAGACCATCTGACAATAAAATAAAAGAACAAAGAAGAGAAGTTGTAAAATATTGGGATAAATTTTTCAAACTATTCCCTTCTGTAACTAAATTTATTAATGATAGTAAAGAAAATAGGAAGACATACAGAGTAGGAGGAGGAAATTTTTTGCTTCGACCAATTGCGCAAAAATCCATTTTTGAAATTATGATTTTGTTTGAGGATCTAACAGATCCTATGCTTAATAAGCTTAAAAAACTGCCATTAAAATTAAATAATAAGTTTTGGCATTATATTCTTTGGGAACCACATAAGTCAACAATGTTATTTAATAAAAGTTTAGTTGTAAATTATATTAAATATAATATCGGGATTGAATTGAAGAAAAAAGAATTAGAAATATTATCAAAATCTTATAAAAAAAACACAGGGGATCTGGAGCTCAATTTGCCAGCAGCAAAATTCTTAAGTTAATTTTAAACAAATTTTTATAAACTGTAAATTTATTTATCAAAACTAATCTAAGCCTAATCAATGAAGGTACATTAATTAGTTCAAAATACACTTTAGAACTAATTGAACTTTTAAGAATCAAACTAATTAATCTCCCAACCCTTGCATCATTTCTTCCATACCTCCAAAATTTAAAATAAAAGTGGAATAGTAATTATCAAAAAGATCCTTTAAGTATTGAGCCATATCAACTTCCTCATATCTTTCGTTATCTTCATTCTTTTTCGTCATTTGATAGCCTCTATTTTTAGAAATCGTGTATAAAAATAAGGTATGAAAATAAACTGCTGTAAAATATTTTCTATTAGATAATTCAATTTGCTCATCATTAGGATTTTTAAATTTGGATTTGTAACTCATTAATACATTACTATTCATATTTATAAAAATACTTTTTAAATTTTCACCTTCAGCTTCGGGAACCATTACCGTTTTAACACCCATATCAAGACCTGTAGCCTCTTCTACATCCTCCCAAGAAACAGCATCTTTTTTCCCTTCTTTACTTTCATATGCGAAAATCATATTAGGTAAGCCTAATGGCTCATTATCATCATCATTTATAGGTGTTTTTTCTTTTGATTTTTGTAGATCAGCTATCTTTACCCAAAATATTTCATCAAAATCACTTCCGGGAGCAGTAAGTGATACTTTTAACTGAATGGCATCTCCTACGCTCAAATCATCTTTTGGATTTAAGTTAATACGAATTGTTCCTTTGTTTGGGCTACTTTTATTTACATTAAAGATCTCACTAATTTCTTTAGGGGTTCCAGGTTCACTTCCTCCTTTACTGTCATTTGGTTTAATTTTAAGTATTCCAATTTTTAATTCACCTGGTTCATCAGTTCGGTCAAAGTACTCATTTTCACAATCTGTACTAAAACGTATTGTTTTTTCCCCGCCAAGAGGAATTTTAGCAACTTCTGTATCTCCTTTGACTTTTGAGTTTATTTTAAATTGTGAGGGGAAGCGCTTAGGAATAAAAGTAGCATCTTCTTTTTTATGATCAGATTTCTTAGGTGTTTTAGTTTTTGAAGATTTATCTTTCTTATCTAATTTGAAAGTATCTCCTAATAGTTTCATTAAATCTGAATTAAGAGGAAGGTTTCTCGTGAAATTTTTAAGTAGTTGACTTGTATTAGAAGATGTATCAATGTCTACCGCTTGTTTTCTAAATTTTTGAATTTCCTGTAAACGACCATCCTTAGCTCCTAATTTACTTGCTAGATATTGTCTTAATTGTTGAGTTTCTTCCCCTCCTTTAAGACGGTCTCTTGATGCCATAAATAATTCTTTTCTAAAATCATACTTCATTTCTGTACAATCTACATGAATTAGTAGATGATTTTTTAAAAGATTTAATTTTAAAGCACGTGTTATAAATTCGGCAGTATAATAACCATGAACTTGTCCATTCATAGAAAACATAACATTCATATTATTCTTAAAGTACCTTCTTCTAATTTCGTCTTTAGTTTTCTTTAGATCAAAATCTTTAACCTTTACATTAAACACGAAGCAAGAAACTTTCATTTTTCCAAATAAATCATCCTCATATACCTCTGAAAAAGTATCAGATATGTAATTGTCTCCTTCTTTCTGAAGTCTTCTTTTAAGACCGAAAAGATCATTGACCAAAACTTTATTATTAGGATAACGTTTAGCCGTATCTTTAGTTAACATTGGAAGAGCAGGGCTAAATAAAAACTCATTAATACTTTGGTTTAAATCTTGAGCAAATCCAGAATATCCTTTTGGAAATTGATAAGAATACATTTTAACAATTGTTCCAGTTTGAAATTGACGACCTTCGAGGTTTAAGCTTAAAGTGTCAATTGGGAAAGATGGAATCTCACCATCGATTAACAAATATTCATACCAAGTTTCTTTAGCTTGATCACTTTCTGATTTTGGGTGTTCACGTATTAGAGTAAACCCAAAATCACCTGTGCTGTCAAACCTTTTAGATGCTATTAACTGGTATCTTTTTTTACCACAAAACACAATTGCACCACTTCCCCCCATGTTATATTTCCCTTGGACAAAATGAACATTATTTTTGTTCCCTTTTAATAGTGATAAAAAAGTATCTTCAAATTTTTCTGGATGCTGACCTTCTCCGTTGTCATATATTATTACGGATGTGGGATATTGATTTTTTTGATTTCTAGGTCCATTTCCATCAGCAATAACCTGTATTTCTTCAGCTTGAGCTTTTCTAAACATTGGTAAATCCCAGTTAGGATTTGGGTAAAACCTTTCTATAGCTTCTTCCATTGATTTTGGAGCATCATTGCTTGAAGGATCAACACCTAATTCTAAGCATTTTTTAGTAAGAAGTGCATCTATCGAATTTGTAACTTTTTCAATAAGAGCCGCAATAGGATTTGATTGCTGATTTTTAACAACTCCATAATTACTTCTATTATCACCTAAAGGTTTCCAATTAGAATTTTCAAAAATAGGTTTATTTTTATCAATAAATTCTTGAAGTTCAAATTCATCTTTTGCATTAAAAATATTGGTAAATAGAAATCTTAGTTCAGACTTTACTAATGTATCATTCATAGACAATTTGTTTTACTTCAAACTTAATAATTATTTCATTTAGAATGAAATTAATTTAGTTCAAAATATATTAATTAAATAACCTTAATAATTATGATTGCCACCAATATTAGAGTATTCATTACCAAAAATGGTGATGATGCTATTTCTTATACTATGAGTAAGTTTAATTATAGAGTTACCATACCAAAAATAACGAGTTTTTAACAATAACCCTTAAATAAGTATTACAATGACTTAAGATCGTTTTAAAAATCGTCACTATGCAATAGCAAAATGGATAGTAAGTGATATTAGAGCAGAGGAGGTATTTATTTAAATCCTATTATAATAACAAAAACAGATTGAGACCAATTAGGAAATTAAACTAAGTCTGATGTGGCGATAAAAAATGTTCAAGCTATAAAAAGAATAAATTATATAAGCGTAAAATTTAATTTGTAGTTTTAACGATAATTAATATACTACAAAATTCATTATGTCAACTTAATTGTCAACTAGAATTTTAATATCTTGACAGTCAGATTATTAAAATGAAAATAGTGGAGACGCCGGGAATCGAACCCGGGTCCAAACAAGCAACTAAAATAGTTTCTACATGCTTAGTTTTCATTTAGTTTTCGACTTAAAGATGATT
>Ga0256834_1003065_pt1 | contig 10180 bp, 15 predicted proteins | sample 4281140metaG_FD_190536 | JGI IMG/M metagenome (GOLD analysis project Ga0256834, IMG submission 190536) | Hydrothermal vent microbial communities from East Pacific Rise, Pacific Ocean - 4281-140 | ecosystem: Environmental > Aquatic > Marine > Hydrothermal vents | place: Pacific Ocean: East... | reverse complement strand
TCTCGCAACTCCCCGATTGATAATATGGTGCAACCCTGCATCTTCTACTCTTGGTTTTCTTGGCATTTATTTTATATTTAAAGTTGTTATTTTTAAGTCAAGACTCTTAAAATCATCTATATTATTGTCCCACTCACTTTTGGTATCTTGTAAATATTGATCAATTTCATCTTTAGATATTTTTGATACACCAAAAAATTGCTTTGGATCAAATGAATATCCTGATTGTTTTTTTTTAATAGGCATAATAAACACCTGAACTTCTTGACTTTCATATAAATCTTGATAATTTTTAGGTAAGTGTAGCAGACCATTTTTGATAGGTGCTTGAAATTCTATCACATACATGTATAAGCCTTTCTAGATATTTTTATATATTATAACTAACTAAAACTTAAATATTACCTTCTATTTGTGAGTTGACCCCCTCTTTATCCCCACCCCTCTTTACCAAAAGATGTCCCAGAGTATCCAAACATCATCAAAACAATCAAGCAATATTTTTCAAAGCATGTTGATTCAAAATACTATGCCCATATCAACCAATCCAAAAGCAGAACCCAAAAAGATTACAAGCCAATATGGCAAAAAAGGTATTATGAACATACCATAAGAGGCGAGAAAGATTTTAAAATTTTGATAAAAATATAGATTTTGAATAAATCCCAATGGGTAGAGTTTTAATTTTTTAAATATAAATAAGTCTATTTTTCGCTATAATTTAGAAATAGTTTATATATAGAAGGAAATTATCATGAGTTTACCTGAAATCATAGAAGAAGCTATGCATTTGAAACCACAAGATAGATATATCATCATCGAAAACTTGATACATAGTTTAAATAAACCTGATATTGAGATTGATAAGATATGGATTCAAGAGAGCCAAAAAAGGCTCAAAGCTTATAAAGAAGGAACAATCAAAACGCTTTCGTATGATCAAGTTTTTAGTGAATGAAATTAAAAATTTTAGAATTAGCATCTTTTGAGATAGAAGATGCTAAGCAATACTATAATCTACAACAAGATAAGTTAGGTGATAGATTTAAAAAGGATGTTCAAAAAAGTATAGATAATATTGTTTTATCTCCAAAATTGTATCCTCAAGTAGAAAATAGTATGAGAAGATGTTTGCTACATAGATTTCCATACAGTATATTTTATGATATTGATAATGATACAGTTGTAGTTTTATCAGTTGCACATCAAAGACGAAAACCTTACTACTGGGTTGATTAGCGTTATGGTGAAGCATTACACCAGCCTACGGGACTTTTGAAAAACTTTTTCTAAGTGTTTGTTGTTAGATATTATTAAGGTGGATTTTATCCACCCTACAAGGCTAAGTAACAGCTTGAAGTTTTATACCAAAAGTATTTAAGACTTTTAACACAGTTTCAAATCTAGGATGAGAACCAGACTTGAAAGCTTTATACAAACTCTCTCTACTTAAACCACTATTTTGAGAGATATTAGACATCCCTTTTGCTCTAGCTATTGAATTTATGGCAGATAAAAGTTCATCTATATCTCCATCTTCAAGTATTTGAGAAATATATTCTGCTATAACTTCATTGTCATCAAGATAATTTGCTACATCAAAATCTCTGGTTATTGGTTATCACCTGACCCTATGTTAGACACATCAGAAACAGCATACCCAACAAATAACAACATCACTATACCAGCAATAAAAGCAATAATCTCAATCATCTGTATCCTTTAATTTTCTAAGTAAAATATCTATCTTATGGTTTAGTTTGTGAACTTTACCAAAGGCAAAAACAGCAACTACAAAACCTGTCAATGCTATCAACAGAGAAAACAGAGATTTATCTCCAGTCAACACATAAACAATCATCGCAACGGAACCACTAATCAAAGCAAAAAATATGTTAAATGCTTGATTTCTTCTATCCCTTAAATTATCAATTTCTTTTAACAAATAGTCTTTAATTCCCATTCGCCCATTATATCAGAGGTCAAAAGAATTGTCAATTGCCGTATAAACAATTTATAACTAACAATTTATAACTAACAATTTGAACAATCAATGATAAGCATTGCTTCGCAATACTTATCAAAATTATTCATTATTCATTTTTCGCTATTCATTGTTAATTCTTTATTATTCATAAAAAAGTTAAGAGTTAAACCCCAAATGTTTATGAAGCCTTTTTAAGTAAAAAGTTACCAATAACAGGTATATTTATATCTCTATGCTCTTTTTTAAATTTTAAAACCTCTATAGCAATGATCTCATCATCTTTACCATAATCAATGATAACACCATCTTCAACCTCTTGACTCTCATAAGGTTTTTCATCTGAAATGATAAAATATATACTATCTGTTACTTCATCATACTTGATAATCATTTACACCCTCTCTTTCTCATACCTCTATCAAAATATACTGTTACTACTCTCATAAACTTTGGATTATACACAACTTTTAAACATCGAAAATCAGCTTCATCAACCTGTTTAAAATAGTACTCTTCTACATCTGATATAGAAACCTTTAATGAAAAGCTTTTCAAAGTATCAAAAACCCATCTCTTTGATATATCTCTACTTGCCATAACATCTAAAGCATGTTGTGAAAACTGAATCTCTATATCATAATCCTTTTATATTGTGTTGCAGATATTATACCACAAACTCTAAAATAGTGAACAATTTATAACTAACAATGAACAACAAATGATAAGTATCTCAAAGCGATGCATACCAAAATTATTCATTTTTCATTTTTCGCTATTCATTAAAAATAGAGCCCTCATTATTTCTAACTAGCTACTTTTAATAGATCAGCAAAGTTAGCAACCTCTATCATGCTATGTTTTTGTCTTGCATCATTTACGATATTTTCTAACTCTCTTGCTTCTTTATCTGCAATCCACTCTTCACCACATTGTTCACAAATTAAAGCAGGGACATCACGAACCACAACTACACCAAACTTCAAATCAACAGTAAATGTTGTTGTTGATTTATATTTGTATCCCTGACAAAGTGGGCATTTATCATCAGTTTGTTTCATCTTTTCTCCTAGTTATCAAATCTTTTAAAAAATATTTTGTATCAGGTTCATAAGTTGTTATGATATAACAAATATCAACTTTTTCATCATAAGATACAACAACATGAATAGGCTTATCTCTATCTACACAAGCAATTAAAAAGCTTGGAAATGGATAATCATCTTTATATTTTTCAATTATTTTACCATCTAAAACAGCTTGTTTTACTTCATCCCTTGAGATAACCCTTTCAAACATTCTTTGTAAAGCATGTTTTTTCCATTCTATTTTACCACTAGAAACAAGCAAGTCTATCTTCTTTTTTAATACCATGAAAATATTATACCACAAACTCTAAAATAGTGAATAATTAACAACTAACAATGAACAATCAATGATAAGCATTGCTTCGCAATACTTACCAAAATTATTCATTTTTCATTATTCGCTATTCATTGTTAATTCTTTATTATTCATAAAAAAGTTAAGAGTTAAACCCCAAATGTAACCTAAAAATAGTCAGCTATCTTCCACTTCTTTTTGTGAGCAATTACTGCAAATATACCAACAACTATAAATGAAACTGCAAAAATAACTTCTTTACTAATTTTAACCCCTTTAACAACTCTTTATATAAATCACTAAGCTTTAGCATGTTTGAAAAAACTCCATAACTTGCTACTATAAAACTGATAAATAATACAGTAGCAAATACACTATTATCAATCTTAAATGCATATACCCAAACTACCTCCAGATACTGCTAAAAATACAAGAAGTTTAGACTTAATTATCTCAACTTTAACCTTTACAATCTCTATCTTTTTCACATTTTATCACCTTTTTGCTTTTGATGATATTTTAGCAAGATTCTTAAAAAGGTTAAGAAAATATTTCATTCTGAAATATAATTCTATATTAGGTTAAGTTATTTTGATCTATCGATATTTATAAGGTGGCAACTGACCCTATTTAAAGATAATCTGCCCATTTCCATTTTTTCTTGTGAGCCACATAGGCTATGATCCCTGCCAGAACAAAAACAATTGGCAAAAGTACAGGTGCACTACTCATCATAAATCCTTTTTATATTTTTTATATCTTCATTTAGTTTTATGTTTGTATAAACTATCGACAATTTTGGAAAGCATATCAACTTTATCTTTTTTACTCATTCACCCATTATATCAGAGGTCAAAAAAATTGTCAATGATTATCAATAATCAAAAATCTATTGTCCGGACCTAGCACAACGCACATAGGAGTTATATGCCTTATTGTTGTAGTTCGAGAAGCCATTGCGAAAGCCGACAACCCAAGCACTGGAACTGTAGTTAGCATGGGTAGTAGAACTCCAATAGTAGCCCGAGGTAGTATTTTGAAAACTACTATCAATTACAGGATTATATTTTGTATAATCTACTATAGAGAGTAGTTCATTTTTATTTGGCACTCTCCATCCTCCACCATCTAAAGAGAGCTCATTGCAGTAGGCTATAGCATCTCTCCAGTTGGCTAGTTTTATATAGTCATCTTGCCACTGAAGATTTGTCACACTATCTGTTACAACTCCCTCACTGCTTCTACTAAAATCTGCCAAAAGAGTTACACTAACACCTATCAAAACTAAAAGGATCTTTTTCATCTATATTTCCTACCTTGTTTATTAAATTATAGCTATTTGCATGACGGGCATGTCCTACAAATGAAGCTTTAACAGATAAAAACTGTTTTATCTCTAAAAGCCCCACTTTGTTTTTTAATTGAAAGTTGAGAATGGAAAATTGAAAATATATGTAATAAATCCCACTCTCCATTCTCAATTTTTAACTATTGTTGTTTGGAAGTTTTTACTATAGAGCTTAGTATTTTTATCAGTTCTTCTATATGAAAAAATAATTCTGCTAGTTTGAATGATCTTTTTTTGTATGTGGTTATAGTGACTTCTTTGTTTAGATAACCACACTCTTCTAGTAAAAAAAGCCAATATCTTGTCTCTTTGGCTTCTTTGAGCGATATACTCATCTTTGATATAAAATCTTTTTTGCTCTGTGCATCTTGTGCTTCTGTTATATTGGCTCCTACCGAAGTACCACTGCGAAGCAACTGTTTTGAAAGTACAAACTCCCTGTGTTCCCTCATAAGATACTGATAAAGTGTCACAATTTCTACAGAAAAGTGAAAACTTTTGGTAACAATTGGATTGTGTTTCATAAGCACTCCTAATAAATTTCAAGCATTCTAACATATTCAAAATCATTCTCCATTTTCCATTTTCCATTCTCAATTCTCAATTCTCAAACCCTTTAACAATAGTCTCTATATAAACAACCAAATCAAGAGCCGATTTAAAAATCGGCAAATTATCATAATACACTCTAAACTCCTAATTTTTTTTTACTCTTTACTACTCATTTTCAATAATCAAAAATCTATTGTCCGGACCTAGCACAACGCACATAGTTGTTAAACGCCCTATAGCCGTTGATCGAGTAGCCAGCGTTAAAGAGGACACCCCAAGCATCGAAACTGCCGCCAGCACGGGTAGTAGAACTCCAATAGAGGTCCGAGGTATAAACATTTTGGAATTCACTATCTATAGCTGGATTAACTTTACTAAAATCTGGCAGTGTCTGTAACTCTCTTATAGTTGGAAGCCTCCAGTCGCTGTATCCACCAAGTGTAAGATTTTGACAATATGTCTTTGCTCCATCCCAATCTCCTCTAACTGTTTTGGCATCGTTGTCATCTTGCCAGATGAGTCCTGTTGTGTTATCGGTCACAATCTCTTTGGCATCGTCTCTTGTGTAGCTTCTGTCTAGTCCCATTTGGTAGTAGCCATCTTGTCCTTTGTGTGCTTGGGTGCATGTTACTGCTTGGTTTGTGTCGTAGTCGTAGCAGGTGGTTTGTCCTGTTTTTAGGAGTTTTGAGGAGTTTTGAGGGATAGTTGCCCTAAAATCAAGAGTAAAAGAGCTTACAGTTGATTCTATATCTCCATTTTTTGAAACTAAATAAAATGTCATAAAATAATCTTCACCATCTACAAGATCAAGTGTCATAATAGCCTCTTGATTGTTTGCATCTGCCGTAGCCAAAACTTGACCCAAACTGTTAAAAACCTCAAAACTTGTCTCATTGTCAGATACATCTGTCCAAGTGATTTTTATCTGTTTACCACCTAGATATACCGCTTGAACATTTGTTGGAGCTTCTGGGGCTGTGTTTTGACTTGGTGTTACAGTGATAGTGATATCATCGCTAGCAACATTTCCAGCGGAGTCTGTTACGGTTAAAGTAAATACATGCTCACCCGCTGATAAAAGAGGAACATGACACTCTACACTATTTTCACAAGCGACAACTAAACCTTCTGTCCATCTATATGTAACTATATCACCTGTACTTGAACTACCGTTTAGAGTAACACCGTTATCATCTTCGGATATAGTTTGGTCTATTCCTGCATCGGCAATTAAATCAAAACCTGCTATATCTAACAAATCTTTTTCAAGAACGAGAAATAGTGGTTCATATAGTAATGGATTTAAAAAACTAGCATCCATTGAAACCAACTCTCTTTCTGGATACCTAATCTTATAAGCAGCTTTTATATATTCTGATCTATATTTTATAAATGCACTAGTATCATTTGTAGATACAAAATATGACTGTGCTATATACTGATCCCAAATACCTTGACTACCAAGTAAACCATTCCAATAAGCACCTCCCATAATCATCTCATGGTCATAATCCCAAAAAAGTCTAAATGGAATTTGATTTGTATGTTCTTTCCCATCTGAATAGACAATTAAAGGAACATCTTCTATACTTTCTGAAACAGCATTTTCTTGAAATTCATCAATAAATGGAAGATCATTTACTTTTGGATTTCCGCTTAATCCAAGTTCACTTGAAGAATTTTTATATGGTGTTAAAAATGAGCTTCCAACTGGTTCTGCTCCACCTGCAGAATATCCTTTTGAGCCTATTGTAATTGTTGATATATTCATCAAGCCATTTTTAATAAAATCATAATCTTGATTTAAATTATTAGATAAAATTTCATCTACATAATAATCAAAAAATGTATTTGCTATTTTTGCAGCTATATTTTTACTTGTCAATTGATCTTTAACTTTATCAAAAGCCTTAAAAGCAGTTGTATCTGGGATATTATGAACACTCCAAGCAGTATAAAAAATATATTTATTTTTATATATATTACTTCCTATTGAAAACTGTTCATTTAAATAGCTAAGGTATGTATTTGATATATTGTAAGACTTCCATTTTGTTGTTAATTGTGAATAGTGCTGATCAAAATTAAGTGAGTTTGATGAGTGAGCATTCCATCTATTATCATTATTATTACTAACTATATATCGCTTATCCCCTTTCATTTTATCATTATAATTTCCATCAAAATTATCCCAATTTAAATCAATGGAGCCATGTGTTTCTAAATCTTTTGGAACATTTTGTGGAAAATAATTTTCTCCAACAACTGATCCATGATGAGGCGTATCAAGAGCTATAAGCTTATTTAAACTCTCTAGATTATTTCCAAAATATTTATATTCTTCTATCAATGCTCTGGATACAAGACCTCCCATAGAGTGAGCCAAGATAGTTACACCTTTATCTTTATCTATTAGACCTTTTGCAAGGTCAGAGTTAGGATGATTTTGTTTTATCTCATCTAGTAGTTCTTTCAACTGCCAAGCATTGTAAGTAATATGTTTATATGATGTATATTTATATAGATATATATGGTACTTCTTTTGTAGAACTTCAGATGTTAGATAATAGTTTAAAAAATGATTCCAATAAGCAAATTCACTATTCTCCCACAAACTAAGTATAGCAGGATTTCTCAACCCTTTACTTCCCTGCCATCCATGAATAAGCAATAATGGTATACGACCATCGTCATTTGGTGTATTTTTTGCATAATCTGTTGTATTCCAAACATCTTTTTTGGGATAAGTTGAAATTTGTGTATTATCAAGAAAGCTATCAAAGTCTATAATACGATGGGTAATAACATCATCCATTATTAAAGGTTCTGTCTTATCAAGTCCAACTTCATTTTCATTACTTGCAAGATAATTATTCCATTGAGAAGATGGAGTATTTTGTGCTGATGTTGCACGAGTTTGTTTAAGAGTTTTATCTGCTAAAATACTCTCTTTTATTCTTGTATGATTAAAGTAGTCTAGTACATTACCCAATGTAAAAAATGTTATCGTAGGTACATAAAGTTTTATAGTCTGTAATGTGTCAAAATTATTATCCAATTGTATTTTAAAAGATTTCTCTTGATTTTCATTCGTAATTTTAAGCTTAACTTTCTTATTTAAACGTACTTCAATAGGATAGTCTTTAGATGTTTTATATACCCTTTTAAATGTAAGTTGCAATGTTGGCTTAACCTCACCATTTTCAAAATATAGTTTACTTTTATCCCAGTCTATTAGTGAACAAGTATTCGATCTAATATAATCTATCCTACTAACTGCTTCTTTTGATAATTGATTAAAAACTCCAGATTCCATACAAAACTCTTCATTAAATTCGATTGTTGGATTTAATATATCAGCCCTACTTTTCTTCAAACTTCTTGACCTTGACTTAGTAACTTCTGACAAATCCTTTATCTCAACATAAACATCCCTAAGTACATTATCCCCAATATCTAAAGAAAAACTAAATATCTCAAAATCCCCAGAAGTCAAATCTTCTAACTTTGCACTACTTAGATCTATATCTTGAGTTATATTGCTATCCCTAACATCAAATGAAAGCTCTACCAGATTTTTTGTGCCATTTTGCTCAAACACAAATGAAGTGGCAAATCTCTCTCCATCTTCTTGTACAACAGTATTTAAAATATTTGTAGAGATAATATTTTGTGTTGTGGTATAAGCTAAAATACTATCTTTTGTAGGTTTAGCTCCGTTTCCTTCTATAAAACTCTTGACATCAGCACTAACTTGCTTGATGATATGTCTGTATGGATACTTATATGAGTCAACATCTGTTTTATCAAATGCTCCATTTTTATAAGAGAGTAGGAATTTCTTGATATTTTCAAATGTTGTATCACCTGTATAAAGAGCTATAAGATAAGCAGCAGTTGAATCATAACTCATATATGTTTCATCTCCACTAAATCCACCATCACCCCAATATCCGATGATAACACTATCTATCTCTTTATCACCCTTTATAGCTTTAAGAACATAAAAGTCACTCATCTTTGCTTCTTCATCAGCATCAAAACTTACAGCATATGAACCTGAACTATCTATAGCATTTGATTTTTTTAGAAGCAGTCTATTTTGTGCATCGTATAACTCTATCGTAGCTCCTACCATAGCAGATACACTAGATCCATTCATAGTATTTGAACCAGATGGAGTATCATCTGTACTCTCCTTCACCTTCACCAAAAGATCCACACTAGCACTACTCCTACCACCTCTATCATCCACAACAGTCAAAATCTTTTTATAACTCCCAGCATATGGAAAACCTCTACTAAATGAAGCTTCGGTACTTAACAAGATACCATCCATATCTCTCCACTCATAAGCTACTATCTCTCCATCACTATCATAACTCCCATCAGAGGTAAATCTCACCCCTTCACCTACATATATCTCGCTTTCGCTTATCTGTGCTTTTGCTACTGGAGGGGTGTTTGGTGTTGTGGTATTGACTTGGTCTAAGACAGTGATAGTGACTACTCTCTCACTTACCTCTCCTTTGTCATTTGTAACTCTTAGTGTTTGAGTATGTTTTCCTGTGGTTTCAAATACTCTGTTATAGTTTTGTGAAGTGCTTAGTATATTGCCATCGGCATCTAGCCAAACATAACTTGCACCATCCATATCTGTACCTACCGTACCTCTAGTATCAAAACTTATACTTTGACCTTTTTTGATGATGGTTTTATCTGCATTTATATTTGCGGAAAGTTCTATCTTTGTGGTATCTTCTTGTTGAGTATTTGGAGTTGTTTTTGTCTCTATTTTATCAGAATTACCCCCCCCAATGGCATTAAGCTAAGCCCCGAAGCCCTATAATAACACGGTTTAATTACCAACATTTTTTTTCTTTCTCTTCAAAAAGTTTATGGCATTTGTAGCT
>Ga0256834_1003064_pt1 | contig 10180 bp, 9 predicted proteins | sample 4281140metaG_FD_190536 | JGI IMG/M metagenome (GOLD analysis project Ga0256834, IMG submission 190536) | Hydrothermal vent microbial communities from East Pacific Rise, Pacific Ocean - 4281-140 | ecosystem: Environmental > Aquatic > Marine > Hydrothermal vents | place: Pacific Ocean: East Pacific... | reverse complement strand
AGTGCATACTTAACTTTAGCTCCTTATGGAGGAAATGTTGAGGGTATAGTTGCAGCTTCTATGCGATATTTTGGCAAAGCACCAAATGCGCTAACCCTAAGCCAAAGTGCCATATTAGTTTCAATCCCTCAATCACCTGAATTAAATAGACCAGATAGATACAAAAGTGCTACAAAAGAAGCCAGAGATAAAGTGCTTAAGAGAGCATATGAGGCTAAGATAATTAATAAAAGTAGCTACAACTTTGCAAAAAACTCTAAAATAGAGGCAAAAGTTTATAAATTTCCAAGATTTTCACCCCATTTAAGCCAAGAACTTCTAAAAAATAGCAAAGCTTTAGAGATAGAAAGCAGACTTAATTTGCCACTTCAAAATAGGCTAGAGATTTGGGCAAAAAATGTGGGAACTAATTTACCTAAAGGGGCAACTTTAGGGGTAATTGTTCTTAAAAATAGTAGTGGTGAAGTTTTGTCATATATTGGTTCATATGATATGTTTAATAAAGATATTTTGGGTTATATAGATATAAATAGAGCTATTCGTTCACCTGGTTCAATACTAAAGCCACTAATTTATGGAATGGCTTTAGAGAATGGAATAGTTGATGTAAATACTATTATAAAAGATAATCAGAGTCAATTTGGGGAGTATAGACCACACAATTTCTCTAAAAAGTATCATGATGAAGTTACTGTGGCTTATGCTTTGCAAAATTCACTAAATATTCCTGCTATAAAGGTGCTTCAAAAAGTTGGAGTAGATAACTTTTTAGATAGATTAAAAAATGGCTGTGGTAAAGTTATTTTGCCCAAAAAACAGGCTAATTTAACTGTGGCGCTTGGAGGACTTGGTATTAAAGCTGTGCAAATAGCTCAAATTTACTCTATTTTAGCTAATGGAGGAACTGGATATACTTTGCACTATCTAAAGGGACAAAAGGGTAAAAAAATTAAATTATTAAATAGTGATGCTGATGCTAAAGTTGTAGATATTTTAAGAGAAGCAGTTGCACCTAGAGGTTTTACTAATTTATCTGGATTTTTAGCTTATAAAACTGGAACAAGTTATGGATATAGGGATTTTTGGAGTGCTGTTTTTTCAAAAGAGATAACAGTTGTTGTTTTAGTTGCAAAAGCCAATAATTCATCCATAATAAAGAGTTCTGCAAGAGATATAGCCTTGCCTTTAGCTTTTGAAGTAATGAGTTTTGTTAAGAGTTATATTCCTCACAATAGCTGGAGCAGAGATAGCAAAATAAATACAAAAAGAGTCCCAAGTAATACTTTAAAGTATCTTTATAAACCAAAAGAAGAAGTCGAAAATTTTAAATTCTTATACCCAAAAGAGGGAGCAAAATTTCAAAGTGCTAGTTGTGAAGATGTAACAGTAGAGTTTAAGTTAAAAGGTGGCAAAAGCCCTTATATCTGGTATATAGACGGAAAAGAGAAAAAATTTAACAAATCAAGCATTAGATATAGTTTTAAAGAGGGTGCTCATACTATTAGCGCCATAGATAAAAGTGCAAAACAAGTAGTTGTTGATATTTGGGTAAATAGCCCAAATTGTAATTAATTAAAGCTAGTTTTTGGATGCTATTTACTCCTATTTTCAAGAAAAAATATAATCATTTTTCTCTTTATTTATTTACCCTTCTCTTAAACTTTTAGCTTATCTTTAAGTAGAGAGATATAATCACCATTAAGTAATTTTTATAGTGCTAGATATTAAAATAATTTTTGAGTAAATTTAAAAGCATAATAAATATATATTTCCATTAGACTTTATAATCCAAAATAGAGAAAACAAAATATTGCAAAGTTTAAAAGCAACTCAAATATAGAGTTAAAAGTTTTATATGATACAAAATTAGTTATTTTATTTATAAATAGTATTTTATTAGAAGTTTTTAACAAAGTAGAAAAATCCTCCAGAGGAGGATTAAACTATAGAAGTAAGTATCACTAATTAGTGGCTTACAGTTCTACAGTTAACTCTTTGCCAAGTATAGTAACCATTAGATACTTTAACTCTTTTAGTTACAGTGCTATATCTTGGTGGAGTTTTAAGCTCAACAGTTCTAGCTGGTTGAACAACAGTTTTAACTTGAACAGTTTTGTATTGTGCAGGAATTGGCACTTTTACAGTTTCTGCAGGTTTTACAAGAACTCTTTTTGTAACAGTTTTGTATTGTGCAGGAATTGGAACTCTTTTTGTTGTTGGAGGAGTTACCATAACTCTTTTTGTAACAGTTTTATATTTAGCTGGAACTTTTACAAGACAGTTAACATCTGTTACTCTACCACCATTTGCAATTGGAGTAGTTACACCTCTACCTCTTCTCCACTCAGTAGTTGCTGGAGATACTAAAACTTTAGAAGTAACAGTTTTATATCTTGCTGGAACTGGAACTAATTTATAACTAGCTGGTTTAACTAAAACTCTCTCAGTTGTAGTTTTATATACTGGCGGCTTACATACCAATTTATAACCAGGCTCTCTAACTAATTTTTTCTCAGTTTTATAACCATATTTAGCTGGAATAACTTTTAATTTAGCTCCACCTTCATCAACAGTTACTTTTTCTGTTTTTGTAGCATATTTAGGTGGAATATAAACTTTAGCATAACACTCACCTGGTTTTGCATTTGGCGGATATAAACCTAAATCTGCTGGTGCTGCTGCTTTTACTTTAGCTGATGAACCTGTTGATGCTGCCGCTTGTTGTGTACAACCACTAAATCCTAGTGCTGCAACTGCTGCAACTGCAAGAACAATACTTTTTCTTGTTAAACTCATTTCTTCTCCTTGTTGTTTTAATTAACTTAAATAAAAGTTAATTGATGTGTTTTACAAAGTAAGCATCATTTGATAACCTACATTTAATTTCTCTACTTAATATAAAGCAATTAAATGTAGGTTACCAAAACTTACTAACCTCATAATGTTTTACAATTTTAATCTATTTTGTTATATAAGTATCAATAAAATGACAAAATGCAATATTTTGTATTTTTATCAATACCTAAAAATAGAAAAAATCACTAAAATTTTATCATATTATATTTTTAAAGTCAAGGAAAGATTAAGTTATAGATGGTGGCCACAACAGGACTTGAACCTGTGACCACTACCATGTCAAGGTAGCGCTCTACCAACTGAGCTATGCGACCAAAGGGGAGAAATTATACCTAAATCAAACTTAACCTATTAATAAGTTTGATTTTGTGGTATTAAAATGTAAAATATTATGTTATTAAAATTAATTTTTATGATATATATTTTGCTATTGGCAAAAGAACTTCAGCCTCAAACACTTTACTAACTCTTCCTCCAAACTTATATTTGCCATCTTCAAACTCTAAATATAGCTCTTCACCACTTTTAGGATATACAGGGCTTATATCCTTTACTCTATTCTCTTTATGAGCCTTTACAAATGCCGCTGTAATACCCGTGCCACACGCCAAAGTTTCATCTTCAACTCCTCTTTCGTATGTGCGAACTCTTATGCAATCTTCATCTAAAAAGTAGATATTTACATTTGCATCATACTTCTCTCTAAGCTCTCTAGCCTCTTTTAAATTAAAATCATCAATTTTTTTTACCTCTGTTACCAAATGTGGCACTCCAGTATCAATTAACCACCAATTTTGTCCAAATTCCTCAATATCTTTTTCTAATATCTTTGGCTCTAGCATATCAGTTACACAGTAATCACCATTTACCATAACTTTTATCACACCAGCACCAGTTAAAAATTCTGATACTCCATTTACACTAATGCCATGCTCTATTGCATAGTGTGCTACCGCTCTTGTTGCATTACCACACATATTAGCAATACTGCCATCACTATTATAAAACTCCCACTCAAAGTCATAATCTGGATGAGGAGTTAAAACAACCAACCCATCTGCCCCCACGCCCTCATGGCGATTGCATAAAATTCTTGCCAACTCATTGCGCTCCTTTTTTTGGGAACTATGAAATATAACAAAATCATTTCCACTTGCATTATATTTAGTAACTTGCATTTAATATCTCCTCTTTTACTCGTTCACACTCATTTTGTAGATGTTTTAAATCTTTGCTATTATCTATTAAAAATGTGGCTTTATCTCTTTTGTTATCTATTGGAAGTTGAGCATTTATGCGCTTTATAGCTTCTTCTTTACTAAAGCCCTCTCTTTGCATTAACCTTTCTAGCTGTATCTCTTTTGGTGCATAAACAACAATTACTCTATCTATATTATATATACCATCTCTCTCAAAAAAGAGTGGTATATCTATTAGATAGGGTTTATTAAAGCCCTCTTGCAATTTTGCTTGTGCTAATATTTTATCTCTTATTTTTGGATGCACTATTGCTTCTAACTCTAAGCGCTTCTCTTTATTGTCAAAAATTAAAGAGCCAAGTTTTTTCCTATTTACTATGCCATCTTCTATATATTCATCTCCAAATACTTTGGCAATCTCATTTATTGACTTATCTAAAATTTGATGAGCAATTTTATCTGCATCAATTATTTTAAAACCATATAGTTGCATCAATGAACTAACTGTGCTTTTTCCAGTTGCAATTCCACCTGTTAAAACAATAGCATTTTTTAACATTATCTTTTAATTATCCCTAAATACTCTTTGTAAATATTTGTAGGCATTTGGAATGATGCAATTGAAATATCGCTATTGTAATAAGCAAATCCATCTGTTAAATCTGCCCTTTGTAAATTAATATCTGCTGTTGGATGATAGAATCTACTTGCCAACATTAAATAGTCGCTTGTTATAATCTCTCCATTGGTTGCTTTTTCATATCTATAAGGCATAACAATTGGATATATTGCACCTGCTACTTTAAACTCTTTTGTTGCTTCATCTTTTTTTGTAAAGATATTGCTCATCTCTATAGCTACAACACCTTTGCTATCTAAAAGCTTTGTTAACTCTATCCAAAACTCTCTATTTGCTGTAAATTTAGGTGTAGAAACAATTGCAATATCAAACTTTTTTGCACCAAGAGTCTTTAAATTCTCAATTATATCACTACCATCTATGTAGATGGTTTCTGCAATTGTATTATACTTTTCAAGCTCTCTACCTATCCTTTTAGCACCATTAATCACTAATACCCTCTTTGGATTAGCATGAGTATTTATTGCAGTATGTGTTAACATTTCACTTTTTATATAATCTAAATTTTCCACTTTATAAACCTTTATAAACTTTTTTTAAATAACTTTATTATAATAAACAAAAATAGTCAAATAAAATAACTAAAAATAGCTTAAATTTTATAATATATGGTAGATTATACATATTTTAGTCAATTAACTCTATTATATTTTATCAAAAAATAACAATTAATATTTTTCTAAATTTTAATTTTAAAATAAACAAAGATTCTAATTAAGATTTTATGTTATAATTTGAGCCAAATAATCCATTAAAATTATAGTAATATGGATTAACTTTTTTTTAAAGGTATCTAATGAAAGGTATTATTTTAGCAGGTGGTAGTGGGACAAGACTATATCCAATTACCAAAGGAATTAGTAAACAGTTAGCTCCAATTTATGATAAGCCTATGATTTATTATCCACTCTCTATTTTAATGTTAAGTGGAATTAGAGAGATTTTAATAATATCTACACCTACTGATTTACCAAGGTTTAAAGAGCTTTTGGGTGATGGAAAAGATATTGGGTTAGAGTTTTCATATGTAGAACAACCAAGTCCTGATGGCTTAGCACAAGCTTTTTTGCTTGGAGAAGAGTTTATTGGTGATGATGATGTTTGCTTAATATTGGGTGATAATATCTTTTATGGGCAAGGTATGACAAATCTTTTGGCACAATCAGTCAAAAATGCAAAAGAGGAAAATAGTGCAACAGTTTTTGGATACTATGTAAAAGATCCTCAAAGATATGGTGTTGCAGAGTTTGATGAGAATGGAACAGTAATAAGTATAGAAGAGAAACCAAAAGAGCCAAAAAGTAACTATGCGGTAGTTGGTCTTTATTTTTATCCAAATGATGTTGTTAAAAAGGCAAAACTCGTTAAACCAAGTGATAGAGGTGAACTAGAAATTACCACACTAAATCAGCTATATTTAGATGAAAATCGATTAAAAGTAGAGCTTATGGGAAGAGGCTATGCATGGCTTGATACTGGGACACATGAGAGTTTGCTAGAGGCTTCTAACTTTATTCAAACAATCGAAAATCGCCAAGGTTTAAAGGTAGCTTGTATAGAGGAGATAGCTTATGAGATGGGATATATTAATAAAGATAAACTTTTAGAGTTAGCAAAGCCTCTTAGCAAAAATCAATATGGACAATATTTAATAAGAAGAGCCGAGCAAGGGCGTATAATAAAAGGATAAAGAGTGAGTAAAAAGAGTATTTTAGTAACTGGATGTGCAGGGTTTATTGGTAGCAATTTTGTTCCATATTTTTTAGAGAAGTATCCAGAGTATTTTGTAGTAAATTTAGATTTACTAACTTATGCTGGTAACTTAGATAACCTAAAAGAGGTAGAGGGTAATCCAAATTACAAATTTATAAAAGGTGATATTTGCAACCGTGAGCTTGTAGAGTTTATCTTTAATGAGTATGATATTAAAGGTGTTATTCACTTTGCAGCAGAGAGTCATGTTGATAACTCTATTAAAAACCCTGGTGTATTTGTGCAAACAAATGTAAATGGAACATTCACCCTATTAGATGTTGCATTTAAGCACTGGATGAATAAACCTTTTGAGTATAAAAAAGGCTATGAAAATTGCCGTTTTCATCACATCTCTACTGATGAAGTTTATGGAACTTTAAGTGATGACCCAAATGACCTATTTAGAGAGGATACTCCTTATGCTCCAAACTCTCCATACTCTGCAAGTAAAGCTAGTAGCGATATGATTGTTAGAAGCTATGTTGAAACTTATGGCTTAAATAGCGTTATTACTAATTGTTCAAACAATTATGGTCCAAAACAGCATGATGAAAAACTAATTCCAACAATTATAAGAAAAGCTCTTGCTGGAGAGAGTATCCCAATTTATGGTGATGGCAAAAATATTAGAGATTGGTTATATGTATTAGATCACTGCAAGGGTATAGATTTGGTTTATCATACAGGTAAAAAGGGTGAAGTTTATAATATTGGTGGTAGAAATGAACGCACTAATTTACAAATAGTAGATACAATAACCTCTATTTTAGATGAAAAAGTGCCACCAAAAAAACGCATAGGTAAAGATAGCTACAAAGAGTTAATAACTTTTGTAGAAGATAGAGCAGGACATGATAGACGCTATGCAATAGATGCTTCAAAACTAGAGAATGAGCTTGGCTGGAGAGCAGATGAAAACTTTGATACTGGTATTGTAAAGACTATAAATTGGTATCTTGAAAAATTTGGGATTTAATAAATTCCAAATATCATTTTAAAATATCAGAGGCTATAAATATATGTTAATCAAAGAGTATATAAACCACTTTATAAAGTTTAGTGAAGAGGAGTGGAGTGCCTTTTATGCTTTATTGCAAGAGGTAAATATTAAAAAGGGCGAACATATTTATAATGAGAGTGATATATTTAACTCTATTTACTTTATTAACAAAGGAGTAGTGCGTTCATATAAGCTAGAAGATGACGGAAAAGATTTTACTTGGTCATTTCATTGTTTAACAATGGATACCATAGAGCATAGAATGCTTATGGATGCAGTTGTGGTTGATTATGTTAGCTTTTCCAAAGAGGTTCCAGAAGTTTTAGCTTATGAAGCTTTAGCAGACTCTACACTTTTAAAAATTAGCAAAGAAGATTTAGAAAAGCTATACAAAAAGTATCCTATATGGGGTGAATTTGATAAGATATTAGCTCAAGAGGCTTATGCAACGCTAAGAGATAGAACACTAAGTTTACTTACAAAAGATGCAAAATCAAGACTACAAGAGCTTTTAAGTTACTACCCTTATGTCTTTAAAAAAGATGTAAAGATTGAGCATATAGCATCTTATTTGGGTATTACGAGACAAACACTTAATAGATTAAGATTAGAATTAGAAATTATCTAATCTCTATACTCTACATAAATTATGTAATAAATGTTCCACTAAAAATAGATAATTATGATATATTACAAAACCCAACTATATATTGGGCTTTAAATAGTAATTTTAAGGATATTAATATGAAAAGAGAGAAAGCTATATTAGCAGGTGGATGCTTTTGGGGTATGCAAGAGTTAATTAGAAAGCTGCCGGGTGTAATATCTACTAGAGTTGGATATACTGGTGGTGATGTAAAAAATGCAACTTATCGTAATCACGGAACTCATGCAGAAGCAGTTGAAGTTATATTTGATGCAGAAATTTTAACTTATGAAGAGCTTTTAAAGTTTTTCTTTAAAATTCACAATTCAACAACACCAAATAGACAAGGTAACGATGTTGGTTCATCTTATCGCTCTGAAATATTTTATACAAATTTAAAGCAAAAAGAGATAGCTAAAAGAGTTATTAAGATGATAGATAATGCTGGTGTGCTACCTGGAAAAATTGTAACTAAATTGAGCGAGGCTAGTGATTTTTGGGAAGCAGAACCAGAACATCAAGACTATCTACAACACTATCCAAATGGCTATACTTGCCATTTTATCAGAGAAGAGTGGAGTATTTAGGTTTTAATTAAAAAATAAGTCATATCAAACATAATATTTAAAAGGAATAAAAAATGAAAAAAGTATATCTATTAATAGCACTAAGTATGGTTATTTTTGCCAAAGAGCAAACTATTGTTCTTGGAGCAGGATGCTTTTGGGGTGTTGAGAAGAGTTTTGAAGAGTTAAAGGGTGTTAAAGATGTTGTAAGTGGTTATGCTGGTGGAGATTTTGAAAATCCAACTTATGGTAAAGTTTTAGCACATAGGCTATTTAAAAATAGAGAAAATCATGCAGAAACAGTCAAGGTAACTTATGATGACTCTATAATCTCAACTCGCAAAATTTTAGAACACTTTTGGGAACTACACGACCCAACCCAAAAAAACCGCCAAGGCAACGACTATGGTAATAATTATAGAAGTATTATTCTTTATACCAATAGTGAGCAAAAGCGTTTGGCTTATCAAACAAAAGAGGAGTTTCAAAAGCTTTTAAACAAAGCTGGATATGGCAAAATTACAACAGAGATTAAGCCACTAAAAAGATTTTATATGGCTGAAGAAAAGCATCAAGATTATCTAAAAAAACACCCTAGAGGCTACTGCCCAAACCATGCAACTGGTGTTAAGTTTAAAAAAGTAGCAAAAGAGCCAAAAAGCATAACACCACTTGGGGGTAAAGAGATTTTAGTAATTGATGCAAATGGTTGCCCATTTTGCCAAAAGTTTAAAAAAGATGTTGTTGATGGCTATAAAGGCACACTGCCACTAAGGGTTAGGCATTTTGAAAATATAAAAGGCTTTAAATTAAATGGAGATGTTGCAGGAACACCAACAATCTTGTTTATTGAAGATGGTAAAGAGATTGGGAGATATACAGGATACTTAAATCCAAAAGAGTTTTATGAAGCACTTGGAGCATTTAAAGTTGGGCAAAATAGCGAAGCATTTAAAGTGGCATTTGATAAAAAAACAGATAGACGCTTTTGCAAAAAGTATAAGCTGTTTGCACATACTCCAGATGGGGTATTTATAGATAAGTTTAGTGGAGATATTTTGTTTGACACAAAAGATAGATTTAACTCAGGTAGCGGATGGCTTAGCTTCTATAAGGCTGTTGGTGATAGTGTAGTTTTTAGAGAGGATAACTCTTATGGAATGCACAGAGTTGAAGTAATTGCTAAAAAAAGTGGCGCACACTTAGGGCATGTATTTCCAAGAGCTGATGGCAAAAAGCGTTTTTGTATTAATGCAACAGTTTTAGAGTTTGTGCCAAGAGATAAGTTGGTTAATGGTAATTAGGTTTTAGTGGTAGGTTTTAGGTTTTAGTTGGTAGTAGTTAGGTTTTAGTTTATGGTAAATAAAGTAGGCTTTGGAGGTGGGTGCCACTAGTGTATGGATGCACTTTTTAACTCTCTTAAAGGAGGGGTAAAAGTGTGCTTCAAGGATGGATTAGCTCTGCAAAAAGTTCTAACTTTAGTGAAGCTGTTATTGTAAATTTTAATAAAAATATTAT
>Ga0256834_1003063_pt1 | contig 10183 bp, 10 predicted proteins | sample 4281140metaG_FD_190536 | JGI IMG/M metagenome (GOLD analysis project Ga0256834, IMG submission 190536) | Hydrothermal vent microbial communities from East Pacific Rise, Pacific Ocean - 4281-140 | ecosystem: Environmental > Aquatic > Marine > Hydrothermal vents | place: Pacific Ocean: East... | reverse complement strand
CAGGCCCTGGAGCACGCCATGATCCAATCCATCAGCGGCCTGCCCTTCGATCCCGGGCGCTGGAAACAACGACCCTACCGGCAGCCGCACCACACAGCTTCCGCTGTGGCCTTGGTTGGCGGGGGTTCCAATCCCAGGCCGGGAGAGATATCCCTCGCCCATTGCGGCGTTTTGTTCCTGGACGAGATTGCCGAGTTCCCCCGGGGGGTGCTGGATGTATTGCGCGAGCCGCTGGAAAGTGGTGTCGTCAACATTTCCCGCGCCAGCCGCAACGCCGAATACCCGGCCCGCTTTCAGCTGGTCGCCGCCATGAATCCCTGTCCTTGCGGCCACCTGGGCGATCCTGTCAAGACCTGCCGTTGCACGGCGGAGCAGGTTGCCCGCTACCAGAGCAGGATCTCCGGCCCCTTGCTGGATCGCATCGACCTGCAGGTGCAGGTGCCGGCGCAAGCCGCCAGGATCCTTGTTTCCGGCCCAGACAAGGAACCGGCCAGCGCCCGGGTTCGGCAACAAGTCGTCGCCGCCCATGAATTGCAGTTGCAGCGCCAGGGCTGCAACAACGCCCATCTGCAAAACAACGCCCTGGAACGTCATTGCAAGCTGGACCAAGCCAGCCGCGCCCTGCTGATGCAGGCCATGGATAAGCTGGGGCTGTCCGCGCGCGCCTATCACCGTATCCTGCGGGTGGCGCGCACCATCGCCGATCTGCAGCAACAGTCCGATATACAGCTCGAGCATGTTACCGAAGCCATCGGCTACCGGCGCATGGATACGGCAAGACAGGCCTCCTGACCCGCCTGTTTCGATCTGCCGAATTTTGCGATAATCATTGCCCATCCCATCCATTTTTCAAGGTACAGCCAATGAAATCCCTCCCTCTTGGAATCGTTCTGATCATTCTCGCCTGGTTACCCGCCGGCAACCTGGCGGCCAAAGAGGCGCCGCAAGTCGTGGTCATGCTCAGCAGCGACAACCCCCAGGTCGCCGGCATGGCGCTGCACATGGCCTGGGGCATGAAACGCATGGCCAACGCAGAGGTCACGGTGATTCTCGGCGCAGGCAGCTTGCAATTCGCACTGAAAGAGGGCGACAGCCCCATGTTCCCGCCAAAGAAGAAAAACATGCGTGCAGTAATGCAGGACGTCCTCGACCAGGGCAGCAAGGTCTACATTTGTTCCATGTGCGCATTTGCCCAGAACATCAAGCAGGAACAACTGCTCGAGGGCATCACCATCGAGACCGGCGGCGTCATCATGCCTCTGCTGGCCGATCCGAAGATCAAGGTGCTCAGCTTCTGACGGCCCACCGTGCAGGAGACTTGTCTCCTGCACGGCATTGCGCAATGTGATGGCGATCCATCTTCCGGGGAAACAACATTTGATTGCCAGTACAAGAACTGTACAATCAAAAGTTGCTATCCTGATGCAGACCAGGAGGTCAGATATGGATATGAGAAAACGCCTTCTTCCCGTGCTGGCGATAACGGCAATCACCCTTGCCCCCGTCGCCTCTGCCGGATCTTTCCCCTTGAACCCCCCTTGTGTCGCCGGCAGCGGCGCCGACTATGCGGTTGGCCCCGGGCAAACCTATGCAAAGCTGTCGGACATTCCCTGGGGCAACCTCGGACCGGGCGATACGGTGCGCATCCATCACCGACCGGCGCCATACAGGGAAAAAATCATCATCCGCAGCAGCGGCACCACACAGCATCCCATAAGGATTTGCGGCGTCAAGGGCGCGAACGGAGAACGCCCGGTTCTGGACGGCGACGGAGCTGTCAACGACCCCGACGACAGCGCCGCCTACACCAGCTACGCCCCCATGGAAGGATTGGCCATGATCATGATCTACAACCGGGATTACGGCCTCAAGGACAGCAACATCATTATCGACGGCTTGCATATCAGGAACGCCAAGAACACTTTCAGCTACACCCGGGTGAACGGCGATACCGACACCTATGAAAACGGGGCAGCGTGCATTCGGGTACAGGCGGGGGACAATATCGTCATCCGCGACAACGAGATCGAAAACTGCGGCAACGGCATTTTCACCATGTCGCAGGGATACAATGAAGCGCATTTGACCCGGAACATCCTCATCGAGGGCAACCACATCCACGGAAACGGGCAGGCGGGAAGCTACCGGGAGCATGGCATGTATATCCAGGCCATCGGAGCAACCTACCAGTACAACCGCTTTGGTTCGAACGCCACCGATGCCCAGGGGGCGACATTGAAGGAGCGCGTGGCCGGCTCGACCATCCGCTACAACTGGTTTGAAGGCAGCAGCGTGCGCTTTCTGGATCTGGTGGAAGTGGAAGACGCGGCCCCCTGGTATATCGTTGCCGAATATCTCAAAGAACTGGGATGCACGGATGTCAACAACTGCCCCAACATCGATCCCGACCGATTGCAAAAAGTCCAGCAGGCGGAAGACCTGTACCGCAAAACCCATGTGTACGGCAATTTCTTCCACCATGTCGGCAGCCAGACCACCGCCGGAAGCCTGGTGCATTATGGCTGGGACAATGATATTGCCCTTGCCAGGGAAGGAAACCTGTATTTCTACAACAATACGGTTTCCATACAGGAAGACCTGAACGACTCCTGGCGCTTCCGCCTTTTCGATATGCGGAACAACTTTGGCGGAACGCCCAGATCACGGGAAACCATCGAAGCCTTCAACAATATTCTCTATTACCGCAATGAAACCCCGGGAGAAACCCCGGCCTATCTTTGCATGACCAATTCCGGCGGAACCGTGAACTTCGGAGTCAACTGGATCAGCAACTACAACCAGAGCGACAATCTGGCGAATTGCTATTATGGCGACTCGTCGAATGCCCCAACCCTGAACGGTTTGGACAACCTGATCGATGGAACCGGCGCCCCGGCGCCAATCGATGCTTTCCTGCAAACCCTGGACACCCCTCTCGTGGTGGGAAAGGCCCAGGCCCTACCGCCTGCGGCCAAGCCGGTAAACTACGAATACAGTATCCATCAGAGCCGGAACAACCGTCCTTCGGTAAGCGACCTGGGTGCAATGGAAACCAGCGGAAGTGGCGGGAACTTTATATTTGCGGACGGATTTGAGTAAGGGACAAGCCGGCTATTTCAGGTATCATTGTTTATCCGGCACCGATATGTCGTATTCAGCCCCATGCTTCACTTCCAGAACCTCAGCCTGCGCCGTGGCAACAAGCTGCTGTTTGAAGACGCCTGTTTTCAAATCCACCCGGGGCAGAAAACCGGCATCACCGGAGCCAATGGCACGGGAAAATCCAGCCTGTTCGCCCTGATCCTGGGGGCCTTGCAGGCGGACTCCGGTGATCTGAAGCTGCCAAGAGACTGGGTCATCGCCTGGGTCGCCCAGGAAACCCCCCAGGATACGCGCCCGGCTATCGAGTATGTCCTCGATGGCGACCGGGAACTGCGGCAGATCGAGAAGCGGATTTCCACCACGGAAGCACAGGGCGATGGCCATCAGCTTGCCCTGCTGCACGGTCAGTTCGAGAGCATCGGCGGCTACCAGGCTCGCAGCCGCGCCGGGCAACTCCTGCACGGCCTCGGCTTCCAGCCCGGCGACGAAGCGCGCGCCGTCAGCAGTTTTTCCGGGGGCTGGCGCATGCGCCTCAATCTGGCGCGAGCATTGATCTGCCGTTCCGACCTGCTGCTCCTGGACGAACCCACCAACCATCTGGATCTGGATGCGGTCATCTGGCTGGAAACCTGGCTGCGGCGCTATACCGGCACCTTGCTGCTCATCTCCCACGACCGGGAATTCCTGGACGCCGTCACCGATCACATTGCCCACATCGAGCGGGGCAAGCTCACCCTGTACAGCGGCAACTACAGCGCTTTTGAGCGTATCCGCACCGAGCAGCTGGCCACCCAACAGGCCGAACACCTCAAGCAACAACGGGAGATCGCCCACATCCAGTCCTATGTGGACAGGTTTCGCGCCAAAGCCACCAAGGCCCGTCAGGCGCAAAGCCGCCTCAAGGCGCTGGAGCGCATGCAACTGATCGCGCCCGCCCATGTCGATTCCCCTTTTCATTTCCACTTCCGCCCCCCGGAGAAAAATCCCAATCCCTTGCTGCGCCTCAGCGAAGCCGCCGCAGGCTATGATGGCAACGCCATCCTCTCCAATATCAGCATGAGCATTTCTCCTGGCGACCGCATCGGCTTGCTTGGCCCCAATGGAGCGGGAAAGTCCACCTTCATCAAGCTCTTGTCCGGCAACCTGCCGCTACTGCAAGGCGCCCTGGAAACCGCCCAGGATCTGAAAATCGGCTACTTCGCCCAGCATCAGGTGGAACAACTGCACCCGGAACATTCCGCCCTGGAGCATCTAGTCCAGCTCGACCCTCTCGCCCGCGAACAGGAGCTGCGCAACTACCTGGGCAGCTTCGGCTTCATGGGCGACAAGGCAACGGAGAAAACCGCGCCCTTTTCCGGCGGCGAGAAATCCCGCCTGGCCCTGGCCTTGCTTATCTATCAGCGGCCCAATCTGCTGCTCCTGGACGAACCCACCAACCATCTGGATCTGGAAATGCGCCAGGCCCTCGCATCCGCATTGCAGGATTTTACCGGCGCCATGGTCATCGTTTCCCACGACCGCCACCTGCTGCGCGTCAGCACCGACGAACTGCTGATGGTGCATGGGGGGCAGGTACGGGAATTTGCAGGCTCCCTGGACGACTACCCGGCATGGCTGGCGGCGCAAAACACCCCGGCAGGCGATAGCGAAGCAAAGAACGGCGTCAACCGCAAACAACAGAAACGCCAGGCCGCCGCCCGCAGACAGGCACTTCAGCCGCTGAAAACCAAGGTAGCCGCCGCCGAGAAGAAACTGGAGCAACTGCATTTGCAGCAACAGCAACTCGAAGCGCTGCTTGCCGACAACCGCCTCTACGAGCCATCGAACAAAGACAGACTGAAACAACTGCTGGCGGAAAAAGCCCGGACGGATCAGCAGTGCGAGGAACAGGAAACCCTGTGGCTGGAGGCGTCAGAAGCCCTGGAAGCGGCGCAACAATAGTTCCCCCTCCCGAGGTTTTTCCACCACACCGGATATGCAGATTGTCTCTGATCCAATGCAAAAACCCAGCATAAACACCATCACCATCAAGAATCTTGTCAACTTCCTGTTGATTCTGGCGGTGATTCTGCTTTTCGCCACTGCCCTGAACTTTCGCAGCCTGTCCCAGCGCGCCACGGAAAACCAGGCCTTGGCCCACGCCGAACTGGTGCGGGCCGGGCTTACCGCCCACATGAAAGGCGGCATCATGGACAAGCGCGACTATTATCTGGACGAAATCAAAAGCCTGCACCAAATCAACAAGCTCCGGGTAATACGCAGTCAGGAAGTCATCCGGCAGTTCGGCAAGGGCAGGGATGATGAAAGCACCGCCGACACCCTCGCCAAAAAGGTACTGGAAACCGGACAACAACTTTTCGAGCGTAAGGAATGGACTCTCACTCCCACGGTGCGGGCCATTATCCCCTATACCGCCAGCAGCGAAGGGAGACTGAATTGCCTTGGCTGCCACAAAGTGGATGAGGGCGTGGTGCTGGGGGTGGTGGATATCGAGCTGGATGTGGGCGGATACCGCAACCACTCCCTTTATGTGCTGGCGGGCATGACCCTGTTGTCCCTGCTGTTTCTGGCGCTGATCATCCTCAATACCCGCCGCACCATCAACGACCATGTGCAGACGCCTCTTGAAACCCTCATCGACCATGCCATGGAGGCGTACAAGAAGCATACGCCGATCCCCCCGGAGCAGTTCGAGACCAGGGAATTCACCAATGTCGCCCACGAAATCAACCTGTTCAACTCGGACATCATCGCCCACCAGGAAATGCTCGAGGCGAAGAACAAGGAACTGATCGCCCTGAACGACGAAATCGAGAGCACCCTGCGCGAAACCATTTATACCATGGGCATCATCGAGGAGCAGCGCTCCAAGGAAACCAACAACCATACCAGGCGCGTCATGCTGTTCAGCCAGTTGCTGGCGCAAAAAGCGGGATTGTCGGAATATGATGTGGATCTGGTGACGGCGGCTTCGCCGCTGCATGATATCGGAAAGCTGGGCATCCCGGACGAAATCCTGCTCAAACCAGGCCGTTTTACCGACGAAGAATACCAGCTGATGCAGAACCACACCAATATCGGCTTCTCCATGCTGAAGCACTCGGAACGCGACGTACTCAAGGCTGCGGGCGTGATCGCGCTGCAACATCATGAAGCCTGGGACGGCTCCGGCTACCCCCAGGGACTCCAGGGGGAAAAAATCCATATTTACAGCCGCATCGTCGCCCTGGCCGACGTTTTCGACGCACTCTATACCAAGCGGGTTTACAAGGAGGCATGGGACATCGACAAGGTGGTGGCCTGGATCAGCGAACAGCGGGGCAAGCATTTCGATCCAACGCTGGTAGATCTCTTTTTGCAGAATCTGGAGGAGTTCATCGCCATCGGCGACCGTTACAAGGACAACTGTTTTGACTACAACCTGCGGGAACACAACACCGCACAAAAGAGCGATCTATAGCTTCACACACTTGTCCAGCAGCTTGCGGATGCCATCCAGTCCCATTTCCCGCAGCAAAGCGACATTGCGCCGGGGAATGGATTCGGGGTCAGGCCAACCCGCCAGGGCAGCGGCCAGACCATCCTGGCGAATCAGATGAAACATGGGATGCGGCGAGCGATTGGTATAGTTGGCGGGATCATCCGTTTCCATTCCCTCGAAACAGTAATCCGGGTGAAAGCTGGCCAGTTGCAGCATGTCCTCCAGACCGGACGCTTCCAGCGCGGCCTGAGCGTCTTCGAGCACATCCAGGTAGTGGTCAAAATCTCTCAGTCCCTGGGGCACGATGAACAGCCCCGTTTCCGCCTCTTGCGGCGGCAGTTGGGCGAAATCCGCCAGCTCCCGGATCAGGGCGGCATACACGGCATCGTCTTCCACGGCGTTACACAGCTGATAGCGAATGCTCTCCGCCTCGAAGGGCGCCCGGGCAAAGGGGCAGAGATTCAGGCCGATCACCACCTCCTTTACCCAGCAGCGGGTCTGCGCAATGGCATCCATCATTCCAGAACCTCCACCGGCAATCCTGTTTGCAGCCAGCCCTGGGCGTCATGGATGAGGTTTTGACCGAAATAGACATTGTTCCCCTGCTTTCTGTAGGTGGCAAGGGTTTTCAGCGGCTCCTTGCCCCTGCGTTCCCCGGTTTCGGGGTCTACCGTGGGAATGGCGCAACGTGAACAGGGCTTGACCACGCGGAATTCCAGATCACCAATGCGAATGCGTTTCCAGCCATCTTCCGCATAGGCTTCGCAGCCTTCCACCACCAGGTTGGGACGAAAGCGCTCCATGGGCAAGGACCGCCCCATGCGCCGGTTCAAATCCCCCAGGGAAGCCCGGGAAATCAACAGAAAGGGGAAACCGTCGGCAAAACCCACCTGATCTTCGCGTTGCGCATAGTCCTGATCCACCCGGCGAACCTGCTCCTGGGGCAAATACACCAGGCGGCAGGGCGTATCCAGAAACTTGCTCAACCATTGATCCGCCCTCCGGCTCATCACCCTGGCGGTACACAGGTCACGCCAGATCTGCACCTGCAATGCTTCGCGGGAATCCGCCTGCAACTGCAAATCCGGCATACCGGGCGCACCAAGAACCAAACCGGATTCCTCTATGCGGGGACGCACCAGCGCCATGCGCGGCAGCTCCCGCTGGGTCAGAAAGCGGCTTTCTTCATCCACCAGCATCCAGTGGCGATCATACAGCAGACCCCGCGCATCCACTTGCATGGAAGCCAGACGCTCTCCCCGCAGGGATTTCACCGGGTAACGATACAATCCGCTGAGAACAATACTCAAAAGCCGACCCCTATACCGATGCCGCGATAACCGCCACTGCCAAAACCGATGCCCAGGTTGACCCTGGGCTTGTCATGGCGTTCAGAGGAGCGGGAATCCGGCCAGCGCCGGATTTCTGCCGCCTGCAGGACGGGAAAACGGTAATCGGCCGCCCCCACCTTGCCATCCATGTAGCCAAGCAGGGATCCGGTCACCGTAACCAGTTGTCCATGGGAATACTCGGCGGGTTCGAGAAAACCGGAATACTCCGCAATGAACCGCCCTTGCGTATTACCACGGAGATCCGGCTTCCCCTTCGCGCTCAGGGCGTAGGCCACCACCTCCACCAGGGTGCGATCCTTCAAATTCCTTACCGACACGACCTTGCCGCCCCAGGTGAGGATTCTGCCCTTGACGCTGCTGTCGGCACTGAGGGAAAGCACCGCGGGCGTGAGGCCGGAAGACGCCACCCCACCCTTGCCGGCGCACCCGGCCAGCAGCAGCAAGGGCAGGAAAAAAACCAGGGAACGCATGCCTACCACCAGTAAGGATAGTCGGGATAAGCCCACCAGGGAGGCCACCCGGGATAGGGCCTCCACCCGTAATAGGGTGGATAGGGATAATAGGGATAATGATCACGAAGCTTTTTCTTCGGCCAGCGATAGACATCGCTTACATTCACCACGGGATAGGAATAGGGATATTCTCCGACATTGTGCACTTCCACACCTGACAGCACCCCGCTCACCGTAATGCGCTGGCCCTGGGGAAATTCCGACGGCTCGCGAAAACCGGGGAAACGGGCGATAAAGCGCGCATCCACCGGGCTGTTTTTCACCGGCTCGCCATCATTCTTCAGCTCCCGCCCCAATACCAGCACATCGGTATGCTGCTCGGTATTGGCGACTTCGAGCACTTCACCGCCCCAGCGAACCTGTTTTCCATTGTAGGCATCCGGCGCTTGCTGCACTTGCCGGGCAAAGATGGCTTCCGCCGGCGCTTCCGTAATCGTTTGGGGAATATTGGAGGCGCAACCGGCCAACCACAGGGAAATCACGCTAAGATAGAGAACCTTCTTCATATCTTGAATATTAGCGCAAATGAATAAAGCCTGCTGGGTCTATAAAAGTAGCAAGAAAGACGAAATGTATCTGTATCTGGCCAAAGAGGACGATTTTTCCGGAGTGCCGGAACTGCTCATGGCAAGGTTCGGCCAGCCAAGTCTGGTGATGCGGCTGGAACTGCACGAAAAGCGGCCCCTGGCCCGGGCGGAAACGGCCAAGGTGCTGCAGCAGTTGGAAGAAGAAGGGTATTATCTGCAAATGCCGCCAAATCTTCGGCCTGACATTTATCATGGCAATGAAGACTGAAAGGGGCATACACTGAATCCAGTTTCGGATTCACCAAACCGGCCATGTGCATCGCCTTTCCCAAAGCCACGAACAGCGATTCCCCTCAGGAATCCACCTGGAAATCCATACTCCTGTTGATTCCCCGGTTGCTGGAACTGGCATGGATAGTGGTCAGAATAATGTTGATCGCCATGAAAAACCGGCTTGACCACAGGCGCGAGCCAACCGCCTGATCAATTTTGCTCGCGGCGGGCCTTTTTCCTTTCATGTTCTTTGAGGAATTTCTTGCGCAGGCGAATGGCGCTGGGGGTGATTTCCACCAGTTCGTCATCTTCGATGAATTCCAGCGCCTGCTCCAGGGAAAAGACCACAGGTGGCGTCAGGATCAGTGACTCGTCCTTGCCCGAAGCGCGAATATTGGTGAGCTGCTTGCCTTTGGTGGGATTGACCGTGAGGTCATTGTCGCGGGAGTGCAGACCGATGATCTGACCTTCGTACACATCCTGTGCGTGCGCCACGAACAGCTTGCCCCGTTCCTGCAGGTTGAACAGGGCATAGGCCAGGGCCTTGCCCATGCTGTTGGAGATCAGTACGCCGTTGCTGCGCGGCGCAATGCCGCCCTGCTGGGCCGGGCCGTAGTGATCGAAAACATGGTACATCAGCCCGGTGCCGGAAGTGCTGGTCATGAATTCCGTCTGGAAGCCGATCAAGCCACGGGAGGGGATGATATAGTCCAGCCGCACACGCCCGTTGCCATCGGGAGACATGTCCTTGAGCTGCCCCTTGCGCGCGCCCAATGCCTCCATCATGGCGCCCTGGTGCTGCTCCTCCACATCCACGGTCAACTGCTCATAGGGTTCGCAGACTTCACCGTCGATTTCGCGGAAAATAACCTCCGGGCGGGAAACCGCCAGCTCGAAACCTTCGCGGCGCATATTCTCCAGCAAAATGGAAAGATG
>Ga0256834_1003062_pt1 | contig 10185 bp, 6 predicted proteins | sample 4281140metaG_FD_190536 | JGI IMG/M metagenome (GOLD analysis project Ga0256834, IMG submission 190536) | Hydrothermal vent microbial communities from East Pacific Rise, Pacific Ocean - 4281-140 | ecosystem: Environmental > Aquatic > Marine > Hydrothermal vents | place: Pacific Ocean: East Pacific... | reverse complement strand
ACTGGTTTAATAATCTAAAAGTGAATTTAGATATATTTATCTAAGGAGACTAATCATGCCTGTAAAAGTTAAAACAACTCATGATTTAGTTGACTTTCAAGACAGTATCTGACCCCAATTATGTGACCCCAATTATGCCGCGCAGTTGCGTTGGGATCAGGTGAGGGTCGTGGTGTTCTTTATCGTACTTTTCCAAAGGGCGTTAAGTCAGAAATTTACCCTATAACCGTTACGGCTCAGGGATATGAATATTTAAGTGATGAAATATTTTCAGATTTGATTAAATTGAATGTTAATGCATCCAGATACATGGGCGAGCTACAGCGAGCTTACGGTGATGAATGCGTCTCAGTACCCTGCTTTAGGGCATGTGGCGGATATTTTGATTACAGAAGGGTAAAAATTTCTTCCCCCCCCCCTATTTAAGTTAAATTTTTTTGTGTTAATGTGCTTATACATTAAGTTATTTTGTTTTAAGAAAAGGTGATAAATCTTATGAAACCGTTATTGAATGTTTTGCCTGCTTTTTTTAAGTTGAGTGTGTTTGTTGTTGTTTTATCACTTTTGTCTGGTTGTTTTATGGATGATGAGGCTTTGATAGCACAAGAGACGTTAAATGTTGAGAGCGGTGATAAGGTTGAGATTTATGCTCGAGAGGGGGGGAGAAAATATCGCTGGAAACAGATTTCAGGTATCCCTGTTGCCATCGCTAATAAACGCAGTTCTACTTTAAAGTTTACCGCCCCAACGGTGACGGAAAAAACGGATTTAGTGTTTAAATTGAATGCAAAGTTTGATGAGCCGATTCACGATCAAATCACCATTAGTGTTTACCCTGTTCTAATTATAAACGGCCACCGCTTACCGCCTGAACCCAATGAAGAAGAGAACAATGCCACATTGGAGGGGATTGATGTCAATGACAATGGTGTTAGAGATGATGTAGAGCGTGCGATTTATACTACTTATCCAGTGAAAATTCGTCAGCAGATATTGATGCAAACCGCGAAAGCACACCAATTAATGTTGGCAGACCCCAATGGGGTTGAGAATGCCGTTAAGTGGCAGAAAGTTATTACCAATAAAGCCATTTCTTGTGAGTTCTACCTACTAGATACGTTTAACGTTGAGATGAATAGTAAGGCAGTAGCTTTTCATAAAAATGTTTTATACAACAACAAAGACCGAGTAAAAAAATACCTTAAATATAATCATGCATTAGGTGGTGGAGTTTATGGTGGTTATGCTGAAGTTGAGAGTGACTGTGATTTTAATGTGCCTGAAGCTATGGGGTTGCAACAATGAAAAAATTAATCATAGGTATGATTCTATCCGTTTTTAATCAAGTTTTTGCAAGTATCGATGAATCACAGACTGATCTTTATTACGCTAATGGCATGTTAATGGATGTGGATGAAGATGTTGCTGAGAGAGATTGGGCAACAAGAGTAAAAACACTAAAACAACAAAACCCAAAATTTAAAAACGTTAACGCCAAGATGTCCTACAACTCCTCCGCCTTGGGAGGGGTTGATGATGGTATTGAGGCTTTCTTTTAGTGGCTTGGAGAGAAAAATGTTTTGGTTACTTGGGCAACGGTAGTGGAGTTTGTGCCTGTTTATTTTGAGCCGTTTTTAGGATTGCCTAGCTGGACAAATTCCTTGAATTCTGTGGATTTAAACACACAAGTTAATGCCTATAAACAAAGTATAAAAGACGGACACGGCGTGATTGTTGTTGCACATTCTCAGGGTAATTTTTTTTACCCCAGAGCACCCTCTCTTGAGCAAGCTCAATTCACCTTGACCAATAGTGCCTATCTAAGGCTAGATTCTTGGATGCGACCTTATTTTAATATGATTGGTGTTGCTTTTCCCTTCAATTCGGTCATGAGAGGTGGCTTCTTTTAGTAGAGGGGGGGTAAAAAATATTCGTTTGTTATTTGTGCTAAGGTTTGTGTCATATTGTTTATTGCTTTTCATGTGGGGGTTGTTATGAAATATTTATCTATTGGGTTTAAGTTGGTTTTTTTGGCTTTGTTTTCGTTGGCGTTATCGGGGTGTTTTATGGACGATGAGGCTTTGATAACACAAGAGACTTTAAATGTTGAGAGTGGTGGTGAGGTTGATATTTATGCTCGAGAGGGGGGGAGAAAATATCGCTGGAAACAAATTTCTGGTACCCCTGTAGCCATTGCTAATAAACGCAGTTCTACTTTAAAGTTTACCGCCCCAACGGTGACGGAAAAAATCGATTTGGTGTTTAAATTGAACGCCAAATTTGATGATCCGATTCACGATCAAATCACCATTAGTGTTTACCCTATCTTGATTATTAACGGCTACCGCCTGCCACCCGAACCCAATGAAGAAGAAAACAATGCCACGTTGGAGGGAATTGATTCCAATGATAATGGCGTAAGAGATGACGTAGAGCGCTGGATTTACACCACGTTTGAAGACAAGCATCCCGTGCATATTGAGGTAGGCATGCAATCAGCGCGTACTTGGAAGCGGATTTTTGAAGACCCTAGTAACCCTGAAACAACGAAGATGGTTGATGCGGCGATTGATTGTGCAACTTATTATAAAATCTATTCAGACCCTCTTTTGATCTTTGAGCATATTAGTATTTTCCATAAAGTTAGATGGCAAACGACGAATAATAAAGAAAGAGAAGAGGCTTTTGTGGCTTATGACAAAGCTTTAAGTGGTGGTGTTTATACGCTTACGAAAGTAAATAAACTTAAAGAGCAGTGTACTTTTGATATTGACAATATAGTAGGGGCGCAGTAATGAAAAGTTGGCTGTTGTTATTTATATTGAGTGTCTTACCTCTGGCCAGTGTTGCTGCGGTGGATGAATCTAAAACTGATGTATATTTTGCAAATGGAGTAGATACAACAAAATATGAAGCTTGGGAGGCTATGAATCAGTCTTTACGGCCAGTCATAGAAAAAGATATCTTCTCTGGCGATGCATCCAAAATGGATAAACAAATCGGCAAATTTGATTTGTTGTATAACCAAACCTCTGGCAGTGCTCTAGTAGATTTGATTGAAGCGGCCCTTCAAAAAGTACCATTTATTGAGATCGATTTTACGGTGCTTAAAGCGTCATTTTTTAGAGTAATAACATTGAGTTTTGATTTTTCTTCTGATAGCGCAACACATTTAGAATCGGTTACTGAAAGTATAGAATCTGGACATAAAGTGCTAGTGGTGGCACATTCTCAAGGTAACTTTTTTACGTCTAAAGTATTTAATGCGTTGGATGAATGGATGCGCCCGTATGTTTATACTGTAAGGGTTGCATCACCCGAAAATACACGTTTTGGCGATTCTAATTATAGCCCAGGAAAAAGTTTTTATTGGGACAACGATGTAGTGGGTGCTTTGGGCAGTTCTGGAAAAGTATCCAATCCAGTAATAAAAATTAATTGGGAAGATCTTGATCCTAATGTATCGCTACCAGAACCTGAATATGACTATGTATACGATTCGCAACGTGGTCTTATGTTTGGGGCTAAATATCGTGCAGGAATACCATCCACTGATTTTGATTTTAACATACACGCTTTTACATTTTATATGGGGGGCGTTTTAAAGCAAGGTAAAGGATTAGATAGAAAAGTGGTTATTAATGCATTTACTGAACAACCGCTTTCTACTAATGTGGGTAGGGACGCGATTATTAATTACATTAGTAATGGATTAGACGTGCTTGCACAAAAGCCATCCCAATGGAAAAAGAAAGGTGATGTTGGTTGTTTGTGTTCCGATAAAAGTATTGAAGTCGCACATAAATTTGATAGTGAGCTTGATCCTAAAATGTCTGGTGTAGAGGTTTACGAATTTGATAAAGAGGGCAAGGTGTATCCTGTTTCGGGCAAGCATGTGTTGGCTCAGTTGGGTGGTGAGAGCATGGAATCGGGTATGGGTGATGTGTGTTATGTGCTTAGGGATGAGGCGTTAGTTGAATTAGGGAGTATTTTGGGTGCTGGTGATATATCTGATACTCCGAGCGGTCTTTTTACCGCGCAGTTGCGTTGGGAGCAGTCCGATGTGCGTTTAAGCATGAGTAATTCATTAATGGGCAACAGCGCGAGTGGTTGTGGTGTGACGGCATTGGGATCAGGTGAGGGTCGTGGCGTTCTTTATCGTACTTTTCCAAAGGGAGTTAAGTCAGGAATTTACCCTATAACCGTTACGGCTCAGGGATATGAATCTTTAAGTGATGAAGTGTTTTCGGATTTGATTAAATTGAATGTTAGTGTGCCAGGTAAAACAAGCGCAAGTGAATTTTCGGTTACCAATGCGAATCAGTATTCTCGTTTGGGCAAAGACGGAACAGGAACAGTAGCGGATATTTTAGTGACTCGCCCTGTGCCTAACCGACCGCCTAAGGTGGAGCTTATTCCCAGCTTACCAACGGTAGATGATTCAACGGGTGGTTATGGTTATTCGCGGCCTTATGGTTATGGGTGTGGTTCGGATGGATGCGGTGCGGGCGCAGGCGTTTGGTATGGTGGTTATTATGGCGGCGGAAGCAGTGGTTTGTTGCAAACCATTAATTATGCGCCGATAACGCGTGATGAACCCAAATTGTGTTTTCCTAAAAAAAGTTGTGGTTGTTTGCCGTGCAAATTTGATATTTTAAGCTATTTAAATCAGGCTAAATTGGGCCCGATTAGTGGTGGGCGTATTGTTTTGTATAAGGCCACTGAAGCGCACAAAGTGGATAAAGAGATTTTGTTTGAAGGCCTTACCACGGTCAGTAATGAGATTAATAAGGCAGGTATTATTTTACTACCCGTGCCACGCCCTGGTGATTTGCCTCAAACCACGGAAGAAGTGCGATTGATGTCGAGTATTTTGAATTACGAGGGTGATTTTGTTCTGGAGTTAAGTGGCGGTTTGGATATTGACCGAGACGATGACTTGGTGGTGGACGATCAATTTACGCCCGTAAATGGTAAGTTGCGCTTAATTTTAAGTAAGGAGAGTTTGCTTAATAACGATTTTAAGCTCAATATTTTAACCGAGGTGGCGTATCAATTAACCAAAGACTTATTGGGCGATAACTATGATAAAGCCCGAGTACAATCGCGTTTAGACGACATTGCAAAACGCGTTTTGGTTGATAAGTTGTACCCCGATGCAGAGCAACCTTTGGGTCGAAATGACCTGTTTTATTGGGTGCCTGCAGCGCATAAAAATTGGTTGTTAAAAGATTATGATTCTTGGCTAGAGCCAATGGTTAACAAGGTGTATTTAGGGCAAGATTTGTACACCGATGCGTATGAGTTTGTGTATGACAAGGCAACCAGTGAGACGGTTCCGCTGTTACAAAGCCAGTGGTTTCCTGTGAGTGAAGATGTGGCAAGCGGCACCGTTATTGGTCACATTAAGCTGATACACATGGGCGGCAGTGAAATTACAAACTATGTACTGTTAAATGATGAAGATGAGCCAAGCACACGCTTTAGCATTGATGCGCTGGGGCAGGTAACCTTAAATGCAGACGCTACGTTGGATTATGAAACGGATAAAATTTATCAATTACAGTTAATGGCCGTGAATGCGTTGGGTGAAAGTAAGCCCGTTACCTTGGTGATTTTGGTCACCAATGTATTGGATTCGATAGAGGATACAGGGTTTAGCGGTGGCTTAATTCCAGAAAGTGCCAATGCGGGGGATGTGATTGGTAGGATTACTTTTAACGATGCAGGCCAGCCGATTGATCGCATTGAGGTAGGCGGTGCGGATGCAACTTGGTTTAGCGTGGATACGGATGGTTCGATTAGAGTAACTGAGCTGGCCGAGGCCGAACTGGATTATGAAACCAAAAGAACGGCCAGCATTACCGTACAAGCGTTTAATAGCTTGGGCAGTAGCCGAGTGATTCCGCTTAATTTTGAAATTGCAGACACGGCGGATGATGCACCGATAATTAAGCATTTAGAAGTGTCATTGTTAGAAGATGCGGCACCAGGCGATGAGGTTGGACGGATGATTATTGAAAGCAATCAACCGTTGCAATCGGTGACATTATCGGGCAGTGGCAGTGAAAACTTTACGATTGATATTGATGGGCTGATTAAGGTGGCTGACAGTGCCGCTTTGAACTATGAATCGCGTATTAATTACGTGCTTTCCGTTACCGCGACCGATGTGTTGGGCGTAAGCCGAGGAGGTTCGCTTTGGATTAAAATGGTAGATGTATATGACGTGCCTAAATTAACGCGTACGGTATTAAGAGTGCTTGAAAACAGTGCGGTTGATACCGTTGTGGGTGTGGTAACGGTAAACAACGCAGGGCACTCGCCCACTACGCAGTTTCGTTTATCGGGCGATGGCAATGAGCATTTTGCCATTGATGCGACGGGACAAATAACGCTGTTAACCCCTGATTTGAGCCGAACGGAACAGCCCTTTTTTGATTTAATGGCGGTTGCCAGTAATGCACAAGGCGATAGCTTGCCTGTGTTTGTGGTGGTGTACATTGACACACAACGCCCCATATTAGGCGTGTTAAGAAGCTATGCCTTTGAAAATGCAGCGTCTGGAACGGTAGTTGGAAAAGTTCCACTCGCCAGTACGGGTGCGGACATTACCGCGGTTAGAATGGAGGGGAACGACAGCGATAAATTTAGCATTGATCTAAACCTAAATGTAACGGTTGCCAATGGGGCGGTGTTTGATTTTGAAACTCAAAAAGAGTATGTGTTTACGGTCATTGCCACCAATGCATTTGGCGAAAGTGATTCTGTGCCGCTGTATATTCAGGTGGCGGATGTGGACGATTCTATTCGCATTAAAGGCGCGTCTTTTTCGGTCAATGAGGATACGTTACCGCTTGCAAACGTGGGTCAAGTCTCTATTTTAGGGTTAGGGGGTCGAACGCTGAGTCACTTTGTAATAACGGGTACAGGGAGTGAGTTTTTTAGTATTGATAATACGGGCACTGTTCGTTTAACGGAAGGGGCAAATCTTGATCGGTCTGTGGCGGCTTCTTATCACCTATCTGTCGTGGCGATGGACAGTTTAGGGTTGCCAAGTAATACCGCAACGCTGGATGTGTTTATTACGGACAGTTTGAATACGGTACCGCGGTTAACCAATATTTCGTTGAGCCTTATGGATACTCAAATTGTTGGTACGGTGGGGGAAATTAATATTGTTAGTCCAATCAGCGTGGTTGAGCAAGTTTGGCTTGAAGGGGCGGGCAGTGAGTATTTTTCGATCGATAACCAAGGATTTATTTCATTGATAAAATCGTTGGATTTTAAGGTATACAGCGATTATGCGTTAACTGTGTACGCTAAAAATGCCATAGGTATATCGTTGCCTGCACGTTTGGATATTAATATTACGACGGAACGAGATGTGACTCCTCCGGCTGTTTTAGAAATAAATGCCATACCCACGGGTCGCGATACGACACCAGATTATATTTTTAACACCAGTGAAGCGGGTTCCATTGCTTATGGCGGAAGTTGTATGTCTGAAATTACGGAGGCTGTAGTGGGTAATAATACCGTTACATTTAATTCACTTGGAGACGGCACTTATTCGGACTGTACAATAACGGTAACGGATGCGGCTGGTAATGCATCAAAACCATTAGTGGTAACGGAATTTAGTATTGATACAATCGCTCCAATAATTTTAGAAATAAACGCCATACATACCCCAAGCAATAATACGACACCTTATTATTCTTTCACGACAAGTGAAGTAGGGTCTATTGCTTATGGTGGAAGATGTCTGTCTACAACCACAAACGCTAAAAAAGGTTATAACACCGTTAAATTTAACACCCTTGAAGAAGGCTCTTATTCGGACTGTACAATAACGGTAACGGATGTGGCGGGTAATAGGTCAACGCCCATAGCGGTCACTGCATTTAGTATTGATACTACGGCTCCCGTTGTTTTAGAAATAAATGCAATACCCACTCCGAGTGGTAATACCACACCTAATTACACGTTCACTACCAATGAAGCGGGCTCTATTGTTTATGGGGAATACTGTAGATCGGCAAGCACTGAAGCCGCAATAGGTAGTAATACTGTTGTGTTTTATGAGCTTGAATATGGCACTTATTCTAACTGCATCATTATTGTGAGGGATGTTGCGGGGAATGTTTCTGCTCCATTAGCGGTCACTGAGTTTGTTATAAATTCATCCGCAGATGATTTTGTTATGACGATTGAGGTTGAAGGGAGGGCATTAAGATTTACCATTCCAACATCAGGTGAAAATTATAATTACAATGTTGATTGTAATAATGATGGCATAAACGAAGCGACTGGGCAGACAGGGGATTATGTTTGTACTTATAGAGCAGAAGGCACTTACACAATTAGAATCAAAGATAATAGTGGCGTAGGTACGGGGTTTGCAAGAATCTATTTTAATAATTCAGGAGATTTCAGTAAGCTTTTATCCATAGATCAGTGGGGAGCAGCTAAGTGGACGAGCATGGAAGGCGCTTTTTATGGGGCAAATCGCATGGTAGTCAACGCCAGTGATACGCCAAATCTTTCAAATGTAACCAATATGTCATCAATGTTTGAACGTGCACACGCCTTTAATCAAGATATAGGAAATTGGGATACCTCAAATGTGACGGATATGTCGAGGATGTTTACAAATGCCAGTACCTTTAATCAAGATATAGGAAGCTGGAATACTTCGAATGTGATTGATATGTCAAGGATGTTTTTGGGTGCTGTAACCTTTAATCAGGATATAGGAAATTGGGATACTTCAAGTGTATTGAATATGTCATGGATGTTTGGACATGCCTATTTCTTTAATCAAGATATAGGAAACTGGGATATTTCAAATGTGACAAATATGTCATCGATGTTTGTTCGTGCCAATGCTTTTAATCAGAATATAGGTCGTTGGGATATTTTAAACGTGACAGATATGTCATCAATGTTTGCATATACCCGTGTTTTTAATCAAGACATAGGTGATTGGAAAACTTCAAATGTGACAGATATGTCGTCGATGTTTCAAAATGCCATCTTTAATCAAGATATAGGCAATTGGGATACTTCAAATGTAACGAATATGTCGTGTATGTTTTGCGCTGAGGAAAGTGTCAATCCTTTTAATCAAGATATAGGCAATTGGGATACCTCAAGTGTTACGAATATGGGAAGTATGTTTTGGAGTGCTAATGCTTTTAATCAAGACATAGGGCGTTGGGATACTTCAAGCGTTATAAGCATGTGGGGAATGTTTCAATTTGCCAGTGCCTTTAATCAAAATATAGGTGATTGGAATGTAATGTTACTTGAACATGCAAATTCTATGTTTTCAGGAGCCTCACTTTCTCCTCAAAATTATGATGCACTTCTCACTGGTTGGGGGGGGCAAATCTTAAAAAATAACGTAAGTTTTGATGGAGGAGACGCGACCTATTGTGCAGGAGAAACGGCACGAGACAGTATGGCCGTGACTTACAGTTGGAACATTACTGATGGTGGCATGATGTGCAGTAATGGATTTTAAAACTTTATAGGTACAACACTTCTTTGAGTGTGTTTTGAAATCAAGCGCTTACTCATTCCGTCTTTTTAAGTAGGGATTTGGAATAATTGAAAGCCACTTTTTTAGGTGGTTTTTTGTATGGCAACATTTACGCTAAAAAATTTCGAAAAATGGGTCGGCTTCAATAATTTTGAGTTTTTATCCAAAACTCCCCGTTTTTTTTCTGGGTAGGAGGAGGGATGGTTTGCATCTTTAAACCAAAAAAATCCCCCCCCCTATCTAAAATCAACTAAGAAGTGTAACGGTTGAATTTTATAGGTTGCCAAAAGGGTTATTACTTACCGCCAGTAAGTCGTCGCCAGCTTTCCCTAAGCATAGAGCCTCTTCCTTACCCTGTTCAACATGAACAAAAACCCGTCAAATGCTGATATTTGAAAGTGATGATGGCAGTATACGTAACAATCATAAAAAAGCGATAAATTACCTTATATACTTAGAAAAAATTGAAGGGTATGATATGGCAACGATAACCTATGATGTGACTTTAAGGCGACCTGCAAAGCAAGCGGGTAAAAAAAGAAGCGTTAATTACCCAAATATTTACACTCGATTCTTATGCAAGACCTAATGGGCGAATCCTATTAAAGGAATGCTCTTTTTTGTTTGGTGATTGGTTT
>Ga0256834_1003061_pt1 | contig 10185 bp, 10 predicted proteins | sample 4281140metaG_FD_190536 | JGI IMG/M metagenome (GOLD analysis project Ga0256834, IMG submission 190536) | Hydrothermal vent microbial communities from East Pacific Rise, Pacific Ocean - 4281-140 | ecosystem: Environmental > Aquatic > Marine > Hydrothermal vents | place: Pacific Ocean: East... | reverse complement strand
TCTACATCTTTTTCGCTCAGGGAGGAAACGAACTCAGCAAACGCCTTTATCCTGTCTTTGAGCAGAGGCCCAGCCTCTCTGTAGTTCACCTGTGCTTTAGCTCTCTTCTCGAAGCTCTCGACGTATCTCACTTCCTTGACGTTGCACTGCGCTTTTATTATGTCGCCAAGCATCTCCACAGCTTTTTTCACGTCCTCTCCGCCCTCGACGACGAGGAGCTTGAGAGGCCACCTGAGCTTCCTCTTTGCTTTCTGCCTCGCGTTGCTTGCAGCCTCGAAGACTTCCTTGGCTATCTCCATCGCCCTCTCCAGCTCGGTGTCTATGAGCTCTTCTTCGACCTCCGGGAAGCTCTCCATGAATATCGATTCCTTAACGCTCTCACCACAAATGGCCTCTTTTGCCTCGGCAAACTCTTTGATGAAGTGCTGGTATATCCACTCCGAGAGGACTGGAGTGTAAGGAGCGATTATCCTCATCGACTTGTCTATTACCTTGAGAATCGTTGCATAGGCTGCCATCTTTGAAGGAGAGGCTTTCTCCTCCCAGACTCTACTCCTTATGAGCTGCACGTACCACCTGCTGAAGTCCTCTACGAAGAAGTCGACGAACGCCTTTACAGTTCTGTGTAGGTGGTAGGTTTCTAAACTATCTCTCGCAACCTTGCAAAGATTTTCCAGGCGAGAGAGGATCCACCTGTCCTCTACGCGGAAGGTTACGCCGTCTTTGCAGCTCTCAAGGAAGTCCTCTTTGTCAAGGCTCATGTACATGTAAGCAAACCTAACAGCGTTCCAGACTATGTTAAGGTACCTCCTGTACATTTCTGCCTCTTCCTTGCTGAATCGAAGATCTTCCCAGAGGGCTGAGCTGAGGACATATAATCTGAAAGCGTCAACTCCAATCCACTCCACGACCTCCTCGGGCTTTATTACGTTGCCCAGACTTTTGCTCATCTTCCTTCCCTGTTCGTCGAGCGTGAAGCCGTGCATGAGGACGGTCTTGTAGGGAGCTCTGTCAAAAGACACGACGGAAGCTCCGAGCTGGGAGTAGAACCATCCTCTCGTCTGATCGTGCCCCTCTGTTATGAAGTCAGCCGGCCACAATCGCTCGAACTCCTCCTTGACCCTCGGAAACTTCAGCGTGGCCCAGCTCGCAACACCGCTGTCGAACCACACGTCGAAGACATCAGGAACTCTCCTCATCACCCCTCCGCACTCGCACTCGAAAGTTATCTCGTCAACTCTTGGCCTGTGAACATCCAAGTCGTTCTTCACTTCTATTCCGAGCTCGTCTATGCTGCCTACGACCTTAATTTTCCCGCACTTCTCGCACTCCCAGACTGGAATTGGAATACCCCAATAGCGCTGTCTGCTTATGCACCAGTCTCTCGCATTACTAACCCAGTCCTTGAACCTCGAAAGTCCCGCCCATTCCGGCACCCAGCAAACTTTCTCTATCTCCTCGAGCATCTTTTCTTTCACCTTTGAAATCGCTATGAACCACTGTTCGGTCGCTCTGTAGAGAATAGGACTCTTGCACCTCCAGCAGTGTCCATATCTGTGAGTTATCTTCTCCTCAGCCAGAAGCAGACCTTTAGCTTTTAGGTCCTCTATTATGACAGGATTTGCCTCTTTGACGTTCGTTCCGGCATACTTTCCAGCCTGCTCAGTGTAAACTCCCCTCCCGTCAACTGGATTGAAAACTTCCAAACCATACTCCATTCCGAGGTAGAAGTCGTCAGCTCCGTGCCCGGGAGCTATGTGAACGCATCCTGTATTTTCGAGCGCGACGAAGTTTGCCAAGCAAACTCTGTGAGGTTTATCCTTCTGGTACGGAACTTCTTCGCTTAGGGGATGTTCGTACTCCAACCCTTCAAGTTCCTTGCCCTTGAAAGTCTCCAGAACTTCGATAACCTCTAACCTGCCCTTCTGTGCAACGCTCTCGAGCAAGTCCTTTGCAACTATTATCACCTCTTCCTTTCCGTTTTCGTCTCTTACCTTGGCTCTGACGTAGTCGAACTCTGGGTGAACAGCAACGGCCATGTTCGCCGGCAGAGTCCATGGTGTAGTTGTCCAGATGACCACATACTCGTTCTCTCTGTCCTTGACGGGGAACTTGACGTAGATGGACGGATCTGTTTCATCCCAATACTCCACCTCAGCTTCGGCCAAAGCCGTTTCACAGCGGGGACACCAGTTTACGACTCTCAGCTTCTTCTCGAGCAAACCTCTCTCGTAAGCTTTTTTTACTGTCCACCAAGCTGCATTTATGTAATCAGCTTTAACTGTCATGTATGGGTTTTCCCAGTCCATCCACACAGCTAACCTCTTGAACTGTCTGGTCATCTTCTCCTTGTTTTCGAGAGCGTACTCCATGCACTTGGCTACAAACTTGTCGACGCCGAAGTTCTCTATGTCCCTCTTGTTCTTGAAACCAAGCATCTGTTCGACCTTTACCTCTATAGGCAATCCATGCATGTCCCAGCCGGGAGTATCTTTGACTCTGTAGTTGCGCATTCTACGATACCTCAGCACTACATCTTTGATCACTTTATTCCATGCAGTTCCAAGGTGTATCTCTCCAGTCGTGTAAGGTGGTCCATCGACGAAGAAGAAGTCTTTCTCTCCTTTCTCCTTCACCTTTCTGTAGATTTCGTGATCGTGCCAGAACTCGAATATCTCCTTTTCTACGTCCGCTGGGGAGTAAACTGAAGGAAACATGGTTTTCACGCTTATAGGGTTGATTAAAAATGTTTGGTTATGTGGTTATGGATTCCGGTTTTTGCTGTTCTGCGGTGGTATCCTGAGTCTACTGTTTGTCAGGACTTGCTGAAATCTTTAAGTTTAGTTTTGATTTAATTTATCTATTATGATACTTTGAATAAAATAAAGAATAGAATAAATAAAACAGCAACAGAGTACCGGACAGCAAAAGCAATAATCCAAAAACTGCATTTTGAGCTGAGAAGCTTGTGCCTTTTAAATTCCCTCCTGCGTGAGAACTTCGAAGGGAAATGTATATCTCTGCTATTCCGGCAGTACAGTTAAGTATTGCGAGAGATAGAATAAGCACAACCTTTGTTCCGGAAAGAATGGCTTTCCCCTTCTCCGTTAACCTGTAATGCACCCACTTGTTGCCGACATTTACCTTCTCCACAAAGCCCGACTCCACGAGAACTGCGAGGTTCTCGTGCACGGTTGATTTTGGAAGGTTCAATTCTTCGCTCAGATTTCTGAGTGTTTTCGATCCGGTGTTGAGTTTTTTGAGAATGTTGATTCTCACTCCCGATGACAGGGCCTTAAGATCCCTTGCGTTGAGGGCAATTATCCTCACGTGTATTCACCTGCTATTTTCATCAGCTTCTCAAAGCTTCTGCTGGAACTCCAGACACCAACTATTACATTTCTATAGGTGAAAATCGTATTTCTGTATTTACCGCTCAGCACGAACACAGCCCCCTTCAGATGTATATTACGGTAATTCGTCTTGAGTGTTATAATTTCTGGAAAAACAATTTCGACGTAGTCTTCATGAGCTTTTATCGAATTCAGTCCATCCATTTTTATCCCAAGTTTGTACTGACCGTTTATGGCTTTCAGAATTTCCAGACACTTCTCCTTCAGTTTGCCGTATCCTCTGTCTTCTGGTGAGATTATACGATATTTTCCATTTATGTGGATAACTATTCCGCTGTTTATTTCGGAAGGTTTACTCAAAATGTTCAGAGTAAAATATAAAAGCATTAGAGCAACTGCGAGTATTGCGATGTACTTTTTCATCGTAACACCTCATGCAACTCTCCGAGCTCTGGGAGATCTGAAACGGCGGGGATGTACTGTCTGAATGCCTCAACCTTATTCCTTCCTTTTACGTAACCTTCGAAAACGTAAACTGGCAGCAGGTACTTTTGTTTTTCACTTGTGGGTTTTGCGTAGTATCCCAGATAAACCTTGCATATTTCTGCTCTGCCAACGTCCTTTATCCCCGTGAATATTCCGACCTCCTTCAGTTTTTCCAAGGCCTGCTCTGGAGTGATGATCGGACATTTTTTGTACGGTCTCACAGTTCTCCATACTTTGTAGAAACATATCACATCGCCTTTGCCGCCAATCTCTACGTCAAGTTTTGATCCGGCACCAACTACTGGAAGTCCGTTTATCTTTCGTGCAAATGACACTCTTACGTCTTCAAAACCGATTCCAATTACTTTTCCCTCTCCATTCATGGCCACCACTTTTGGATGGGTAACTCCTCTGAAAACGGCGTCATCAGGCATAAATCCTTTTTTACGCAAAAACTTCGTTGCTATTTTTATCGCTTCTTCGCTGGACGGCGAATTCGACGGCTTGTCAACATTGTTTCCCACCATCCATCTGGATGTGTCAATATAAGATATTCTACCGGATTTTACATTTATCTCGAGATGGAATTTACCATCTGTAAGAACGAATTCATCGAACGCCTCTCTTGGATGCCCATTCATATTAAGTCGTTTTGCAACTGAAGATACATAGCTTAATGTAACATTTGGTTCAACGCACTCGTATATCTCCAGCTTTTTGGGTACTTCGGGTAATGCCGTGTTTAATACGAAGGACGATGTGCGAAAACCTTTCGAGCTCTCAATGTAGTTTGCGTTTTGCCAGTTGTTTTGCCGGTTGCAGGTTGTGTATGCTGCTCCGGCAATGAGGAGTATCAGAATTAACCCGATCAATCCTGCTATTTTTCTCATTATCATTCATCTCGGCACTAACACTGGTATTTCGCGTAACACCAGAATGGCGGATTTGCTGGTGGATCTACTTGACTGCCGTGACCGTAGTGGTTGTTTACCCATTCCGCACATACGGTGTATGCATTGGCGCTACCTATGGCCAGCAGGAGAACGGCCCCAACCACAATCCAGAATGCTGGATTCATTGCAAACACCGAATGTTTACTTAAAACGGATATATAAGAAGCTAACATTTTGTTCGAAAAATCCGAACGACATCGCTTTGAGTGTCATAACTGTATTTGACGTGTGCTAACACTATGTAGGCTTTCAGGTAAGATTATCACCTCAGATAGCTTGAAAGCATCGAAAAAGTAAAATAAGCAGTCAGCTCCGGCACTGGTGTTTGCTGTTTGGTAAACCTTGACAGTTTAAGGAGGTGTGAGGATGGTTAGGAAAGTTACGAACAAGTGGTGGCTCGTAATTATACTTACAGTGGTTCTCCTCGGAGCAGCTTTTGCGGGGTGTGCCCAGAACAAGACCCAGACAACAACTACTACAACAAAGGCAACGCCAACTGCCAAGCCAACGGCAACTCAAACTCAGGAGAAGGCAGAGAGCTACAAGCTCGTCAACCCCGGCTATTTGACCGTTGGAATGGACGCAACGTATCCACCCTTCGAGTTCATAAACGAAACTAACCACCAGTTCCAGGGCTTTGACGTCGATCTAATGAAGGCAGTTGCTCAGGAGATGGGACTCAAGCCAAAGTTCGTCAACGTTGCTTGGACGGGCATAATTCCTGGGCTTGAGGCTCACAAGTACGACTGCATATGCAGTGCAATGACAATAACTGCGGAGAGAGCGAAGCAGGTCTACTTCAGCAGGCCCTACTTCGTTGCATCTCAGGTAATAGTCGTTAGGGCTAACGACAATAGGATACACGATGTTAAGGATCTGAACGGAAAAGTAGTCGGAGTGCAGCTTGGAACTACTGGAGAGTTCTTCGCCGAGAAGCTGCTCAAGCAAGGCATAAAATTCACGCTCAAGAAGTACCAGACGACCCCAGATGCTCTGCTTGACCTCAAGGATGGAAGGCTCGATGCCGTCATAATCGACAACGGTGTTGCTCTCTGGATGGCGAAGAAGTGCCCTGAGGACTACAAGGTCATAAACGAGAGACTCACTCACGAGCTTTACGGAATTGCCGTTGCAAAGGACAATCCTGCACTTCTCAAGGCGATAAACCAGGCTCTCAACAAGACCATACAGGACGGAACCTACACCAAGATATATGAGAAGTGGTTTGGCACTAAGCCCGACATCAAGCTGCTGCTGAACTCGACAGTTCAGGAAGCAATCCAGGGAAGCTGAACTCGGGGGCTTTAGTAGCAGCTTAGCTCAATAAAAACGTAGAATGCAGTGAGGGGAATAAGGTCCTGAAGGCTGAGAGCCATGGTAGGTATAGGACAGTTTGACTTCAATCTTTTTATTAAAATTTTACCCGATCTGGCGAGAGGAGCTCTCGTAACGCTAAAGTTCTCTTCCCTCTCGATCCTTTTTGGCCTCATCATAGGTACGTTTTTTGGCATTTTCAGGATTCTGAAGAACCCGATTCTGCCCAAAATCGCGACAGCTTACGTTGAGCTCATCAGGGGAACTCCACTGCTTGTCCAGATAATGATAGTTTACTATGGACTGCCGGCTGCGGGAATAAACCTCCCGCCCGAGGTGGCTGGAGTCCTTGCTCTCAGCATAAACAGCGGAGCGTACATAGCTGAAATCATAAGAGCTGGGATCCAGAGCGTTCCTAAAGGCCAGATGGATGCTGCAAGGTCCCTTGGAATGAGCTACGCTCAGGCTATGAGGTACGTTGTTTTGCCTCAGGCTTTCAGGAACATACTTCCAGCATTAGGCAACGAGTTCATAGCGCTCATAAAAGACTCCTCCCTGCTTTCGGTCATAGCTATAGCTGAGCTGACGAGAACTGGAATGCAGATATACGCCGTTACTTTCAATGCTTGGACACCGCTGCTTGGAGTAGCGATGTTCTACCTCGCGATGACGTTACCCTTAAGTAAGCTCGTAGATCACTTCCAGAAGAGGATTGGTGGCCATGAGTCTCCTTAAGATAATCAACCTTCACAAGAGATTCGGAGACCTCTACGTGCTCAGAGGAGTCAACATGGAGGTTGAGAAGGGAGAGGTAGTCGTAGTCATCGGCCCTTCTGGCGGAGGAAAGTCGACTCTGCTAAAGTGCATAAACATGCTCGAACCTCCGACTGAGGGAAAGATAATCCTCGACGGAATTGACCTGACAGCCAAGGGAGTTGACCTGAACAAGATAAGGCAGAGGATCGGCATAGTTTTTCAGCAGTTCAACCTGTTTTCTCACCTCACGGCTCTCGAGAACATAACTCTTCCTCTCAGGATAGTCAAGAAAGTGCCGAAGGACGAGGCGGAGAAGATAGCGATAAAGTACCTGAGGAAAGTTGGGCTCGAAGAGGAGTTTGCCACTTACTACCCTCATCAACTCAGCGGTGGACAGCAGCAGAGAGTGGCGATAGCCAGAGCTCTGGCAATGAACCCTGAGCTCATGCTCTTCGACGAGGTTACGTCAGCTCTCGATCCAGAGAGGGTGAAGGAAGTTCTGAACGTAATGGAGGAGCTTGCAAGGGAAGGGATGACGATGATCGTCGTAACTCACGAGATGGGCTTCGCGAAGGAAGTAGGGGACAGGGTCGTCTTCATGGACGGCGGAGTGATAGTAGAGGAAGGGAAGCCTGAGGAAATTTTCACGGCTCCAAAGCACCCGAGGACGAGGGAGTTCCTGAGTATGATACTTTAATTCTTTTTTATGGGGGTTTGTTTTTATTGATGCTACGTTTTTTATGTTTTGTTGATGCTACAGCTGACGACTACAGCTTCAGTTAACCCCGTTAAAATGCTTCGATGCTGATTGGCTGGTGGAGTGTAAGGGAAGGTGTTAACAAAAACAAAACGTAGATGTATCGATAATTCTACAAAAAATGTGGGTGGTTGAATGAAGAGAAAACTTCTCGTTCTCGCTTTTGCGTTGCTCATCCTAGCCCTTCACTTCCTCACAGCTCAGAAACCGGTTATACCAAAACAGAACGTAACATTCCCTCTGAAAAGAGACAACATAACGGTTGTTAGAGTGGAGCCATCTCCAGGAAAGGTTGTTGGAAGAAACCACTTCATCACGATCTGGGTCAAGCCTCCGGATCCCGGTATAATAAGGGCAAGCATAACCGTCAATCCAGAGCCAGAATACATTATGGAGCACGCTGCAGCTTGGGTGCCTGGAAGAGCTCTGGGATATAGGTGGGCGGTTACGGCTGGAAGCGGCGTTTACACGGTGGAAGCGAAGGTAATCAACCGCAAGACGGGAGACCAGCTCAACTTTTCATGGAGCTACATAGTCAAGTAGTTCGTTTCTTGTAGTTTCTTGCTCACGGTCGATGACCCGTTAGCGACATCTAAAAGAAACAAAAAAGAATTATAAACCGTGCGGTTTTGTTACTGTGTATGGACAAAAAAGCTCAGGAAGTGCTAAAACTTCTCGAGAACGATGCGAGACTCTCCTACAGGGAGATAGCTGAAATGCTTGGAATTAGCGAGGATGAAGTCAGAGAAATAGTGAAGAAAGCTGAAGAGAACGGAGTCATACTCAAGTACAAGACCCTGATAAACTGGGAGAGGTTTGGAGAAGAGCCCGTTTACGCCGTGATAGACATAAGAGTCACTCTTACTAGGGAGAAGAACTACGACGACATAGCGAAGAGGATAGCCAAATACCCAGAAGTCCACGCTGTCAGGCTGATAAGTGGGGACTACGACTTTCAGGTCGTCGTAAAGGGCAAGAGCCTTAAAGATGTCTCCTTCTTCGTTGCAGAGAAGATTTCCACGATCCCCGAAGTACTCACAACTGTTACACACTTCGTCCTGAGGACATACAAGGAGGAAGGCGTTTTACTCTTCAAGGAAGAGGAGGACAGGAGACTGGCCGTAACGCCCTGAGGCTTTAGTCAGTTGTGAGCGAGGCGAGAGAGGTGAGGGGAGTTAAAGAGGTTAGGAATGTTGAGGAAGCGGGCTATGGAGCGGCTGGTAGGGCTGATGAACTGGAATTCGAAAGGATGTTTGAAAGAAAAAACGAGACCAAAAGTGAAAAAAGGATTTCGAGGAGCGTCGAAGCGTTAAAGCCTTCTGGCATAAGGAAGTTCTTTGAGCTGATAATTGGAAGGGAGGACATAATCAGCCTCGGTGTTGGAGAGCCAGACTTTCCCGTTCCTTGGAGGATAAGAGAGGAGATGATATATGCCTTGGAGAAGGGAATAACGTCCTACACCTCCAACTTTGGCCTGTACGAACTGAGAGAGAGCATAGCCTCCTACTACAGAAAGTTCGGCGTTAGCTGCGGCGTTGAAAACGTAATAGTTACGACTGGTGTTAGCGAAGCCGTTGACATAGCACTTAGAGCAATCCTTAACCCGGGGGAGGGTGTGTTAATTCCTGAGCCTTGCTATGTTTCATATTCTCCCTTAACGACACTCGCTGGTGGAGTTGCCGTGAGTTATCCTACGACTCCTGACTTCGTGCCTACTTACGAGGACATGGTCAAGCTTGCGAGGGAAGCTGAGGGGAGGGGTGTGAGGATAAAGGCTGTGATGATAAACTACCCGAACAATCCTACGGGGGTCAGCTACACGAGATCGGTTTTGGAGGAGATTGCGGACTTTGCAGTGGAGAAGGACGCCATCGTTGTGTCTGACGAGATATACGCTGAGCTTAGCTATTCATTCAAGCACGAGTCGATAGCGTCTCTTGAAGGCATGTTCGACAGGACGGTCATACTGAACGGATTCTCTAAAGCTTTCTCTATGACTGGCTTGAGAGTTGGTTTTGCGATAGCTCCTGAGGATGTTCTCAACGCCATGTTGAAGATTCACCAGTACTGTATGCTTTGTGCCCCTGTCCTGTCCCAGATCGGTGCAATAGAGGCTCTGAGAAACGGGGAGGATGACCTTGAGGAGATGAGAGAAGAGTATGTCAGGAGGAGAAACTTCTTCGTGAAGAGGATTAGAGAAGTTCTCGACGTCAAGAAGCCGGATGGAGCGTTCTACGCTTTTCCCTCAGTGAAGGAAACCGGATTGAGCAGCGAGGAGTTTGCAAAGAGGCTACTCTTCGAGAAAAAAGTGGCTGTCGTTCCCGGAAACGCATTTGGAGAGTGTGGAGAAGGATATATTAGGTGCGCTTACGCCGTTAGCATGGAAAAGCTGAAGGAGGCTGTGGAAAGAATAGTCGAGTTCGTGGAGGGGCTTTAAAGTCGGAACGTAGCATCAAGTTTCCATCTTTTCTTGTTCCGGTAGTAAAGAGCCCAAGAGCTTGGGGGTTTCCGGGAACAGAACTTCTTTAGCTGCTTTCAGCGAATCCGCGTATATGTGTGCATCATT
>Ga0256834_1003060_pt1 | contig 10187 bp, 8 predicted proteins | sample 4281140metaG_FD_190536 | JGI IMG/M metagenome (GOLD analysis project Ga0256834, IMG submission 190536) | Hydrothermal vent microbial communities from East Pacific Rise, Pacific Ocean - 4281-140 | ecosystem: Environmental > Aquatic > Marine > Hydrothermal vents | place: Pacific Ocean: East Pacific... | reverse complement strand
CATGTGAACACCGGAGGTGAGTGACAGGGGCAGCAGGAGTATCTCCGCCCCGGGCAGATTTCGGCGGAAAAGAGCTGCAACATCTTCTGAGAGCCATTGTTTATTGTCTGTGTACTGCAGGAGCAGAAGAGGATCCGTTGCACCATCAAGCTTTTCAAAAACATATTCCAGCTGGGCTTCGCGGCTGCGGAGTACGGCCATCCTGCGCACACCTTCCGCCATGGGACTGATAACCGGCTTCATGTGGAAGATATCTGCAAAAAGCCCCCTGGTCCGTGAAACCCTGCCGCCGGCCACAAGGTATTTCATCTCATTGATAAAGACATACTCTTTGGCAGCATCAACGAGTCTGCTCACATATGACAAAAGATCCGCCATGGAGGCCCCGGTTGCCGCCAGACGGGCAGCAAGGAGTGCAATAAGTGCCAGGCGCCCCGAAGCTGCTCCGCTGTCAACAACTTCCATGTTTCCGGCCGCATCATGCCCTTTTTTCCAGGCCAGAGCTGTTGCATAATTCCCGGTAAAGGCTGATCCCGTGGCAATGTACAGGACATTGTTGTGCTGGCTGCAGGCCGCCTGGTAGTGAAGGTGCCGTTCTTCATTGGATGCCTGGGCCGTGGTGACCTTCTGCCCCTTTCTCATCAGGGCATACAGTTCACCCGGAGCAAAGAGACTCTCCGGAACCGCCTGCCCCGAGGTCAGGATATAACTGTCCAGCAGAATCAGCCCATGGCTGCGTGCAAGCGCCAGAGGGATGGAGGCAGCCGCATCGGTCATGATGCGCACACGATTACTGCAGAACCTGCTCTCCTCTCTGATCCGCGCCATGGAATCCATGCACTCATCCGTCCAGTCCTGAACCTTTCCAAACCGTGCCAGATTCTGACGCAGATCTGCGGGATCTTCGGTATGCAGATGTACCTTCAGCCCTGACGGGGAGCTGCTGATCACGGCACTGCTGCCAAGGGCCCCGATCTGCTCGGGTAAATCGTCCCCCCCATCATCGGTGGCAAGGGTGAACTCCACACAATGATCATCCTTTTCCAGAGAGACAAAGGAGTCAGCCACGGAAAGCATCCCGGAAAACAGCTCCGGCAGTGGCGCAGGGCTCTCCTGTCCGCCGCTGAGCTTCCTGAAGAAACCATCAAAGAACAGAAACATCCCCAGAGCCCCCGCATCCACAACGCCTGCGGCCTCAAGCTGTGGAAGGCTGCTGCGGCTGCCGGCAACCACCCGCTGCAGATGCTCCCGGATGTCCTGATGCTTCGGCAATTCCGGATCACTCTCAGCAAGCAGTCGGCAAAGCCCGTCAAAGACATCCAGCATGGTGCCGGAACGAGGCCTGGAAATGGCACGAAAGGCCCTGTCACGACCCGTTGCCGCCTGCCCGGAAAGCGAAACGCCCTGACGGAGGAACTCACAGAAAAACGCCACTGCGATGTTCCCGGAATTCCCGTGCCCGCAAGCCTTCATCTGCTGCAGAGGCGCATCACTGGAAAGATCACAGTCCCGGAGCGGGGCCAGGCTCACCCGCAGATTCATGCCGGTATCGCCATCGGGCACAGGATAGACATTTATGGTATCCAGGAGATCCGCCCAGGCGCTGAGATTTTCGTATCCGGCCCGTGCGCAGCAGGACAGGGTATGAGGGGAATAGTCAGTTTTCATGCATCAGGATAAACGCCCGCCAAGGAGTGCAATAACAGCAGCCCTGTCATACTTGCCGTTTGCGGCAACGGGAATCTCATTCACCACGAGAATCCGCTTTGGCCGGGCAGATGGTTCCAGTGTTTCCGCCAGTGCGGAGCGTAAAAGATCCGGTTCAAGGGCTTCCCCCCGAACCAGCGCGGCAATACGGCTCCCCCTGCCCCGTCCATCTTCAAGGGCAAGCACCACACACTCTTTGACCCCAGGCTGCTGATAAACAGCGGCACGCACCTCATCAAGATCCACCCGTTCTCCGCCAACCTTTGTCACTGAATCCGCCCGGCCATGGAGTGAGAAAGCTGCCTCCCCCTGCTGCTCCACCAGGTCCCCGGACAGAAAGAACCCCTCCTCGTCCCGTGGCAGATCCGGTGAGAGAAAGGGAGATTTCACCAAGAGCCGCCTCTCCGCTATCTTCCAGGAGACAGGAGGAAGCGGAGTGAAAAAGCTTTCACCGTCTGCCCTGTTTCTCGCAGCCAGCCCTCCCGTTTCCGTGGAGCCATAGACTTCAACTATTCCCACAGCATTAGTTTCACAGAACAGCTCATTATCTTTCTGTTCAAGCATCCCGGCAGAGGAAAAGGCAAGGCGAAGTGTGGAATGAAGCCGCCGCTCCCGTATTATCCGGTAGTGGGCAGGGACAGTGACCAGCACCGTTGCAGCATGCTCTTTGACGCAGTCTGCAATCTCTGCGGGAAATGACGGGGTCTCAGCTGCCACCGGTACTGCGGCCAGCAGTGGTATCACCACGGAAAAAAGCAGGCCGTAGATGTGGCAGGGGGTAACTGTGGCCACGATGCAATCGCCTCTGCCCAGACCGTACTGATCGGCCATAAAACGCGCCTCGCCAAAGATGTTTGCAGCTGTTTTGGACCAGACCCTGGGTGTGCCGGTGGAACCACCGGTGAACAGCAGCAGCAGTTCGGCATCCGGATCCAGATCCGGTACGGGGAGCCCTGCCCCGGCAGATATGGAGCCGGTGAACAGGAGCTCTGTTGTATCAGGAAAATCCCGTGCCACATCTGTCACTGCAACGTTAAAGCCCGTTACTTCCTGCATCTGCAGAAGGGCAGCCTGTGAAAAACTGTGCGGCAGAACAAGCTTCACTCCGCTGGCAAGAGCCGCCAGCAGGGCTGCTGCAATGACTTCTCTTTTTTCTGCGGCAAGACAGATGGGAATATCCTTTTCTTCAACTTCCACAAAACAGGCATGGAGTGCTCCTGCCAGGGCGTAGAGCTCGGCAAAGTCTGTTCCGCCGCTGATAAATTCCTGTGAAGCATCGTGTGGCCCCTCAAGAAGGGCTGACAGAAAGGCCTTCATCTCAGCTCAGATCCCTGCCAAATGCCTGGCTTGCCAGATCACGGTTACGGCTGCTGAAGGTTCCGTCCGCCATCTCTTTGCTCACCACCTGTTTAAAGAGTTTAAACATCTTCAACTCCTGGGACTCATCCTGATAAAAGGAACTCCAGGCATGATCCAGCAGTTCCTGAAGACGTTCGGGACTCATCTGTTTCGGCTGATAGACTACCTTATCTGCGGAAAAGTCATTCCAGTCTCTGGAGAGTATGCGCCCCTGCTCATCAAGCTCACGGTAGGCTTTGGTGTGGGGAAACGGGGTGAGCACCGTGAATTCTGCAAGATCAAGTTCAATATCAAGAAGAAAGTCTATCAGCTCCTTGATAAAATCCTCGCTGTGACTGTCAAGACCCAGGAGAATGGTACCCTCAACACCAATGCCGTGATCATGGTAACGCTTGATGCGCTCCCTGATATAGTCTGAGGTATCAAACACTGCCTGATACACATACCAGGCACCGGCCTGAGCAGCCAGGTCCAGAATTTCGGGTTTATCTTCTATGGGATGGGAACACCACTTCTTTTTTAAGGGGATCATCTCCCGAAACAGGTCCTTCTCCCACTGGCTGTCCTGGGCCAGGGAGTTATCCACAATGAACATGCGGTTGTTGTCGATGCCCGCCATTTCGGCCACCGCCTGATCAACGGGACGCGGCCGGAAATCCCTGCCGCCCAGGTAGGAGACGGCACAGGGATAGCAGTTAAAACGGCAGCCCCTGGAGGCATGCACCAGATCCACCATCTGCACCCCTTTGTAATTATAGAGCTCTCTGTTTAAGATGTCTCTCCGGGCCGGGCCGACGAGTGCGATATCGGGCCGATTATCCATATAATCATAGCAGGGTTTCAGCTCCCCCTTTCTGAAATCATCGAGCACCTGCTCCATACGGCTCTCCGCCTCGCCGAGAAACACCGAATCAGCATGGAGCATGGTCTCTTCGGCATGAAGCATGGTGGCAATGCCGCCAAAGATCACCTTCACACCTTTTTTACGAAATATATCAGCAATCTCCCAGCCCCGTTTCACCTGTACGGTGAGCATCATGGAGATCCCCACCATATCCACCTGCTCATCAAAATCTATCTCTTCGAGATTCTCGTCGGTGAAATCAATGTCCACATAATCGGGGAGCGCCGCAGCAAAGACCACAGGTCCATGGGGTGGCAGGTGGAACTCGGTCTGACGAAACAACTTGGCCCATCTGGGATAAATCAGCTTGAATTTCATATCTGTTCTTCTGTTGTTATTCTTCTGTTTTTTCGGCACTGATAAGTGTCATATTCAACGTATAGCCCTGTATACCGGGAGTCTTCAGATAAATCTTCTGCGGAAACAGTCCGGTGGCAGTTTTCCTGAAATCAGTCATTTCAAAGGAGAGCGTCTCCGTGGATGCCCTGTCGTAGATATGGACCACGGCTCCGGAATCCGCTGTGGGAACGATATCGACAGAAGTCCCGTCAGCTGCTCCATACCTGCAGCCCAGCCCCTCATTTCCGAGAAGCCCCGCAACAGGCGCTGCAGCTGGCCTTACAAAGAGCATCTGCACATCACGCATCAGCCCCCTGGCAAACTCCATATTATCAAAGGGCGGCAGAGCACGCATCACCTGCAACTTGCCCGCAGGATCGCGCTCGGCCTCGAAAAGCACAAAACCTTCAACGCTCATAAGTCCGGTACGGAGCGTATTTTCATCAAGAATCGTCACCCCGATGACAGTGGCACCGTGACCTGATGCCATGCTGAACGTGATGGAATGGACCAGCTGCCAGTTACCGGAGACAAATATTTCGTCACATTTCTGCAGAATCTCTTCCCTCTGCTCTGCACTGATCCCGGCTTTCTGCAGCTCCGGAAGCAGCAGTGCCTCTCTGCCGGCACAGGCAGAGAGCAGCAGCAGAACAAGGAGAGAGAGCAGCTTCATGGCGCCCTGAACACCGCAGGAGCTATCGCTTCATTGAGCAGCCCGCCACTAAAAACCATGCGGGTAAAGGAATCAGGTCCTTCATAAAGTGTCACAGACTCCATAAGACCGGATCGACCCAGCAGTTTCAGTTCTATACGGCTGATAATATCTGCCAGCGCCTGATCACGGGGACGCAGAACAATGATCCCGTCCCGTTCAGGCTCTGCCACAAAGGTTGCGGTATCACTGATCTCACCATCGAGCCAGCCGGTGATCTCCTGCAGCACAATCTGCATGGAATCCACCCCCATGCCCCCTTCTTCAACAAACTTTCCGTCCTGACTGACAAATTTTCTGGTTTGCCCATCATCCATCAGCAGCACCGTATGCACCGGCGTAAAATATTCCCAGCGCAGTGAGGCCGGTGCCGCGAAGACAAAACGGCCCGTTGAGATAATGGGACGGGCCAGGATCGGCAGATGCTTTTCCTGAACAAAATCCGCCTGCACGGAACTGACGCGAACAGGCTGCCGCCCGCTCTCCTGTGCCTGCAGCAGCACAGGTGCAAATCCAAGAACAACAGAAACGATGAGGGTAACCAGTTTTGCTGCCATCAGCACATTCCGCCATTTACGGAGAGTATCTGTCCGGTGACATAGGAGGCATCTTCTGAACAGAGAAAGGCCACAACCTTTGCCACCTCTTCGGGACGCCCTATGCGGGCCATGGGAATCAGCGTTTTGATATGATCTTTTGGAGCATCGGCGATCATATCCGTTTCAATAAGCCCGGGCGCCACCACGTTCACCCGGATTCCAAGCCGGGCAACCTCTGCCGCCACAACTCTGCTGGCCGCATTCAGTCCCGCCTTTGCAGCTGCATAATTGGCCTGTCCCCGATTGGGCAGCAGTGATGACGCAGACGATATGGAGACCACGGAACCGCTTCTGGCCCGCACCATCCGCTCGATCACCGGACGGGTCATGTTGTAGAAACCGTTGAGACTGGTATCCACAACCGCCTGCCAGTTTTCCTTTTCCATCATCATAAAAAGACCGTCTTTGATGATACCCGCATTATTAACAAGAATATCTATGCGACCCAGCCGCTCCGTGATATCAGCAATCACCTCTTCAGTCTGTGCGGCATCACGGACATCGAAGGGATAGATTTCACCACTTCCGCCCGCCGCTTCAATCAGTGCCAGACTCTCTTTGGCCCCGTCTTTATCGGAGAGATAGTTGATCACGGTGTAACAGCCCATTCGGGAAAGTTCCAGGGCAATGGCCCGACCGATCCCCCTGGCAGCCCCTGTTATTATGGCAAGCTTTTTTTCATGTTCTTCTGTCATCATATTTCACTCATGCCTGATAGAGTTGTAACGTTATTTCAGCTGCCAGAGAGCCATCCACATGAAGCACAGCCGACACCTCCCGCAGCTTGTCAAAGAGATGCCTGTTCTCTGAACGGGTCTCCACCGTGGCCCCGAAGGGTACACTATCCACATAAAATCTGGCCCGTTTCACTCCCACCAGCCAGCCCATGGAACTGGAATCTTTTCCCTGATCACGCAGCCGTGTAATACCATTGCACACCCCTGCCGTCTGGGCCGCAAGCTCGATGAGAACCAAGGCCTCCAGCCCCCTGTCACCGGCGAGCGGGAACGAATCGTCAACCACGGAGCGGGTAATGGCGTAATCATCACCCACCTCCAGAACCTCTCCAATCAGAAGCATACTGCCGCGATGGGGCAAAATATCTTCAAGGCTATGGCCGGACAGCTTATCAGTCATGGACACAGGCATCCTCTCACCCGTAAAAAGTATTCAATTCACCAAAAATCCGACAGAAATCACCTGAGCACAAGGCATACCAGGCCTTCAGCCAGTCCCTGAAACCGTGATGAGAAATCGGCAAGGCGACTGGGACATGATACTTTTATCACTTTTTCGGCAATATGCAGTGTCTCATGTGACCGGATTCATACGGAGTTCAAAAATGTTCAGGAATATATCCCATCTGTTTTCTTCTGCTGTAAATACACCAATCCGCCACAAGTCTCAACAAGAGCTTTGCTTCTCTTGCGTCTCCCGCCAGAAGTGATGCCTGTCAGAGCAGGATGCGGCATCAGCCGGTAGCGTACCGGAGAACTGTCCTCTTCAGGAAATCCAGCCCTTCCGGTTGAGCCGGAAGGGCTGAAAAAGAAAAAAATAGCATGAAATGTTACTTTTAGATATACTCCCAGCGACAAAAAGCATTCACTGAAATATAGCCGGTGAATTTAAATATACTCTGACAAAGACTCTGGAAAATCATGGATAAGCTGATTCAAGACCTGAAAGAAAGACTGATAGAGATCCTCAACCTCAGCGATGTTAGCCCCGATGAGATCGATGAAAATGCCCAGCTTGTCGGTGGTGATCTCGGCATCGACTCCATAGATGTGCTGGAGATGGTGGTCATGGTTGAAAAAGACTATGGAGTGGTTATCAACAACAAGGAAATCGGGGAAAAGGTATTCTCCACCCTCAGCGCACTCGCCGATTATATCCATAAAAACTCGCCCAAAGCAGCCTCTTGAGCCTCCAGAAAAAAGTCTATATTGCCGGTATCGGGCTCATCAGCCCACTTGGCTGCGGTCTTCAGGAAACAGAGAGCTCTCTGCAAAAAAACAGCTCTTTCATTTCACCGCTGGATCCCTCCGTCTTCCAGACCAGACAGCCTCCCCCGCTGCCAGTGGGGCAGGTACGGCAGCTCCAGGAGACAGACACCCTCCCCCGAACCCATAATCTTGCCATCCAGGCGGCACATCAGGCCATGGAAGGTTTTTCTTTTGCACCTGACGCAGTGATCATCGGGACAACCACCGGCGGCATCCTCAGCACGGAAGAACTGCTGAATGCCGGGGTCAAAGACCCGGCACAATACCGCTACCATGGCCTGCAGACGGTTGCGGAAGAGACGGCAAAGAGTCTGCAGTGCCAGGGAGCGGCACTCACCGTATCCACCGCATGCTCTTCGGGAACCGTGGCCATCAGCATGGCCCTGAAGATGCTGCAGTCCGGTGAGGCCGAATACATACTTGCCGGTGGAGTTGACTCCCTCTGCAGACTGAGCTATTACGGCTTCCACTCCCTGCAGCTTGTGGATCTCAAGGGAAGCCGTCCCCTGGATAAAGAGAGACAGGGCATGTCAGTGGCAGAGGGGGCTTCACTGCTGCTGCTCACCACAGTGCAGACGGATCGCTCCCTGGCAAGAATCCTCGGCTGCGGCCTCTCCTGTGACGCCCACCATGCAGCTGCCCCGCACCCCGAGGGCAGAGGAGCTGCAGAAGCCATGCAGAAGGCCATGGAGAATGGAAAAATCCGGTCTGCAGACGTTGATTACATCAACCTGCACGGTACCGGTACCCCGGACAACGACCTTGCTGAATCCAGGGCAATCAGAAGTCTCTTTCCTGAACCGCCGCCACTCTCATCGGTGAAAGGTGCCACAGGGCACAGCCTGGCAGCGTCAGGTGCCGTTGAGGCGGCAATTGCCACAATCTGCATCCGGGAGAACTTCATTCCGGCCAATACCGGCTGCCACACCGTTGATCCGGAATGCGGTGTGAATCCCGTTCTCCAGCCAAGGCAGTCTCCGCTTACGACGGTTCTCTCCAACTCCTTTGGCTTTGGCGGTAACAATGCCTGCCTGCTCATCGCAGACACCAGTCACCCGGCTCCTCCCGAGGAGTCTCCCCCCTCACTCCCCCTCACCATCCTCGGCAAGGCATGCATCACCGGTGCCGGGCACACAGAGGAGAGTATGGAGAGATTTTCCCGACTCGAGGGCATCGCCGGAGTGCTCGACGGAAAAGCCCTTGTCCGAACACTCCCCGCCCGGGCAGTCCGCCGTCTCGGCCGCTTCTCGAAGATGGCTCTGGCCATTGCCGATGCGGCCCTTCAGGATTCGGGATGCAGTGAACCACCCGACTCTGTATTCATGGGAACCGGCTGGGGTGCCCTGACCGAAACCTTTAATTTTCTTGACAAACTCCGGGAAAGCAACGAAAAGTTCCCAAGTCCAATCGACTTTGTGGGCTCTGTCCACAACAGTGCCGCCGGCCAGACAGCCATCATGCACAGTGCCACCGGCAGCAATATCACCAGCAGCGGCGGTAACTACAGCTTTGAAGAGGCCGTCCTGGCCGCAGACACCTTTCTGGAGAACAGATCGCCTGGAGCCTTTCTCCTGGCTGCAGATGAGGCACATCCGGAACTTTCCCGCCTCTTTGACCCGTCAGTGACTGCGGAAACCACCCCGGCTGACGGTGGCGGGGGCTTTTATGTCAGCCGAAAAGCCGTGGCCGACACAATCGCTCTCCGGCTCCGTTTTTTCCGCAGGGCACACCAGGGCTCAACGGCCAGGCTTGCTGAAGCGGTGGCAGAAAACGGGGAAAACAATAAACAATGCACCATGATACTGGCAGGAATTCCGGCAGATGAAGCCGCTGTCGGGGAAAAACAGCTGGATGATTTCATGCAGTTGACTGGTCTTGACGTTCCGGTGATTCACTACAGAAAATTCACCGGTGAATTCACCTCCGCATCAGCCGTAGCTGCAGTTATGGCTGTCCATCTGCTGGAGGAAGGTGTGGTCAGTGCCAGCAGCAGAATTCTGGTACTGGGCTTTGGCCGCTCCCTGACTGCAATGGAATTTTTCCGGCAATGAAAATCCTGCTCATCTCACCCAACACCCTCACCGTTCCCTATCCGGTCTACCCCATCGGTCTGGACTATGTCGCAGGCGCCCTTACTGAGCACCATGAGGTGGAGATTGCAGACTTAAATATTCTGGAGCGCAACGCACTGGAGCAGCTCCTGGAAAATTTCTCACCGGAACTGATCGGTATATCCATCAGAAATATAGACAATACCGAGGCCGGTAACCCACTTTACTTTATCAGTGAGCATAAAAAACTGGTGGACTGGCTGCGAAGCAGAAGCCGGGCCCCCATTGTCGGAGGGGGAGCCGGTTTTACCATACTGCCTGAAGAGATCTTCACAGCCCTCGGTCTTGATTACGGCATAGTGGGAGAAGGGGAACGATTTAATCAGCTGGCCGATGCCCTCCAGAACAGGCGCCCGCCCGCAGATATTCCCGGCCTGATCTCCTCTGAAACACAAGCCAGCCCGCCACAGCCATGGACCGGAAGCCAGCAGAGGCAGACGCAGGAAAACG
>Ga0256834_1003059_pt1 | contig 10188 bp, 10 predicted proteins | sample 4281140metaG_FD_190536 | JGI IMG/M metagenome (GOLD analysis project Ga0256834, IMG submission 190536) | Hydrothermal vent microbial communities from East Pacific Rise, Pacific Ocean - 4281-140 | ecosystem: Environmental > Aquatic > Marine > Hydrothermal vents | place: Pacific Ocean: East... | reverse complement strand
AGTTCATATCCGGGGAATAGGGCTTCTATATGTTCTTGTACCACGGACTCTATCGGGATGTAAACGTTGTCGAACTCCAAAAATCTGGGCAGAACCCTGGGTATTCTGACAAGAGCGTATTTGGTTTCGTTTCTGTTTTGTATATCGGCCAGTTTCAGCACCAGTGCGAAACTGAGATTGTTCAGATGGGGAAAAGGATGGGTCGCGTCGACGGCGATTGGGACTATAACCGGATAGAGATGGGTAAAAAAATAGTTGTCCACCTCTTTTTGCGTACTTTTTTCCAGTTGAGAGTAGCTCTTTATAAATAGTCCCTCTTTTTCGAGCTCCTTTATGATTTCGAAAAAAGTCTTTTGAACCTCCTGTTTTTCTTTATGCAGATAGTTTCTAATCGCTTTAAGCTGCGCCAATGGGGACATTTTGTCGGGTCCGGTCACCGAAACTCTCGATTTGAACAGCTGTTTGAGACCGGCTACCCTTATCATATAAAACTCATCCAGGTTAGTGCCGTAAATTGCTATAAATTTTAGCCTCTCAAGAAGCGGATTGCTCTTTTTTTGTGCCTCTTCGAGCACTCTGGTATTGAACCGGAGCCATGAGAGTTCCCTATTTATATAGAGTTTCGGATCTTTAAGATTTATCATCTTAACCCTTTTATTATAATGCGTTATAAAATATTTTAGCAAACAAAAGATAAAATCTTTATTGATAGCGATAATCATTTCGAAAACGGAGCGGGCTATGAACATAGAGGGATTGATAAAGCGACACAGGGAGTTTAGGGAAGTGGAGTTTAAGAAGCACAAGGATCTGTTTTTGGAGCTTGTCAAAAAGGGGCAGCGTCCGAAAACGCTGTTTATAGGCTGTAGCGACTCTAGGGTTATTCCGACGCTCATTACCGGAGCGGGACCGGGGGATTTGTTCGTGTTGAGAGTCGTGGGAAATTTCGTTCCTCCCTTTGAACCGGACGACGATTATCACGCCGCAGCTTCAGCTATAGAGTATGCTGTTACGGTATTGAATGTGGAAAATATTATAGTTTGCGGGCACTCGCATTGCGGTGCCTGCGAATCGCTCTACAAAAAACTGCCCGAAGGCGAAGAGCTGATTCATACCAGAAAGTGGCTCGAACTCGGAAAACCGGCCAAGGATGCCGCATTGAGGGAGTGCCCTGAAAGCGGCAAAGAGGAGCTGTTGAGGTTGACCGAGAGATACTCAGTGCTAGTTCAGCTGGAAAATCTACTGACCTATCCGGCCGTAAAAAGGGGAGTAGATGAAAACAGGATTTATCTGCATGGATGGTACTACCGAATCGAAGATGGGGAGATTGAGTATTATGACTCCACCAAAAAGGCCTTTTTGCCTCTGACCTGATCAGAGGCTTTTGATCTTTTCTATTTCGTCTCTGAGTCTGGCGGCCTCTTCGAATTCTAGTCTTTTCGCCGCCTCGTGCATAAGTTTTTTGAGCTCTTTTATAATTTTTTCCTTCTCTTTAGGGGGGAGCTTCTCCCTCTTTTTCTTTTTTTCGTACAACACTTCAAGATCTTCGCTTTTTAGGTTTTCGTCCAGTTTTCTCTTTGCGCTTTTTGGAACTATGTTGTGTTCTTGATTGTATCTTTTTTGTTTCTCTCTCCTAAGGACCGTGGTTTTTACGGCGTTATACATCGATTTCGTTATCGAACTCTTTAGAGTTTCGAGGGTTTTTAAATCTTCTACGACGGTTGCGCTTTTTATATTTTCGGCAAACATCAAGACGCGGCCGTTAACGTTTCTGGCCGCTCTGCCCATCGTCTGTATGAGGGCGGTTTCGCTCCTGAGAAAACCCTCTTTGTCGGCGTCAAGTATGGCAACCATGCCAACTTCGGGCAGATCGAGGCCCTCTCTGAGGAGATTGATCCCTATTAGTACGTCGAACTGTCCGCTTCTGAGGCCTCTAATGATCTGATTTCTCTCTATGGCGTCAATTTCTGAATGCATATATTTGACCTTCAGGCCCAGATCGGCGTAGTATCTGGTCAGCTCTTCAGCCATCTTTTTTGTGAGGGTGGTAACAAGAACTTTCGATCCTTTTTCTAGCTCCTTTTTTATTTCGTCGTACAGAGTTTCCACCTGGAATCTGGCCGGCAGTAGTTCCACTTTCGGATCCAAAAGGCCTGTGGGTCTGATGATCTGCTCGGCTACCACGGAGCTCAGTTCCAGTTCTGTTTCACCGGGCGTTGCGGAGACGAAAAGATAGTGGGGTGCCTTGTTTATGAACTCTTCGAACTTCAAGGGTCTATTGTCAAGAGCGCTCGGCAGTCTAAAACCGTATTCCACCAAAACCTCTTTTCTGCTTCTGTCTCCGGCGTACATTCCCCTAAACTGCGGTAGAGATACGTGCGATTCGTCCACTATTATCAGATAGGGTTTGTTCATCGCTTCGAAATAGTCTATCAAAGAATAGGGAGTCTCCCCCTCCTTTTTACCGGTTAGGTGTCTCGAGTAGTTCTCGATTCCCTTGCATGTTCCGGTAGTTTCGAGCATCTCCAGATCGAATTCGGTTCTCTGTTTTAGACGCTGGTACTCCAGGAGTTTTCCCTCTTTTTCGAAATAGGCCAGACGCTGCGCCAGCTCTTTTTCTATCGATTTTACGGCTTCTTTGAGCCTGTTTTGTCCTACAATGAACTGGTTCGCGGCGTATATGGTGATAGAGGAGATCTCTTTGGTTTTTCTGTTGGTTAGCGGATCGAAAAAGTATATACTCTCTATCTCGTCCCCGAAAAACTCCACTCTTATGGCCTCCTCCTCGCTGTAGGCCGGATAGATGTCCAGTACGTCGCCGCTGACTCTGAAATCGCCTCTGTCGAAAAAGTTGTCGTTTCTTTTGTAACCCATCTCCACCAGGCGGTAAAGGAGATCTTTTTGCTCCATACTCTGCTGGATCTCCAGTTTGAGGATCATCTTTTTATATTCATGGGGATTTCCCAGACCGTAGTTTGCGCTAACGCTCGCCACCACTATCACGTCTTCGAACTCAAGTAGCGAGGCCGTGGCGGAGAGTCTGAGTCTTTCGAGCTCCTCGTTGATTGAGCTGTCCTTTTCGATAAAGAGATCCTCCCTGGGCAGATAGGCTTCGGGCTGATAGTAGTCGTAGTAGCTTATAAAATACTCCACGTGGTTTTTTGGAAAGAAGCCTTTGAATTCACTGTATAGCTGGGCCGCAAGAGTTTTGTTGTGGGTCATTATGAGGGTTGGCATCTGAAGTTTTTCTATGATCTTGGCCATAGTATAGGTTTTGCCGCTGCCTGTAACTCCCAGCAGCGTCTGGTATCTGTTTCCGCTTTTGATCGAGAGGGTCAGTTCCTCTATCGCTTTTGGCTGGTCGCCGGCGGGTTTGAAATTACTGATCAGTTCGAATCTGGCCAAATCTTCTCCCGTTTAAAAAATTATTAAAATAAAGTTGTTAGAATTATAGCAAAATTAAAAAAAGCTTAAAGGATAGGACGTTGGAAAGCAATGTTTTAGAGAGACTCTCGCAGAAGCTGGAGGAGCTGATAGAGAACTACAAAAGAGTCAGATCGGAAAACGAAGAGCTCAGAAAAGAGCTGGTAACCTGCAAGGCGCAAAATGAAGCGAAAGAGGCGCAAATTCGAAAGCTGCAGGAAGAGCTGACTCTAAAAGAGATGGAGATCGAGGAGATTGTGCAAAAGGTCGAGAGTATTCTCGGGGAGTAGTTTATGAGAATCATCCAGATAGCGGTAGCCGGCAAAACATACGAGATAAAACTCGAGGAGTCGGTGGCCGCAGAACTTAAAAACGCCATATCCCAAGATCTGAATCTAGAGGGCAACAATTCGGTAAAGAGTCTTCTTGAAGCCTATTTAAAGAAAAACTACGAGAACTTCCTGTTAAAAAAGAGGCTTCACGAGCTGCTGCAAAAACTTCAAGAGATCGAAAAAGAGTAACAAATATAAATACGATTTATTAAAATTATTCAAAAGCCGCAAAAATTTTTAAGTAAAAATTTAGAGAAATTATCCGATAATTGTTCTGCTGGGAAGACCCAGAGAAAAATCCACATCAAAAGGAGACGCGATGCGTAAGGCATTTACAATGATCGAGTTGATCTTCGTGATCGTGATCATCGGTATACTGGCAGCCGTTGCACTGCCTAGACTGGCCGGCGTACAGGACGACGCCCTTATTTCGAGCGAAAAGAGCGCTATGGGAAGCGCAAGAAGCGCGGTTATAGCCATCAGAGGTAGAGCGCTGGCGAGAGGAACGGATTTTAACGTTTCCATAGTAGACAAAAACGGTAACACCGGGTACGTTACGGTTGCTTATGACGGAGGAGCCGCCGCCGCGGGCGACGTTAAGCTAACCAGCGCCAAGTATCCAGTGGAGCTGAGCATAAGCACCGCTACCATCACCGCAGGCTCAAAAGCCACAGCCACTCAGACTGCACAGAACCTTGACGGAGCCGCTTTGGCCGTTGTAATGGAGCCAGACGGCAGGGAGAGATTCAAAACCAGAGCCGCCACCGGAGGTACACACGGAACTATGACTGTCGATACTAACGACTCTATCATAGCCGGTCCCGCTTCTCAGGCCGTTGCGGATACAGCTGCCGAGATTACTACCAACGACAGCTGGGTATACGATTCCGGTACTGGTATTTTCAGTCTCCAAAAAGGTGCGGCTTACTGATAATAACGGTATAGCCTAAAAAATTCGCTGGTCGTTCGGGCGGCAGGAGAGTGGCCTCTCCTCCGCCTTTTTTTATAGGGGCCGTCCATGAACTCCTCCTTTACCCTCATAGAGACCATATTCGTGGTGGTTATAATAGCTATTTTGGCAGTTATAGCGCTTCCCCGTCTGGAAGAGACTCAAAACGATGCGCTCATTTCCGTAGAAAAGGCAACGGCGGGAGCCGCCAGGCAGTCTATAATCTCCTATCACGGATGGGCGTTGATACATACGGGAGAGAGCAATGTTACCCAAAAGCTTATCGACGAAAAGGGAAAGGAGTATAACTGTTCGGTCATATTCAGTCCGAATAGATATCCGCTGACTTTAACATCCAAGAGCAAAAGCGGTTCCACGGACAACAACTATACAGTAGGATCCGGCGCCTCGATAGGCGAATATAGGACCCTTGCGCCTATGATGCTCGATCCCTCCACGATAAAGGATTGGAACTCCACGAGGATCGACAGTAACGTAGAGCATCTAAACGGTCCCGCCTCGAATTACGTGGAAAGCGAGAACGCTCAGATCAAAAAAGGCTCGTTCTGGCGTTACGACAACAGATCGGGCTCCTTATCTCTATTTAGATAATCTTGATATAATACCCAAAAAGATTTCGGACGGAAAATGATACTTCTGGGACACAACGGAGCCGGAAAAAGTACCTTTATAAACTATCTGTTGGGATTTTACACGAAGATGGAGGATCACCCGTTTTTAAGGGAGTTCGAGCCGCATCTGCCTAAAATAGAAAAAAAAGATATAGGTTACGCTCCCGAGGCCGCTTTGCTGGATCTAAACATGAGCGCCGGGGACTATTTTAAAATGATCTCCATTTTAAGAGGAGTTGAAAATTACGACTCGACGGAGCTTTTGCGGAGGGTGGCTCTAAAGGTTGATCCGGATACACCCATAAAAAAGTACTCCAAAGGGATGAAACAGAGGCTGCTGCTGGCCGTGGCTCTGCTTGGCGAGCCGACTACGCTGGTTTTGGATGAGCCCACCAGCGGTCTCGATCCTTTCGGTAGGGAGGAGATAGAGACTCTTTTGATATCTTTAAAAGAAAAACACCGTTTCATTATTTCCACCCACTCTTTGGAGCTGGCTATGGCTTTGGAGGAGGAGATCTGGATTCTCAGGGAGGGAAAAATAGAGTTTAAAGGTTATGTATCCGATATTTCCGAATTGAAAAGACTTTTATTTAAATTTAGGCCGGAGAGGATCAGATGAAGGAGATTTTGGCCGTTTCGCTTTTTTTTTCAAAATCCCTGCTCAAAGAGCGCGCCACGGCGATTTTTGTGATTTTGGCGGTAGTGATGATAGCTATAGCGCTGGGTCTTAGCGACATAAATATTGCCAGGCGCTTTAAGCTTTTGGAGGACGTTTTGCTCACGTCCCAGATGTTTTTGCTGCATATAGCGGCCCTTTTTTACGCCTTTGAGTTTTTGCAAAAAGAGAGAACGTTGGGACTTTTCGTATTGCCCCTTTCGGCAGGAATGAGCAGAGGCAGGTATCTCGTTTCGAAGTTCATTACGTTGACGATCATGGTAATGAGTATATTTTTCTCTTTTTTGGCGCTGGATGCGGTTATTTTGTATTTTATCGAAAAAGAGATCACCTATATGCTCTTTTGGCAGCTCTTTTTATATGCTCTGTCGGCTTTGGTTTTGGGTTTTAGCATAATTTTTTTTTCAAATCTTGTTTCCCTGATGAACTCGGTAATCTACGCCGTGGCACTCTTTTTTATAGGTAACGGTCTGGACGAGTTTTATATATACGCAAAACATATCTCAAAAGACGCGCTTATGCAATATATTGCTTCGCTCCTTTTTTATACGGTTCCTAACTATTCCATATTCGACAAACAGGCGGAAGTGGTAAATAGAGCCTATATATCCACGGAGCAGTTCTATCTCTATCCGGTACTCTATTTTTTTGCACTGCTGTTTTTGATATTTTCTGCCTCATATTTGAAATATAGAACCAAGGTGTTGCGTTTTGGCGAGTAGAGTCGCTTTTTTGCTGTCGGCAGCTCTGTTTTTGCTGCTCTCATACACCATTCCCAGGCCCCAAAAGAGTGATCTGGTAGTAAACGAGATACTTTTTGCCAGGCCTTTCTTTTTCAGGGCGCTGAGCGGATATGCCCACACTTTATATGCGGACAGACTTTGGCTATTGTCCAATACCGTGGGCGAAGTGGCGGTAGGAGACAGTTTCAAGGCCGACGAGAAAGAGGTATACGAGGCTACAAGAACGATCGTCGTTATGGATCCATTTTTCTATCCGGCTCTAAATTACGGAGCCACCTATTTGGCCTCAATAAAAAATAGGCTGGATCTTGCGTTGAAACTGGTGGAGTTGGCCAAAATTTTCAATCCCGAGGATTTTAAGATCTACTTTTTGGAGATCCTGTTGATTTTAACGTACGAAGATGAAGATAAAATAGACGACGAAAAGATAGCCGCCCTGGCTAAGAAAGCGGCGCTTTTGCCCGATTCTCAGAAAATTTTGGGAAATATGTTGGTAAACGATTGGGTCGAAGATATTTTGATCTACGCCAGAGACAAAAAAGGAAAGAGGGCTCAGGCCATAGAGGATCTAAAATGGCTGCTAAAAAACACCGAAGACCCATTGAAAAAGAGAGAGATACAAAAAAGGCTCCAAGAGCTGCTCAAAGATCGAGAATGAGATTCTACGAGATCGCCGTTTTGAGCCGACCCCTTGTATTGACCTATTCGGCTGAAGAGAGCTACTTCGCAGGAGATCTGGTGCAGATCGAAATCAGATCCAAAATCTGCGAGGGCGTAGTTTTGAAAGAGGTCCCAAAGCCGCCCTTTGAGTGCAAAAAAATCGATTCCGGAACCGATTTTTATATTCCGTTGCCAAGAATGGAGATCGCCAGGTTCATTAGCAGCTACTATTTCTGCTCTATAGGAGAGGCTCTCGCTCTTTTTGTTCCTTTCGAAAAAAGGTATCGACAAATAGAGCCTCGACCCCTTGCGGTGGCCGACGGCGCCGTGCTGAGCGAAAAGCAGAAAGAGGCGCTCGATTTTCTAACGAGCCGTCAAAAGGCGCTACTGTTCGGCGATACGGGAAGCGGTAAGACGGAAATCTATATGGAGCTCATAGCCAAAACAATATCGAAGGGAAAAAACGCCATCTTTTTAATGCCGGAGATCTCTTTGACGCCGCAGATGGAAAAGAGACTTAAAAGCAGATTCAAAGAGGGAGTGGCTATCTGGCACAGTAAAATATCCAAAAAAAGAAAAAAAGAGATCCTCTCAAAAATCGGATCCGGAGAGATCAGAGTTGTGGCTGGTCCCAGAAGCGCTCTTTTTTTGCCTATTTCTCGACTCGGTTTGATCGTCGTTGACGAGGAGCATGACGATAGTTACAAATCAAATTCCCGTCCCAGATACAACGCTAAAGATATGGCTATCTATTTTGCCGAAAAACTGGGCGCCAAAGTCGTCTTAGGCAGTGCGACCCCCTCCTTGTCCTCCTATTTTAAGCTGGATAGATTTAGACTCAAAGGGGGCTACGGCTTTAAAGGCAGAAGGTTTTTATGGGATGATAGGGTTTTCGATATTTCCGATACGGTTTTCGAAAAGATAGAGCAGACTCTCAAGTCCAAAAAACAGGCCATAATATTTCTTCCCACAAGAGGAAATTTTAAGTATCTGATATGTCACGAATGCGCTTCGAGCGTTAAATGCCCCTATTGCGACGTGGGGATGAGTCTTCATCTGGATAGGAACGCTCTAATGTGCCATTACTGCAACTTCGCGACCAAAATTCCAAAAGTCTGTCCCGAATGCGGCTGCGACGAACTTCGAGCGAACAGAATTGGTACCAGCGAGGTGGTATCGATACTGCGCGATCGCTTTAAAGAGGCCGTAATCGAAAAGTTCGACAGGGACGAGATTACCACTCATGCCAAACTTTTGAACAAATTAAAAAGGTTTTCCCAAAAGAAAATAGATATTTTGGTTGGAACCCAGATGCTCTCCAAGGGTCACGACTACCCCGACGTAGCCCTTTCCGTTGTTTTAGGCATAGATTATCTGTTGAACATGCCCGATTTCAGAGCCAGGGAACGGGCCGTTTCCACACTGATTCAGATAGCAGGACGAAGCGGTAGAAAAGGGTTTTCGGAGGTGATTGTCCAGACGAAAAACAAGGATCTGTTTAGGGAGTATCTCGATTACGAAAAATTTCTCATAGAAGAGGCCTCTTTCAGAAAGGGGACATATCCGCCTTTTGTCTCCATGGCCGCAGTAAACTTTTCCCACAAAAACTCGGAGATCGCAAAAGCCAATATGGAGACCGTTTTAGAGAGGCTCAAGGAGTTTAAGGAAATAGAGATCATGGGGCACGGTCCGGCTCCTATAGAAAAGATAGCCTCGAAATATAGGTTTCAGATACTGCTTAGAAGCTCTTTGAGAACTAGCCTATTGAAGGCTCTGCATAGCTGCGTAGGCGATCTGGGGGAGGTGGATATGGATCCGGTTAGTGTGATATAATTTTGCAAAAAAACGGATGTTTATGAAAAAACGTTATCCCACGAAAAAGATCTACGTCGGCCGCGTTGCGGTAGGCGGGGATGCGCCTATCTCCGTACAGTCCATGACGTTTTCCAAAACCGCCGACGTGGAAGCTACCGTAGAACAGATAAATAGACTTCACTTCGCCGGTTGCGATATTGTCAGGGTGGCTGTTCCTCAGATGGAGGATGCGCTGGCGCTAAAAGAGATCAAACGCAAAATATCTCTTCCGCTGGTGGCCGATATACATTTTAACTACAAACTCGCTCTAGAAGCGGCCAAATGGGTAGACTGCATAAGGATCAACCCAGGTAACATCGGCAGCAAGAAGAAGATAAAGGAGGTTGTCAAGGCTTGCAGCGACAGGTCGATTCCTATTAGGATAGGGGTTAACGCCGGCAGTCTCGAAAAGAGTATAGAAAATCGCTACGGCGCCACCTCGGAGGCGATGGTTCAAAGCGCTCTTTACCATATAAAACTGCTGGAGGATCTCGGTTTTGAAAATATAAAGGTGTCTATGAAGGCCAGCGACGTCCAGCGAACTGTAGAGGCGTACAGAAAGCTGCGTCCGTTGGTCGATTATCCCTTTCATTTGGGAGTCACCGAAGCCGGTACGCTTTTTCACGCCACGATAAAATCATCTATAGGTATAGGAGCCCTGTTGCTAGATGGAATAGGCGATACTATAAGGGTATCGATAACTGGGGAACTGGAAAAAGAGATAGAGGTAGCAAGAGCGATAATAAAAGACGCCGGCAGAAGCGAAGAGGGGGTAAACATAATTTCGTGTCCCACCTGCGGCAGAATCGAGGCCGATCTGGTCAGCGCCGTAGCTGAAGTGGAAAGAAGAACCAAACATATCAAAAAGCCGCTCAATATTTCCGTTATGGGATGCGCGGTGAACGCCATAGGCGAGGCT
>Ga0256834_1003058_pt1 | contig 10193 bp, 9 predicted proteins | sample 4281140metaG_FD_190536 | JGI IMG/M metagenome (GOLD analysis project Ga0256834, IMG submission 190536) | Hydrothermal vent microbial communities from East Pacific Rise, Pacific Ocean - 4281-140 | ecosystem: Environmental > Aquatic > Marine > Hydrothermal vents | place: Pacific Ocean: East Pacific... | reverse complement strand
TCGGCTTGCTTGAGTATTTTCATTATTTGGCTGTCTGTAAATCGTGATGTTTTCATAAAATTTCCTGCCCGTTTAGGGTAATTGAAATTCTACTTTTAAATTCGTTTATTTTTCGGGGGGATTACAGTTTAATTTACAGGGTTAAAAAAATTTGACCACTACACTCCTTGAGGCCTAAAATGTTCTTCGAAATGCCAAAACTCAATACTCCCGTTCTATATTCTCTAATTCCAAGATCGAAATACAAACCTAAGTAGAATAGAAACCATGCAAAATAATGCTTTACATACTTTTGATAGTGCAAACCAAAAAAATAATCACCCTTACTTAAATAGCGCCAATCAGTTCAGCGTTGCGCCCATGCTCGATTGGACCAATCGTCACTGCCGTTATTTTCATCGTCAATTAAGTCAACAGGCTTGGTTATACAGCGAAATGGTAACCACGGGAGCCATTATTTATGGCAAAAATTTGCCCCGTTTTTTAGGGCACGATGAGTTGGATGTGCCCGTTGTGTTGCAGCTTGGGGGGAGTAAACTGGATGAACTCGCACAATGCGCTCAGTTAGGGGAGCAGTGGGGCTACTCAGAAATTAACCTAAATGTGGGTTGCCCAAGTGATCGAGTGCAAAATAATATGATTGGCGCGTGCTTAATGGCGCACCCTAAATTAGTGGCCGAGTCGGTAGCGACGATGAAAGCGAATGTTGATATTCCCGTGACGGTTAAGTGCCGAATTGGCATTGATGAGCAAGAAGCATTTGATTTATTGCATACGTTTGTTGAAGGTTTGGTAGAAGAGGGCGTTGATGGTGTGATTATTCATGCCCGAAAAGCGTGGTTGCAAGGGCTATCACCGAAAGAGAACCGAGATGTTCCGCCACTAAGGTATGATTGGGTTCATCAAATTAAACAACAGTTCCCTGAATTGTCGATTGCCATTAATGGAGGAATCACAAGTTTAGAGCAGGCTCATAAACATCTAGCGAACGAATTTACGTCAGAATCAAATCAAATTTTACCCCCAATAGATGGCGTAATGTTAGGTCGTGCGGTGTATGAACGACCTTATTTATTAGCGGAGGTGGATTCGCTGTTTTATCACGATACACAACAACAAGCACCCAGCCGTAAAGAGGTTCTGTACCGTATGTTTCCCTATATTGAGCAACACTTAACAGGGGGGGGCAAATTAAATCAAATTACTCGCCATATGTTGGGACTGTTTCATGGATTACCAGGTGCTCGTATGTGGCGACGTTATTTATCGGAAAACGCTTGTAAAGAGGGCGCTGGACTTGAGGTGGTAAAAGCGGCTCATCAGTTGGTGTTAAATGAAATGCAACGGATTACAGATAAGCCATGATTTTTTTAGACGTTCCCTTTCGAGAGAAAGATCAAGCCAAGCAGTTGGGAGCACGTTGGGATGCATCCAGTAGAAAATGGTACATTCCTGCCGATTTAACCACCTCTGGGGAGGCGTTTAAACGCTGGTTGCCAGCTACTTCTGACTCGATGAATAACACGCAACACATTGAAAAGACTGGGCAACCGTTATTATTTACGGATGACACTCAAGCGTCTATCAATAAAAAAAGAGGCATTGATCTTTCAAGTTTTCTTAGAAATATTCAAACCGCTTTACGCCAAGCATTGCCTGGTGCTGTTTGGGTGATGGCCGAGATTGCCAATCTAAACACTCGACGTGGGCATGTCTATTTAGAGCTAACCCAGAGCGATGCACAAGGAAAAACCATTGCCAGTTGCCGAGCCATGATTTGGCAAAACCAAGCAACGGGGCTGTTAAAACGTTTTGAGGCTGAAACAGGCAGCCCTTTAGCCATTGGACAAAAAATACTGTTATTGGCCGAAGTTAGTTTTCATGAACAGTATGGATTTTCCATTGTGGTTCAAGACATTGATTCAAGCTATACCTTAGGCGCATTAGAAAAAAACTTAAGTGATCTGCGAAAGCAATTGATTACAGAGGGTATTTACCAACAAAATAGACGGTTTTTACTTCCCAATGATTTTTTTAGAGTGGCAGTGATTGCACCACCAGATGCCGCGGGTTTAGGGGATTTTAGAGCCGATGCGGATCGCTTGCATGAGCAAAATTTATGTGAATTTAAATATTTTTACAGTGCTTTTCAAGGCGATGCAGTACAACAAGAAATGCAAGCCGCCTTTCAAGCCATTCATGCTTTACATCAATCCAATCCATTTGATGGGCTGGTGATTATTAGAGGGGGGGGGGCAAAATTGGATTTGCATACACTCAACAGCTACCCACTTGCTAAACTCTTATGCGACGCCAATCTCCCTGTTATGACAGGAATTGGGCATGAAAGAGATAACACCATTTTAGACGAAGTGGCTAATCAACGTTTTGACACGCCGAGTAAAGTGATTGGTCATATTCGCCAACAAATTTTTCAACAAGCGCAGCAAGCGCAAACGCATTGGAAAAAAATTGAGCACACGAGTAAACTGTCCGTTAAGCAACTTGAGCAAAACTTACATCGCTTAAATCAAACCATTTTACACGGTAGCCAACGGGTATTATTTCACTGGAAACAACGTGTCGAACCCTTAAACTCAGAGATTCGTCGCTTCAGTGAGCAGCAACTTCAAACCAAGCAACACCATTTAAATGATTTAATGAACTCCATAGAGATACAGTTAAAAAACAAAGTAGTTTTGCAAAAAATAGGACTTGAACAGCTACAGAAAACAGCCCAAGAAAATGCACTGCGAGCGGTGGCACAAAAGAAACAATCTATTCAACAGTGGATGGCACTTATTTTAAGCTCTGGACCTAAAACACAGCTCAGCCGAGGGTTTAATATTGCCCAAAATCCCAAAACAAACAAGCCGATAACCACTGCCAAGGACGCTTTAAACGTGGCAAAAGTTAAATTAGAGTTTATGGATGGTCGTGTCCTCGCGACGATTGATACGAAAAAAGGCATTGTAAAGTAGGTATTTAGCCTTGCTTGAAAGTCGCCACAAAAAATAATTAAAAATAGGAAAAGGGAGGGTCAAGTGACTCAAGCAGCCGAAAGCTTTAAAGAAAACTATCAAAAATTACAGGCCATTGCACAAAAATTATCCGATACTTCAGACGTTGATATTGATGAATTAGTGCCCATGGTGGATGAAGCCACAAGGGCTTATCAGCTCTGTAAATCCCGTATTGAAGCCGTAGAGTCGGCCTTAAGTAATCGCTTAGAGAGCGAATCAAGTAATCATACTGTGGAGCAAGAAAATGACTAAAGCCATCATCTATCATAACCCAAAATGCTCAAAAAGCCGTGCCAGCCTTGAGCTGCTTAACGCTCAAAATATGGAGATTGAAGAAGTTCGATACCTTGAGCAAACACCTAGCAAAGAGACTTTGAAAAAACTGTGTCATTTGATGTCGGTATCACCATTCAATATTATCCGTACGGGAGAAACGTTATTTAAAGAATTGGGGTTAAATAAAGAAGATGATAAAACCAATGATGAATGGTTGGATATTTTAGTGCAACATCCAAAATTGATTGAACGCCCGATTATTCAGATTGGCGATAAAGTTGTGATTGGCAGACCGCCAGAAATAATTTTAACTATTTTGCCTTAATCATCAACTCAAGCCTTAAGTCGGTTCCATTTCAGCCAAAGTAAAAATCCTATTTTAAAATGTGGAGGGGGATAGCTTTATTACGGTTATCTTATTTAAGTACCAATTTAACATAATATACATTATGCGAATATACTGTGGCGTATTTGTGGCAGGAACTTATCTGCATTCACTCTTAACAATTAAGCATTTTTAGTTAAAATTCAATTGGTTACAGTGCTTAGTAAATCTTGGAATTTGATAGGGAAATGCTTCAAAATATACTTAAAATTCTTATTTACATCCTTTTTTAGACCTAAATAATCTTATTTTTTACTTTCTTAACCTAGGCTTTAAGCCCGAATTTAAAACATTTTAATCATTTCAGCCTTTAACTTTATAGATGTTTAAGTTGATTTTAGATTATTATACTAAGATTAAATATTAACCAATATTAGGAGGTGTTTTTCAGATGGCACTCATGCCCGGTTTACAAATCAATATTGGCCAACAGCTCAAATTAACCCCTCAACTCCAGCAGTCGATTAAGATTTTGCAATATTCGGCCTTAGAGGTACAGCAAACTATTGAGGCCACGCTTGAGGTGAATTATCTTCTTGAAGTTGAGGAGGAGCAATCTAATGAGGACAGTGAATCCTTAGAATCACTAGATGAAAAGCAGCTTGAAAAGAGCGAAAATGAAAAATCTTCCGTGGCTGATGAACAACCGATTGAGATGAACAGCGATTCAGAAAGCTTATCGAATGACCTAGAAATTGATTGCAACTGGGATGAGGTCTACACCGACCATACGCCTATTATGAGCTCTCAATCAGCAGACGATTACGTGAGTGCCGAAACCTATACCGCGTCCGAAAAAACACTGCATGACCACCTTTTTTGGCAATCCGATATTTATCCATGGGACGATGGCCAAGAAGTTCTGGCCTCTTATATTATTGATGATATTAATGATGAAGGCTATCTCGCATCAGATCTAAGCGCCCTACTGGATTCCATCAATCAAAAAGAGTCACCGCAAGTGCCCTATGCCATTGATGTACTTAAAAGTGTGTTAAAGGTCATTCAGCAATTTGAACCCACGGGGGTTGCCGCTCAAAATGTACAAGAATCCCTTTTGTTACAATTAAATGCCTTGCCCAACAATCCTTTTGTTGTAACGGCAAAACAGCTCGTTTTAAATCATTTTGAATGGCTCTCTTTTCATGATCATAAGCGAATCAAGAAGTTTTACGGCTTAAATGACGAAGAGCTTAAAACTCTGCTCAAGCTACTTCAGTCGCTTAATCCTAGACCAGGTCGAGATTTTTCAAGCACGCAGTCAGAGGTTATTGTGCCAGACCTTCGAATTAAGCGAGCAAAACAAGGTTGGTTGATTGAACTAAACGCCAGTGCTTTTCCTCGTTTGAGTATTAATTCTGCCTATGTGGATTTAACCAAAAATCTTAATGATAGCGAACAATCCAAAAAAATTAAAGAGCAATTGATTGAAGCAAAAGGACTCATTAAAAGCATTCACAGCCGAGGCGAAACCTTATTAAGAGTAGGACGCTTTATCGTTGAAAAACAAAGCCAATTTTTTGAAGATGGCGAGCAAGCCATGCAACCCTTAGTGTTAAGGGAGGTTGCCGAAGACTTAGAATTACATGAATCCACCATCTCTCGTGCCACCACTCAAAAATACATGCAAACCCCTCGTGGCACTTATGAGTTAAAATACTTTTTTTCAACAGGAGTGAGTCAATATGGCAGTGCTGACCAATCCGCAACGGCCATTAAATCTCATATTAAAGGGTTGATTGACAAAGAAGACCCTAAAAAACCCTTAAGTGACAACAAGTTAATGGCATTACTGGAAGAAAAAGAGATTACCGTTGCACGTCGAACCATTGCGAAGTATAGAGAAGCGTTAAACATCCCCTCCTCCAGTGAGCGTAAAAAGCTTAATAAATTTAAACTATAGTCATAACAACAAGATACTAGTAATAAACGATGAATAATTTTATACAGACTGAACAAATTCAAGAAGCCTCACAACAAAAATGGCAACATCAAGCGCAAGTTAAAGAGTACATGTCGGCCGTTAACCCGCCAATGCCCACTATTGATGTGATCGCTTACCCTAGCCAATTGCACCAAGAAGGAAAAACCCGCACAATTCCTTTTGATTTGTCAGAATCCTTAAAAACCGATGTTCCTGCAACCTCCCCTAATTTAATGGCAAGTTTTTTACGTATTTGCGAAGGCGATACGCTAAAAACAACTGCCAAAGCCACCTCTCAAGTGTTTTATATTATTCGAGGCACAGGCAAAACCCAAATGCGTGAAGGTACGATTGAGTGGAAAGCGGGTGATCTGTTTACGCTTCCAAATGTACTTGATGCCATTCATACCGCCAGTTCTGATACGGCTATTTATTGGGTGCATGATGCGCCACTTTTAGCTTATTTAGGCGTATCCCCCGCCTCTCCTCGCTTTGAACCTGTTTTATACACTAAAGAATTTTTAAGCAATAAACTGAGTGACATTCGAAAAATAGCAGAAGGCCGTAATCGAACGGGAATATTACTTTCAAACCCAAATTTTCCCATTACAATGACGCTCACTCATACCTTATGGGCGTTGTACAACGTACTGCCTGCGGGCGTTACGCAAAAACCTCACCGTCATAACTCTATTGCGCTTGATTTTTGTGTGGCTGCGGGTGAAAATACGTACACCTTGATTGGCAAGGACATTGATAAAGAAGGCTATATAATCAATCCCATTAAAGCCACTTGGACAGCTGGATCTGCTTTTATTACCCCCCCAGGTTGGTGGCACTCTCATCACAACGAATCTGAAGAAGATGCAATCGTATTGCCCATTCAAGACGCGGGTTTAATCATGAATATGCAAGTTTTAGATTTTCAGCACATTGGTTAATGTGTTTAACATATTGGAATAAATAAATGACATCAAATACTGATTTTCGCATTGCGGTGATAGAGGACGATCCGATTCAACTGGAAAGCCTTGTTACGAGCTTAGAACAACAAGGCTTTGCTGTGGATGCATTTGATAACCGTCAAAGTGCCGAAGATAGCTTTGATGCATCTTTACCTGATTTAGTCATCTCCGATATTATTTTAGGCGCCGAAGTAGATGGAGGCTTTGATTTAGCGAAACATCTTTTGGGTTATCAACAAGCCATTCCTATTATCTTTTTATCTGAAAGACACTCTGAGTTTGATATTTATACGGGTCATGCATTGGGGGCAATTGATTATTTACCCAAACCCATTAGCCTTAACATGCTCATTGTTAAAGTTAAAAACCTACTGCGTATTACGGGCAATACTCAAAATCAAGATGAAGGGGGGGGGAAATCTAAAATTCAATACTTAGAACTTTCTCACGATCAGTACAAAGCCTACTGGCATGAAAAACCATTGGATTTAACCGCAACAGAGTTTGAAATGTTAAAGCAGTTTGCACTGGCAGGCGAAGAGAGCGTTGTCTCTTATGATGCGTTGCAATCTTCAACGCAAGGCGTTGTTGAGCGTAATACCATTAATACTCATATTTGCCGAATTCGCAATGCATTTAAAAAAATTACCCCAGACTTTAACCTTATTCACAATGAATACGGTCGGGGCTACAGCTGGAAAAAGAAATCGTAAAATAGCAACGGTGTGCTTTTACCTCCATACACAAACGGGAATATAAACAAATAGAATGGCCATAAAATCACTTAATTTACGTCTCTCTATTCGTACGCGTTTTTTGTTGCTGTTTTTACTGCTCACCATCCTGCCCTTTTTGGCTTATCGTTTTGCCATTGATTTAAATCGCATCATGCTAACGAACCAGGCGATTATCCAACAACAAACCGTTAAAAATTTATCCCTTATTTTAGAAAACCGTCCAGATCTTTGGGCACTGCAAATTCAAGCGGGAACACCGACACACCTTCCCCACTTAAACCTAAGCAATTCAGTGCTTTGGGTCGTAAATGCTCATGGACTTACTACTTATGTTGTGGGACAGTTACCCGAACTTAACCAAGAAAGTGAGGTTGAATTTTTTACCGCCGTAGGTAAAACCTTAATTAAAACGCTAGCAACCTTTATACCTTACACCCTGCCCTACCCTTATCCTCAAAGTAAAACACCAGAGCTTAATTTAATTAAAAAAGCATTCCAAGGCTATACCATTCAACAATACCGTATGGATCAAGAGCAACAACGTCCCATCTCTTTAATGGCCGCCACGCCATTACGATTTAGCAATCAAGTTATCGGTACACTGGTATTAGAAGAACGCATGGAAACCCTGTTCAGTGATAGTCTGAATTACTTTTATCGAATGGTCGGCATCGGGTCGTTTATCTTTTTTATTGTGATTGTAGGTGCTCTAATTTATATTGCCTCACTATCAAATAGAATCATACGCTTAGATAATGATGTTAAAAAAATGTTTAACTTTAAGGGGCGTTTAACCGATTTAACCTTCTCGGATAAAACAAGCGTTTATTATGAGGATGAACTGTCTGATTTAAGACATCATATTTATGAAATGCTCAAACAGTTAGGCGCTTATGAGCGTTACCTTAAACAACTTCCTAAAACTCTAAGGCACGAGCTGCATAACCCACTTAATCGTTTATCCATGGCGTTAAGTTTATTAGAGAATGACGTTAAACACACTCAATTAGGGTATGCACAACATGCGGTGGCGCAACTCAAACAGATTATTGCCTCTTTATCTGAGGCAACGAGTATTGAAGACAGTTTAAACAACCAACCTCCCGAACCTTTTCCAGTCGGTTTAATGTTAAATCACTACATGCAAAATAACATAGACTTACATCCAGAATGGAACCTTAAGTACGTTAACAAAGGCCTTTCAGAAGATGTTCTCGTGCTAGGAGATGGTTTTATGGTTGAGCAGTTACTGGATAAACTTGTGAGTAATGCAAGGGATTTTTCAAACGGTAAAATTCCAATTACCGTTAAAGCTGAGCTAAAGAAGCCAAATGTTGTTATTAGTATTGAAAATTCAGGCCGATTGTTGCCAAAGGGGTTTGAACGGCAAATCTTTGAAGGCATGACATCTGTTCGAGAATTTAACCAAGATGAACACGCTCACCTTGGACTAGGCTTACACATTGCTAAGTTGATTACCGATTATCATCACGGCCAGATTGATGCTGAAAATTTTTATGAATATAATCAGGAACCCATTGAAGGGGTTCGCTTTATCATTGAACTTCCAGTGATTGAATAAGTATAACAAGCTTAGCTAGGACAAGCTGGCATATAAAAAATAATCGTACTCTTATTGAATGCGAGAAGTTAGGTCTTTAATCTTACGTATCCATGGAGAAATACCCGTTTCAGATTTTATTTTCTTGGCAAGCGTATTAGCAGACGTTTTGTCTGAATATGATCCTGTCATAAGCACATAATTAGTGACACCATTGCGTGTTTGTGGCAAGATTTTTACCTCTTTAAATTGGTGCTGATGAATAATTTTTTTCAATGAATCTGCATCAGGCATACTGGCTAACTGTAAGGTATAGTGCATTTTTGGTTCATTCATAAGCCATTTTACATCCGCACTATAGTGTTTAATAGGCTTATCCGGCGTGCTGACCTCAGCTGTTTTTGGTGCTTTAGGTTTTTCAATGGGCTTAACTAGCTGTACCAATGGCTGTTGAATCACTGGCGTTTTAATTTCAGGTTCTTTTGGGGTATTCATAGAAGTAGAAGAAATTCCCCCCCCCCCCTCTTGCTTATCTTGAGAAAGGTAGCTCAAAATAGCTTCCAGCTTTTGATCGATTCTTTTTTCTAAGTTTTCTGTGTAACGTTTTAAACTTTTATCAAGTACCGATTCTGTGACCAACTTGTCTTCTCGTTTTGATGCCTTTTCAGTTGATTCAATGGGGGGTGAGATTGCTGCATTAGGGTTAGGCTCAACATCAGCATGTAATACCGCGTTATTGGGCGAAGCTGTCAAGTGACTCACTTGGGTTTTTAACGCAGATACCTGCGCTTCTAAAGCAAAGATTTTATCTTCTAAAGAGACAAATAATTCAACCTTACCGCCTGTTGCAATCGACTTTTGTAAAATAGTCATCTCTTTTTGAATTTCTTTCATTTGAACCGTAGATTTTTCATGCGCTTGTAGCACATTCTGAAGTTCTTTATGGAGGCTGCTGTAAGCAATATAAATAACACCTAATAACGTTAACAGTAAAGTAAGAATGATAAAGACAGCAAAAAAAGGCACTTTATTTCTAGGGGGCTTAAATACTTGCGATTGGTAATTTGATTTTGCTTTGGTTTTCATGTTTTTTTCCGGTTTTGTGGCGGGCATAACTTCTTCGGCGGCATTTAACCAACTTTTTAAAGAAGCTTGTTCTGGTTTTCGAGCGTCTCCAGAAAATTTTTGCGCTTTATTCTCGATTTCTTCAAGAATTTTGGCTCTTTCTGCTTCAAGTTCAGAGATGGTAAGTGACATTTTCTTGCATAAACCTTGGGCTTAAAAATAGCATTTATTGTAAAATGCTTTAGACTAAAAAGATA
>Ga0256834_1003057_pt1 | contig 10194 bp, 10 predicted proteins | sample 4281140metaG_FD_190536 | JGI IMG/M metagenome (GOLD analysis project Ga0256834, IMG submission 190536) | Hydrothermal vent microbial communities from East Pacific Rise, Pacific Ocean - 4281-140 | ecosystem: Environmental > Aquatic > Marine > Hydrothermal vents | place: Pacific Ocean: East... | reverse complement strand
AGCAGCACTTCTTGACTATAATTTTGTCAATGCTTGTATTAGCATAGAAGTGAATGACAACAAGGCTACTTTTTCTCGTGAGATTGATGGCGGTAAAGAAGTTTTATCTGCTGATTTGCCATTAATCGCTGCCGGACAAAAGGGAGTTGTAGAAGAAAAAGATTTGAGAATACCAAATATGAGGGGCATCATGATGGCTCGTAAAAAACCATTACAGGTAGTTGATCCGGTGGAGTTTGAAAATACTACAGCTTCTGTTGGTTTTGAAAAACCAGAAGAAAAGTCTGCCTGCAAAATGATTGATGCTGATAATCTTGATGAATTAATCGATCTTTTACATAATGAAGCCAAAGTAATTTAGTTTCAAATATCTCTTTTCAGTTAAACTGGAATTAATAAAATATAAAAACCAAAATCCTGTATTAAATTCAATAATTTAGGTTCAGGATATAAAAAACAAAAAAATATGTCTGTTTTAGTTTTTGCCGATAATTCGGAAGGAAAATTTAAAAAAACCGCTTTTGAAGTTACTTCCTATGGAAAAAAAGTAGCTGAGTTAGCACAAACAAATCTTGTTGTTTTAACCATCAACGCAAGTAACCCATCAGAATTAGGTGCTTACGGAGCTGAAAAAACACTCAATATCAATAACGACAAGCTTAATACTTTTAATGCAAAAGCTTATGCTGATGCAATCAAACAAGCTGCAGAAAAGGAAGATGCAACCATTGTTATTATTGATTCATCCACAAATGGTTTATACTACGCTCCTATGCTGGCTGTAAATCTAAAAGCTGGATATGCATCCAATGTGTTGAATTTACCAATATCTATAGATCCTTTTAAAGTGAAAAGAAAAGCATTTTCATCAAAAGCCTATAATATTTCAGAGATCAAAACCTCTGTAAAACTAGTTGGATTATCAAAAAATTCGTTTGGTTTGATTGAAAACTCAATAGAATCAAGTGGTGAAGATTTTTCTCCGTTATTAAATGAGGCTGATTTTAATTTGAAATCAGAATCCGTTGAAAAAATGACTGGAAAAGTTACCATTGCTGATGCAGATGTAATTGTATCAGGGGGTAGAGGATTAAAAGGACCTGAAAACTGGGGAATGATAGAAGAGCTGGCAGACGTACTTGGAGCTGCTACTGCATGCTCAAAACCAGTTTCCGACCTTGGATGGAGACCTCATAGTGAACATGTTGGACAAACAGGAAAACCAGTTTCATCAAACTTATATATTGCCATTGGAATTTCAGGGGCTATACAGCATTTGGCCGGTGTCAATGCTGCAAAAGTGAAAGTTGTTGTAAATACAGATCCTGAAGCACCATTTTTTAAAGCTGCCGATTACGGTATTGTTGGTGATGCTTTTGATGTAATTCCAAGATTAACAGAAAAATTAAAAGAGTTTAAAAGTAATCAATAGTTATTTTTTAGTAAATTGTGCCCCACAAAGGCTGCCAAAACTATGGAAATATCAAGTCCTTAATTTGGCAGCTTTTTTTGTTTTATCTTAAAAACATTCAAAATATTTTTGATTTAATATTTAAATTGTAATTTTAAATATTGTTACATTTGAAAAAATAAAAGTCATTCATTAAATGCAAATTACGTAGTGAGTTTGGTACGATTAAACATAAAAGGCATTTCCTATAGTCAAACGCAAAGTGGTGCATATGCACTGGTTTTAAGTGAAGAAGAGGGTGAACGAACATTACCAATCATCATTGGAGCTTTTGAAGCACAATCTATTGCAATTGCTTTAGAGAAAGAGATCAAACCTCCTCGTCCTTTAACGCATGATCTTTTTAAAAGTTTTGCCGATCGTTTCAATATTATCATAAAACAGGTGATTATTCACAAACTTGTGGATGGTGTTTTTTATTCCAGCCTGATTTGTGAATGCGATAAAGTTGAAGAGATCATAGATGCCAGAACATCTGATGCTATAGCTTTAGCTACAAGATTCAATGCACCCATTTTTACCTTTGAAAACATTTTAGACAAAGCCGGTATTATTTTAAAGATCAAAGATGAATCAAAATTAGCTAAATCAAAATTTAAAATGGAGGATCTGGTAACAGATATTGTTGAAGAAACCTCCTCCTTTTCCGATGAATCCTTAAAAGATCTGCATAGCCAACTGGAAAAGGCTGTAAACAATGAAGATTACGAACTGGCAGCAAAAATAAGAGACGAAATCTCAAAACGAGAAAAAAAATAATCAAACAATATGCGAAAATTACTACTAACCATTATTCTTTTCCTTTCATATATTACAACACAGGCACAAGAAACCACCAATCAAATCATTCCTAATCAAGGCTTTTCCGTTACTACACTTTGGAAGGGTATATTAGGTATGATCGTATTATTATTAGTTGCCTATATATTTAGTTCCAACAGAAAAGAAATAAACTGGAAAACAGTTGGAGTAGGTTTATCTGCCCAGTTACTGTTGGCAATAGGTGTTTTAAAAATACCCTTTGTAAGGTCAATATTCGAATTCGTAGGCCATATTTTTGTTAAAATACTAGATTATACAGGAGCAGGAAGTACATTCCTTTTTGGGGATTTAATGAATACCAGTTCTTATGGATTTATTTTTGTGTTTCAGATTTTGCCTACTATTATTTTCTTTTCTGCACTAACTTCATTGTTGTTTTATCTGGGTGTAATACAAATTGTAGTAAAGGGTCTGGCATGGGTATTGACTAAATTATTAGGTATTTCTGGAGCAGAAAGCTTATCTGTTGCAGGAAATATATTTCTTGGTCAAACAGAAGCTCCACTGATGATCAAAGCATACCTGGAAAAAATGTCGAAATCAGAAATTCTTTTAGTTATGGTTGGTGGAATGGCTACCGTTGCCGGAGGAGTTTTAGCTGCATATATTGGCTTTTTAGGAGGCGATGACCCTGCATTAAGATTAATGTACGCAAAACACTTACTCGCAGCTTCAGTTATGGCAGCTCCAGGAGCAATTGTTATATCTAAAATGCTATTTCCTCAGACAGAAATCATCAATAGTGATATTGAAATTACACAAGATAAAATTGGGTCCAATGTGTTGGATGCCATTGCTTCTGGTACTACCGAAGGTTTGAAACTAGCCGCAAATGTTGCTGCGATGCTTTTGGTATTTGTTGCAATGATTGCTCTTGTAAACGGAATATTAGGAAAAATAGGTTCGCTCACACATTTAAATATGTGGATCGCTGAACATTCTGCATATCAAAGACTATCGCTGGAAACTATTCTGGGAACTATTTTCGCCCCTTTGATGTGGCTTATTGGTGTTGCAAAGGAAGATGTGATGATGATGGGACAACTTTTAGGAATAAAATTAGCAGCAAGCGAATTTGTAGGTTATATTCAATTAGCTGAATTAAAAGATATTACAAGTGCTACACATTTTCAATATCAAAAATCGGTGATCATGGCAACTTATATGCTTTGCGGATTTGCAAATTTTGCGTCTATTGGTATCCAAATTGGAGGAATTGGTTCTCTGGCTCCCGGTCAAAGAAAGGTTTTATCTGAATTTGGGATGAAAGCTTTACTCGGTGGATCGCTTGCATCTTTACTTTCCGCAACCATTGCAGGCATGATCTTAGGATAGAAAGAAAATGTAATTTTATTTATTTGTTGAATTACCTACAATTATACGAATAAACAATTACACAAATAAACAATTTAAAATGAAGCAATATTTAGACCTAATCCAACATGTAATTGACCATGGAACCTTAAAGGAAGACAGAACCGGAACTGGCACTAAAAGTGTATTTGGATACCAGATGAGATTTGATCTAAGTAAGGGTTTTCCAATGGTAACCACCAAAAAATTACACTTAAAATCTATCATTCATGAATTATTATGGTTTTTAAAAGGTGATACAAACATTGCATATTTAAAGGAAAATGGAGTGAGAATTTGGGATGCCTGGGCCGATGAAAATGGAGATTTGGGACCGGTATATGGCTATCAATGGAGAAACTGGAATGGAGATGAAATCGATCAGATAAAAGAAGTAGTTGAAACAATCAAAACAAATCCTGATAGTAGACGAATGTTAATTTCAGCATGGAATCCCAGTGTTTTACCAGATACTTCGGTTAGTTTTGCCGAAAATGTTGCAAACAATAAAGCCGCTTTACCACCTTGTCATGCCTTTTTTCAATTTTATGTAAGCAATGGTAAATTATCCTGTCAGTTATACCAAAGAAGTGCTGATATATTTTTAGGAGTACCCTTTAATATTGCATCTTATGCATTGTTAACTATGATGATAGCCCAGGTAACAGGATTAGAATATGGGGATTTTGTACACACTTTTGGAGATGCTCATGTTTATAACAACCATATGGATCAGATTAATTTACAGCTTTCGCGAAAGCCTAAAACTCTTCCTAAAATGGAAATCAATCCAAATGTGAAAAATATCTTTGATTTTACCTATAAAGATTTTAATTTAGTAGATTACAATCCACATCCACATATAAAAGGAACGGTATCTGTATAAAATTCAACATCAATATGTTGTATATTTGTAATAAAAATTAAATACTATGAATTCTTTACAAATTAAATTAAATCTGATCAAGCAGATTACGCAAATTGAGGATCCAAAATTATTAGAAAGATTACAGGCATTTTTAAACACTTCTGGTAGTCTCTACAATGAAAATATTTCTTTAAGAAACAATAAAGAAACTGAATTTAATGATAAGGAAGATTTTACCGATTATATCAAAGAATGGGTAAAAGATATGGAATAGCAAAGTTTCAGTGTACAAATCATATCTACTTAAATTTATCAAATTACTTTTCTTATGTCATATTCAATTTTATTATATGTGATTTTTAGTAAGTATTTTATAATTTTTAGTTTTAAAAAATAGAATGAAATTGAAAACCGAAGAAGAACACGAATTGTACGAAAAAGCAAGAGACCGAACAAAACAAAAAAAACGTTTGTATTTTCATTTTGTTTTGTTTCTGATTGGATCTACTTTTTTTGTTGTATTAAATAAAGTAATTGGTTTTAGACCAGAAATTGACTGGTTTGTTTGGGCAATTTTTGGATGGTTATTTATTTTAATACTTCACTTTATCAATGTTTTTGTAATGAAAAAGTTTTTTGGTACCGAATGGGAACGTGCTCAGACAGAAAGCCTGATAAAAAAGAATGAGATCAAATTAGAAAAACTTGCATCTAAACTGGATAAAAAAGGGCTGATCAATCAAGTTAGCCAGGATGATACTATCGAATAAGTCAGGCTATTCAATTGATATGAGGGTCATTTAGTAATTGTCCTTGTTTATTTTTTAAAAACTACTTTAATTTTAAAGACAGTTCCCTTTCTAAAAATTTCCGCTATTTAAATTTTAACTATATTTAAAATAAATAATAATTTATGCTTACAATTATTGCAGCTATAGGAGAAAACAATGCTTTGGGTAAAAACAACCAGTTAATCTGGCACTTGCCTGCAGATTTGAAAAGATTCAAAAAGGTTACCAGTGGTCATCACATAATCATGGGACGAAAAACATTTGAATCACTTGGCAGACCTTTACCAAACAGAACTACAATCATCGTAACCCGGGACAAAAATTACTCAGCTGATGGATGTTTGGTTGTTCACTCTCTTTCTGATGCAGTAAAAGCTACGAGCAGTGATGAAAACCCATTCATTCTTGGTGGTGCAGAAATTTACAGACAATCTTTGGAAATGGCGGATGTTTTAGATCTCACGTTGGTTCACCATCCATTTGAAGCAGATGTTTTTTTTCCTGAAATTGATAAAACAATCTGGAAGGAAACCTTTAGAGAAGATTTCAAACAAGATAAAAAAAATAAGTATGATTTTAGTTTTGTAAAGCTGGAACGGAAGAGGTAAAACAAACCTTATAGCTATATTTTATGATACGTTTAAGTACATTTTCTTTTTATATCTTTATGGTTTTTTCCAGCTCCTTTGCTCAAAAAACAACATATAATTTAGATATTGAAATTAAAGGATTAAAAAACACAAACGGGCAATTAATGATTAGTCTTAGCAAGGGAAAGGAAGGTTTTCCTCATAATAATTATTACAAACAATTTTATTTTACTGATTTCACTTCTCCTGATTTCAATCTTACTATTAAGGATATTCCAAATGGAAATTATGCAGTTTCTATGTTACATGATGAGGACTCCAATGGTAAAATGACTAGGAATTTAATAAGAATTCCTAAAGAAGGGTTTGCATTTTCCAGAAATTACAAAGTAATTCTCAGAGCTCCAAAATACAAGGAAGCTAACTTTGATATTGACACTATAAAAAAACCAATTGTAATTAAATTGCAATATTAATTCTTTAAGATATATCCTTGTTTTTCGATGATCTTTGAAAGGTGTTTATTCACATTTTTTAAAAAAACAACTCCAAAATTGTATTCTTTCAATTTATGATTTTGCTTACCCAAAAATTGATCCATACTTGAACTAATTCTGGAATAATCATCCTTTAAAAGATCCAAATAAATTGCTTTAACAATATTCTTTGGATCATTTGTAAGATCACTATATCTAATTTCCATCAAATTACAAGATGGTATTTTAAATTTATCTTTCTCATATTTTTCATACAAGCCTTTATAAACCCAAATAATATCCTTCATCAACTTTTCATCATCAATATCCTGCAATTGAATTCCTGGCAAAACTCCTTTATAAAAAGCAAAAGTAGAATGGATTACCTCATATGGATTCCTATCAATATAAATAAATTTTGCATTAGGATATAAGCCCAAAAGATATTTTATTCGTGCTGTATGAGGTGGATTTTTTGAAACAAAACGTTTTCCTTTTGTATTCATCAGACTTCTTATAACAAATCGCCTGAAATTATTTTTCCAGTTTATTATGTCTTTAGGATCTGCAGAAGTTCCAAATAAATACTCATTGGCTATTTCTTCTGTTTTTTTTGGAAAATACCACCAGTTATAAAAACTAAAAGGAATTTCATTGTTCAAGGCAAATTCATCTTCTTGTGGAAAATCAGCACCCAGTAAAACATTATCTATAGGCCGTCTTTCTGGCATTAATTTTTTAATAAAAAATTTAAAAAGCCATTGAAAAGCAAAAATATTATTTGGGAAAACACTCTGATAAGTAGTTGTAAATCCAACAGTTGGATCTGTACACATCAAATTATGAAGGAATGTCGTACCACTCCTCCAATGCCCTATAATAAAAACAGGATCTTTTAAGTTGGTTGGTTTTGCTTTAAAATAATATACAATTCTATCAAAAACTCCAAAGAAAGAACTGATCACACTCACAAAAGCACTTAATCTATACTTTGATATGTATTTTTTTTCAACACCATATTTTTTCAAGAGATATCTAAAAACCCCTATTCTGGCGCCTGCAAGTGCTGTGATACCAAAATCAAATTTTTGGTTTTTAACTGACATCCTGATACTTAATTTTACCTAAGAATTTCTCAGAAGGATTATTTTATTTCTAATAAAAATGGTAATCGGGTCTGCATTCCCTCAATTTCAGATATTTGCTTTAATCTTTTATATATTCCGTAATTCTCTAACCCAATTTCTCCTTTAAGAATTGATTCTTTAACAGAAGCAAAGGGTCCTTTAAACATATCTTTAAAATCTTTCTTGTAACTAGGAAAATTTCTCACCTTATAATCATCAACTTCGGCTAGTTTGGCCGCAGCAGCAATTGCATCGTCCAAATTTCCAAGTTCATCCACCAATCCATTTTTAACAGCTTCTTTACCTGTCCATACTCTGCCTTGAGCAATACTATCTACCTGAGCAAAACTCATATTTCTTCCAGCTGCAACTTTTTCAACAAAAGTATTGTAAATATGCTCTACACCTTCTTTGGTCACATTATAAAAACTATCCGTAATCGGTTCAAAAACACTGTACCCAACAGATTGTTTATTGGTACCTATTTGTTCTGCATTTATTCCCATTCTACCAGCAAGTTCACTGGCATTAGGAACCGCTCCAAACACCCCAATACTTCCTGTGATAGTAGTTGGTTCAGCTATAATTTTATTGGCGTTACATGAAATATAATATCCGCCTGAAGCAGCTAAATTACCCATAGAAACCACCAGTGGTTTTTCCTTTTTTGTTAATTCAAGTTCCCTCCAGATAATATCTGAAGCCAAAGCACTTCCTCCAGGTGAATTTACTCTTAAAACTATAGCTTTTACTTTACTGTCTTTTCTTGCTTTTTTGAGAGCTTTTATAATAAGTTTTTGTCCAATATATTTTTCATCACCTTTTCCATATTTAATTTCTCCCTGGGCATAAATAACAGCAATTCGGTTTTTAGAAGTTGATTTCAATCTTCCTTTACCAGAACTGATGTAATCACTTAAACTTATCGAATTGATCTTTTTAACATCCTCTAAACCACTGAGTTTATTGATTACCTCTTCATATTGATCTTTATACAGCTCGTTGGTAATCATGTTATTTTCTATTGCTAATGTAGGATTTCTTGCCAGTAATTCATCTGCAATAAAATTGATCTCTTTATCTGTTTTATTTCTGCTTTCACCAATATCCTCTACTAGTTCTGACCAAATTGAAGACATGAAAGATTGTGTTTGCTCTCTGTTAGAATCACTCATCTTATTTGCCAAAAAAGGTTCCACTGCACTTTTGTACTTTCCATGTCTGATGACTTCCATTTTAATACCGTATTTATCCTGAAAATCTTTAAAATAAAGTATCTCACTGGAAAGTCCTTTAAAGTCAATTCCTCCAACCGGATTCACATAAATAGAATCTGCTACAGAGCTCAGGTAATAATTTTTCTGATCATAAACATCCGCGTAAGCAGTAATAAATTTACCTGATTCTTTAAAATCGAACAACTTATCACGTAATGCCTGTGTTTGGGCAATCCCTGCATTTATATTCATGGTTTCAATGCTAATACCTAAAATATTATCATCATACTTAGCATTTTCAATAGCATTGATCATATCATTCAAACCCATTTTACTATCAGACATATTAAATATCTCCTCGAAAGGATCGCTACTTTTAGGAGCGTAATCTTTTATCTGATCTTCCAATTTTAATACCAATACTGAATTTGTTTTTACCGTTGTTTTGTCATCATCTGCAAAAGAGGAACCTACTACTGAACCAATGGCAATCAGCACTATGAACATGATAAAAAATGAAATGAAAAAACCTAATATAACTGCTAATAATTCTCTTAAAAATGTCATTCTATAATTTTTAAAATAAGTCGTTTAAATTTACCTATTGTTACAATTGTTAAAAAATAAAAAGCAAATATAATCTTTTATCCCATTGTTTTATTTTCTTTGCATCTTAAAGATGAAAATTGTTAGAACCACATATCTATCACTTGGCAGTAATCAGGGTGACAAACTAAAAACTCTACAAAATGCTGTTTACCAAATTAGTGAAAAAATTGGTCATGTGACCAGAATTTCTTCTGTTTATAAAACCAGATCCTGGGGCTTTGAAGGGAATGATTTTTTTAACATATGCATCGAAGTTTCTACCAATTTAAATCCGGAAAGTTTGATTAGAAGAGTTCTTCAAATAGAATCTTCTTTGGGAAGACTTAGAGCTGACAATTTAAATTATCAAAACAGAACGATTGATATCGATATTTTGCTTTTTGATGATGATATTCTTTTTTATGATGACTTGAAAGTCCCACATCCAAGAATGCTGGAACGAAAATTTGTTTTGGTTCCCCTTACAGAAATAGCACCTAATGTTATCCATCCAATTGTAAAAAAAACTATTTTGATTTGTTTACAGAATTGTGATGATAGCAATGAAATTATCAAGGTTGACCAAACCATAAAAAGACCTATATCTTTATTTGAAAAATACAATTATATTGCTATTGAAGGTAATATTGGATCGGGTAAAACATCTCTTGCCCATAAAATTGGAGACGACTTTAATGCCAAACTGGTTTTAGAACGTTTCGCAGATAACCCATTTCTACCAAAATTCTACAAAGACAAAGATCGGTATGCTTTTCCATTGGAGATGAGTTTTTTAGCAGACAGATACCACCAACTAACAGATGACCTTGCTCAATTCGACTTGTTCAAAAGTTTTATTGTTTCTGATTATTTCATTTTTAAATCGCTCAT
>Ga0256834_1003055_pt1 | contig 10198 bp, 7 predicted proteins | sample 4281140metaG_FD_190536 | JGI IMG/M metagenome (GOLD analysis project Ga0256834, IMG submission 190536) | Hydrothermal vent microbial communities from East Pacific Rise, Pacific Ocean - 4281-140 | ecosystem: Environmental > Aquatic > Marine > Hydrothermal vents | place: Pacific Ocean: East Pacific... | reverse complement strand
TCAACCAAAGCATCAAACGTGATGGCACGATAACCTGGATCATTAACGTCAGGTGACATGCTACACGTTTTACTAGTTGGGCCAAGTACACCAGCAACAAAACGAGGTTTCTCTGGTGTTGAGTATTTATCTGCGGCTTCACGGGCAACGCGAGCACCCGCTACATTTAGCTCATAGGCGATATCTTCCATCTCATAATCAGCCATACTGACACGAGTAGCATTAAAGGTATTTGTTTCTAAAATATCTGCGCCAGCTTCGAGGTATTCCTCATGTATTTCACGAATTATATGAGGTGCTGTTATGGCTAAAAGATCGTTATTACCTTTAATATCCATATGATAATCGGCAAAGCGTTCACCACGGTAGTCGGCCTCCTCAAGCTTGCGACGTTGGATCATAGTACCCATTGCACCGTCTAAAATAAGGATACGCTCTTTTAATAGCTGATTAATTTTTTGAGTGATATTCATGGTGTATTTATTTCAAATTTAGGGGCGCTTTATACGTTATCTTAGTTGAAAAACAAAGCAACTTATACTTCATTAATTAAATTAAGTTCCCTATAAATAGTCACTTAATTGATAGTACGCATCACATTGCTTGATGTAGATCAATTTTAGAGCAATGAAATTGGTCATCATAAAGTTTGTGTGAATATTCCACAAATTCAGTTTTATTTCAGTTTGAGTTTCATGTATTCTCCCCACCAATAATTAGAGAATGCTAATGTAGTTATGGCTTAGGGAGATCTAAGCTACTATGATACATGCTAATACATGCATTTAGTCCCGTTTTTTTAAGTTGAGGTTTTTAAGATGGCAAGTACAGCAGCTAGCCCCATAGTTAGCCCCGTAGTTGGTACTGTTGAGCAGTATAACTATGATATTGTGAAGAAATTTGCACTCATGGCACTCTTCTGGGGCCTTGCAGGTATGACTGCAGGCACCTATATCGCATCAGAACTGGCTTGGCCATTTTTGAACTTTGATATAGCCCAAATCACTTTTGGTCGTTTGCGTCCATTACACACCAGCGGAGTTATCTTTGGTTTTGGTGGTAATGCATTATTTGCAACATCCTATTACATTGTACAACGTACCTGTCAAACACGACTTTGGGGAACTGGCTTTGCCAATTTCACCTTCTGGGGTTGGAATCTTGCAATCACTTTAGCTGGTATAGGCTACATGATGGGTATTACAGGTGGCAGAGAATATGCAGAGCCTGAGTGGTATGTTGATTTAATCATCTTGGTTGTTTGGGTTGTATACTTCCTTGTTTATGTGATGACCCTTCTAAGGCGTACCCAACCACATATTTATGTTGCTAATTGGTTCTTTGTTAGCTTTATTCTGGCAGTAGCATTACTTCATATTTTTAATAACCTAGCTGTTCCAGTAAGCTTTTTTGGTACTAAGTCATATAGTTTGTTCTCGGGTGCTCAAGATGCAATGGTGCAATGGTGGTATGGTCATAATGCAGTTGGTTTCTTCTTAACGGCTGCCTTCCTTGGGATGATGTATTACTTTGTTCCTAAACAAGCAGGGCGTCCCGTTTATTCTTACCGTCTATCAATCATCCACTTCTGGGCATTAAGCTTCATGTACATGTGGGTAGGTACTCACCATTTACATTGGACAGCAATTCCTGATTGGACTTCATCTTTAGCAGCGGCATTCTCAATTATGTTATTGATGCCTTCATGGGGCGGGATGATCAACGGAATCATGACGTTATCAGGTGCATGGGATAAGTTACGTTCTGATCCAATTATGATGTTCTTAATCACATCATTATCTTTCTACGGTATGTCTACTTTTGAAGGGCCTATGATGGCTCTGAAAAGTGTAAATGCATTGTCTCATTACACAGACTGGACAGTTGGTCACGTACACTCTGGAGCATTGGGCTGGGTTGCAATGGTTACCTTTGGTTCTTTCTACCACATGATTCCTAGAATTTGGAACACAACAATCTACAGTGTGAAAATGATTTACATTCACTTCTTCCTTATGACAATTGGTATTTTGTTATATATCACTGCACTTTGGGTGTCTGGTATTGGTCAAGGTTTAATGCTTCGAGCATTTGATGAGTACGGAAATTTGGCATATAGCTTCATAGAAACAGTTGCCTTCATGCATGGCCCATTAGTTGCACGCGCAATTGCTGGTATGTTTATCGTAGTCGGTATGCTCTTTATGATTTACAACGTCTGGATGACAATTATTCTTGCCAAACGTAACCCTGTTGAAAAACTTGCTTCTGCAACAGCGAAGGCATAAGGAGAACTAGCTATGATGAAACACGAAAGTATAGAAACTAATGCAGCTTTGCTGATTGTTTTAACACTCGCGGCGATCAGTATTGGTGGTCTCGTTGAAATCGTTCCTTTGTTTTATATCGAAGGCACTGTAGAAGATGTTAAAAATTCTGATGGCAAAGATGCTGTACGCCCTTACACAGGGCTAGAGCAATTAGGTCGCGATATTTACACACGTGAAGGTTGTTACACCTGTCATTCACAAATGATTCGTCCCTTTAGAGATGAAGCATTACGTTATGGGCATTATTCGCTTGCTGCTGAGTCACAATATGATCACCCATTTCAATGGGGGTCAATGCGACGCGGGCCCGACCTTGCGCGTGTAGGTGGTAAATATTCAAGTGCATGGCATACCAAACACATGATTGCACCACGCTCTGTTGTTCCAGAATCTATCATGCCAAATTACCCTTGGTTGCAAAAAACTGATTTGGATATTTCAGATTTAGTCGCAAAGATGAAAACGCTAAAAAAGGTGGGTGTCCCATACTCATTAACAAAAATTGAGTACGATGCCAATATTGAAAAATTTGGTGAAGATGTAGCTAAAAAACTCGATATTAATATGGCTGAAAAGAATTTAATGAAGGATGCGAAGTTAGGTAATTTTGATGGTGATCCTGATAAATTGAGTGAAATGGATGCTTTAGTTGCTTACTTGCAGATTTTAGGAACAATGATTGACTTCAGCAAGCACGATGAAGCAGAGTTTATTAAGTTTCGTTGATAGGCAAAAGCAATTACGGAGGTACAGACTATGCTAAATGATATTTTTGATTGGTTTATGATCATGGCAAATAACAAAAGCGTCACGTTGGTAATTTTTGTTGCTACATTTACCGCTATTATAATTTATGTATACGGTAGCAAGAAACGTAGTGCACGCTTGGAAACATATCGCAATATCCCTTTTCTTGATGACAATGATTTGCGAGTACCTGGTTATACGAAAGATAGTGAAATAAATGCCGATACAGCAAGTGAGAAGAAATAATGGCTGATATAGAAAATAAAAAAGTTAAACAAGAAGTAATTAAAGATCCATTAACGGGAGCTGAAACAACCGGCCACGTTTGGGATGACACTTTAATGGAGTTTAATAACCCAATTCCTACATGGTGGTTATGGGCTTTTTATGGAACAATCGTATTTTCAATTGCTTATTTTATAATGTATCCAAGCTGGCCAACGGGTCTTGCTGAAAAAGGCTATCTCAAAGGCACAAATCAAATAACGTATAAAGCAGATCTTATCAAAGATGGCAAACGAATTGTTGGTGGTGGCGAAGAAATAACTACACATTGGAATACCCGTGCTTTATTAGCGCATGAAATGCAAAATGATCCAAATGAGTTAAAGCGTCAAGAAATGGTTAAAGTTGTTGCCGCAACACCTTTAGCCTCTGTTATAAAGGATCCTCAGCAAAGTGCGTTTGTAGTTGCCTATGGAAAAGGTATTTTTGGTGACTATTGTGCGGCTTGTCACCAAACAGGTGGTCAAGGTATAGTTGGTCATTATCCTAATCTTATTGATGATGCATGGCTTTGGGGTGCTGATAGTGCTGATATCGAATTAACTATTCGTAAAGGTCGCAAGGGTAATATGCCAGCACATAAAGCAACTTTGAACGAAGAACAAATTACTCAGACAGCAAACTATGTATTAAGTCTTTCAGGTGGGAAAGTCGACTCAGCTGCAGCAGAACAAGGTAAGAAAATATATAATACTAAAGGTTGTTCAGGTTGTCATATGCCTGCAGCAACAGGTATGAAAGCACTAGGTTCTGCAAACTTAACAGATAAAATTTGGACTCAGGCAGTAGTGGATGTGTCTGAAAAAGCTGATGTGGCATCCAATATTAAAGCTGTGAAGGCAATAATTTCTGATGGTTATCATCGTGAAATGCCAGCTTTTGAATCACGTTTATCAAATGATGAAATTAAAGTATTAGTGGCTTACCTTAAACTCTTAAGTGCTAATTAATATCATTAAAGTTTGATGTTTTGAAAATGGTCGGTTTATCCGACCATTTTTGTTTCTATCAATTGATATTTCGCATTCCTTGATGACAAGCTTGAGATTACACTTTAAAAAAATATAGTTATTTTCAGTTTTTACTAAAGAGTATTTATTGGTATGAGCGATTTCCCTATTCCAGTGGTTGCCGAATCTGTCACGATTCATCCTCGTTCTGTTAAGGGACGTTTTCGTCTTTTTAAGTCAGTAACGCTCTATTTAGCATATATTGTCTATTTCATTCTACCGTGGATTCCATGGGATCGCCCAGTCGGTCAAGATCAAGCCATATTATTTGATATGACTGCTAGGAAGTTTTATATCTTTGATATGGTCATTCATGCTCAAGATATATTCTGGCTTGCAGCTCTTTTATTTCTAGCCGCCGTATTATTGTTTTTTTCAACGGCCTTAGTTGGGCGAGCCTTTTGTGGTTACTTTTGTTTCCAAACGCTTTGGACGGATGCTTTTCGCTCAATTGAAAAGTTAATTCAAGGAGATCGAGTAAAACGTATTCGCTTGGATAAACAAAAATGGAATGCTGAAAAAATCCTCAAGAAAGGTTCGACTCATTTCACTTGGTTATTATTAGCTTTTTGGACAGGATTATCATTTGTACTATATTGGGGGTACGCACCAGAACTCATCGTTGATTTCTTTACTGGTAAAGTGCCATCAATCGCTTATTTTTCTACCTTTGGATTAATGGCTACAACCTATCTTGCGGCAGGTTTAATGCGTGAAAAAGTATGTCAGCATGTATGCCCTTATTCGCGTTTTCAAAGTGTGATGATTGATAAGGATACGCTGATTCCTACCTATGACCCTGAAAGAGGCGAGGGCAGTAGCGGTCGAGCTAAACCGGTGAAGTTACTCAAGACACAAGAAGCGAGAAAGGAAGCGGGTGTTGGTGATTGTGTAGATTGTGGCTTATGTGTACAAGTTTGCCCTGTTGGTATTGATATACGTGATGGAATGCAATATGCCTGTATCCAATGTGGATTATGCGTGGATGCCTGCGACACAATTATGGATGCACGTGGGTGGGATAGAGGCCTTATTCGCTATGAATCTGAAAATGGTTTAAGTCACGGTAAAACACACTTCTTTAAGTTAAGAACTCTCGGTTACGGCATAGCAACACTAGGTGCCGTTGCGTTTTTATTATGGAGCATGAGCGGGATGAAGATTGTAGAAGGTACTGCAAGACAAATTCGTAGCCCTTTATATGTAACAATGTCCGACGGTCGTATCTTAAATCGCTATGTTCTAAAGGTTGATAATAAATCAATGTACGATGTGAGTTTTGATGTATCGTTAAAAAATCTAACAGGCGCAGTGATGGATATGGGTGAAATCAAAAATGTTTATTTAAAGCCTGACGAAAAACAGCGAATTATGGTAAAAGTACGTAGAAGTCGTGCCGACAGTAAAACTAAAAACAGTCCATTTCAATTTATGCTCACACCTACAAAAGGTGAAGTAAAAGAGCCCATTTATATAGACAGCCAGTTTATAAGCCCGTAAACATAGCCCTAACAGATAACTTATTATGCAAAATTACAATCTAGTACTAACCCTAGGTGTTGGTTCTTTACTCGCCTTTTCCCTATTCTTTATTTTTTATAAAGTACTACATTGGAGCGGTAAAATGTCATCCTTGGCAACTGCCGCGTTGATGTTGCTGATCTATATGCCACTTGCCATTACTCACTGGGCTGGTATTGATGTGTTCGCAATTCATTTCGCGTTCTTTATGATGATACCTTATGGTTTAGGAATTATTACAGCAGTACATGCAGAACGACGTGAAATTGAAGGGGAGGATGCTGAAAAAAAAGGAATGCACTGGATTCCAGGTATGATCATTGTATTTTTTATTGTATTAGCCACTGTCGATAGCTTTATCATTTCATCCGCTACCGGTGGACTAGAAACGGGCTTGTCAAAACTATTATTACCCAAACCTGCAAGTGATGAAATTAGCGAGAATATCAGCTCGCAATTTACTGGTGCGGTTTCAAACAACCTACAAGACGAAGAAAAACAGTTTGATAAATATGTGATTAAGCTAAAGGCTCAACGTCAGCGTGGGTGGAAAATAGGAGGGGGTTGGGTGAAGCCTAAACCGTTGATAAATACGGATGTAATCTTTCGTTTAACGGCTAATGATAAATATGGAAACCCTATAACAGGAGCGACTACAACTACCGAGTTTCGCAGATCTTCTGATCGAACGGTAGATAAACACTACACCATGAAAGAAACATCAGAGGGCGTGTACACAGTAGAGGTTAATCTTCCACTTGCAGGTTGCTGGATGATGAAAATTCATGTCATAAAAGATGGTAACGATCACGAGGTCAAAGGCGAAACAGAGTTTTCCACGATGGTTGATGGTAAACTCCATACTCCCAAGTGTATTGATGGTGAGCCAGATGTTGATGAAAAACGAGCACGATAAATATACCTCATTTTCATTTATAGTAACGCACAAATCATCGAAAAAAGGGGGGGGTGACCTTATAAAAAAGGCTTTTAAGGGCTTATTTATAGACCACCCCCCCTGTTTTTCGATGATTTGTACGTAATAAAGCCTAAAAATGTCTCAAGATTGCTTCCATTGTGGCTTACCTGTACCAAAAGGTGCGTCTTATACTGTAAAAATTGATAATTCAGAGCAAGAAATGTGCTGTATGGGCTGTCAATCTGTTGCACAGGTCATTGTTGATAATGATTTAACTGATTTTTATAAACATCGCACTAAAAAATCGACTAAGCCCTCCGACCTTATCCCCGCTGAATTACAAATTTACGACAACGATGCCTTACAACAAAGTTTTGTGCAGAATACTGACGGTTCTATACGTGAAGCATCCTTAATTTTAGAAGGTATTGTCTGCGCTGCCTGTGTTTGGCTTAATGAGCGAAATGTAAAAAAACTTGAAGGTGTAATAGACTTTCGTGTTAACTATTCAACCCATCGCGCCAGCTTAAAATGGGATAACGCCAAGATTAAACTCAGCGATGTGCTACAAGCCATTGCAAACACAGGCTACAACGCCCACCCATTTGATCCTGCTCGGTTGGATACGATTCATCAAAAAGAGAAATCAGCCGCACTAAGGCGTATTGCACTTGCTGGCATGGGAATGATGCAGGTGATGATGCCCGCTATTGCTATTTATTTGGGCAAAAATTCTGATATGTCAGAATCAATGCAACATTTTTTGCGTTGGATTAGTCTAATTATCACCACGCCTGTGGTGCTTTACTCATCCCGTGTATTTTTCACATCTGCATGGCGAGATCTAAAACGTGGCGTATTTGGTATGGATGTTCCCGTGTCACTTGCCATTGGTAGTGCATATATTGCCAGCGTATGGGCAACCGTAACCAATACGGGGGAAATATATTTTGATTCTGTCGTCATGTTTACTTTTTTCTTGTTACTTGGGCGTTTTTTAGAAATGGGTGCACGCCATAAAGCAGGGCAGGTTGCGGATGCGTTAGTAAGGCTACTACCTCAAACGGCTACACGGGTAGATAAAGATGATAAGGGTAAAGAAGTTCAAACGGTTATTCCTGCTAGTGAACTAGCCTTGGGGGATCGCGTACTAGTTAAACCAGGTGAAATTATCCCTGCTGATGGTTCAGTAATAGATGGCACTAGTAGCTCTAATGAATCTTTACTCACAGGTGAGAATCTACCCTTACTAAAAACCGTGGGTGATGAGTTGATTGCTGGCTCAGTTAATATAGAAAGCCCTCTCACCATGCGTGTTGATAAGCTTGGTGATAGCACGATGCTGTCCTCTATTATTCGCCTTTTAGATCGCGCACAAAGTGAAAAACCAAACTTAGCAAAATTTGCTGATCGTGGTGCGGGCTGGTTCGTCTTAATACTATTGGTGATTGCCGTAGCCGTGTTTGCAACATGGTGGTTTATTGATCCCTCTCGTGCTTTCTGGGTTGCTTTGTCTGTTTTGGTCATTACTTGCCCTTGTGCACTCTCATTAGCAACACCTGCCGCACTAACAGCCGCTACAGGAAATCTAACAGAGCAGGGTGTATTAGCCACCCGTGGTCATGCCTTAGAAACATTGGCGAAAGTTACCCATGTTATTTTTGATAAAACAGGCACGCTAACTCATGGTCGATTAAAAGTTGTCGAAACTAAAGTATTAGGAGACAAAACAGAAGTAGAATGTAAAGCCTTAGCCGCCGGGTTAGAAACGGCATCAGAGCACCCTGTCGCAAAAGCGATACAGAAACTGTCATCAAAACCCGAAAGTTTGGTGCAAATAAGTGCAGAGTCTGGCAGAGGTGTAGAAGGTAAACTTGATAATAAGCGTATCCGAATTGGCACAAAAAGTTATGTTGCAGAGCTTGCAGGCGATAAATTTTTAATAGATCAAGAAAAAAACGTGTTAGATTCAAACAATACAAATAATGCAACTACGGTAATCTATTTAGGCAGAAGAAGTGAATGGCTAGCCATATTTTATCTACAAGATGAAATTCGAAAAGAAGCTAAAGAAACTATCGATAAACTAAAATCATCAGGTATTAAAGTTAGCCTATTAAGCGGTGATAATCAGCAAGCTGTGCAGGCCGTATCCGAAGAACTTGGTATTGATAGCAGTAATACAAGTGCAGAACTTTTGCCTGCAGATAAGTTAGAAACCGTACAAAAACTTCAAGCCAACGGTGATACTGTCGCAATGATTGGTGACGGTGTTAATGATGCACCTGTGCTCGCTGCAGCAGATGTTTCTATTGCAATGGGTAGTGGCTCACAACTTGCACAAGCTAGTGCAGATATGATTTTACTGTCAGAAAATCTTAGTCATTTACCCTCTTCAATAAAACTAGCAAAGCGTATGCAGGCAATTATCCATCAAAATTTTGCATGGGCGATTATTTATAATTTGGTTGCTATACCTTTAGCCGCAATGGGATGGGTTACTCCTTGGATGGCAGCAATTGGAATGTCGATGAGCTCTTTATTAGTTGTTTTAAATGCTCTACGTTTGAAAAAATAGAAACTTATCTGCATAAAAATTGGCGTCGATAATGACTAGGCGATACGCCTAAAATTTGTCCAAAATGATGACGTAAATTCATCGCTGATCCAAAGCCGCTTTGTTCCGCAATTTGGTCGATACTGATTTGTGAATTTTCTAAATACTCGCGTGCTAACCCTATGCGCTGCTTTGTTAGCCATTCTTTAGGGCTGATACCTAAACTATTACGAAAATGCCTATCAAAGCTTCTGCGAGATAAAAAAGCACGTTCTGCCATTTGATTAATTGTGATTGTATCGTGTAGATTATCAATCGCCCACTGCATACTTTTATTTATATGGTCAGGCTTATCCATAACAGTTCGTTGGTTTGCATATTGTGCCTGACCACCTTCGCGTTGTGGGGAAACCACCAAACGTTTTGCTACTTCATTGCTGATATTTGCGCCGTAATCTTTACGGATGATATGCAAACCTAAGTCTAATGCTGAAGCACTGCCAGCCGATGTATAAAGTCGTTCTTCTTCGGTATATAGAACATTCTCTTGAAAGCTAATATTTGGAAACTTCTCTTTAAAGGATTCTTCATATCGCCAATGTGTTGTTGCTGACTTATCATCAAGTAAGCCTGTAGATGCAAGCACAAAAGCACCAGAGCAAAATGAGGCCAGAGTACCACCTGCTTGGTAAAAGTATTTAAGTGCTTTTTTTAACTCTTCAGGAACATCAATATCAATACCGCTCCAGCCTGCAATTACCACCATGTCATAGTTTTTGAATCCATCCCTTTTAGAGAAAACATGATCACTACTTACTTGAAAGCCACC
>Ga0256834_1003054_pt1 | contig 10200 bp, 9 predicted proteins | sample 4281140metaG_FD_190536 | JGI IMG/M metagenome (GOLD analysis project Ga0256834, IMG submission 190536) | Hydrothermal vent microbial communities from East Pacific Rise, Pacific Ocean - 4281-140 | ecosystem: Environmental > Aquatic > Marine > Hydrothermal vents | place: Pacific Ocean: East Pacific... | reverse complement strand
TGCAAATGATGAAATTCCAAATCAAGATGTAGATACAATTTACATACAATTAGATACAAACGATACAGAAGAAGAACATACCGGAGCTACTTTAACTCATCAGCTACATCTAGTAGATAAAGATGGTAATGCTATAAACCTAGCAAATGGTGAGACTATAGAAGTTACTTTAGTCTACTCAAACGATACTACTGAAGCAGCAGACTTTAGTACAAAACAAACTACTGTGACAATCACAGGAGATGGTGGAAGTGATTATAGCTTTAATAATACCATAGTAGATGATTATCTAAGTGAGGGTAACGAGAGTTATACAGTAAAAATAGCTTCAATTTCAAATGAGGGAACATATTTTGAAAATGTAGAAATAGACATAGCTAACAATATTGCAACAGGAACTATAATTGATGCTAAAACAGGTGGTGATGAAATTCCAAATCAGCCAGTTGATACGGTATATGTACAATTAATTAATAATGACTTACAAGCAGAGGGAGATAACCTAACACACAGAGTACAACTTGTTGATAAGGATGGTAATAGTATTACTGTACCAGCTGGAGAGACAATTACAGTTACTTTAAACTATTCACCATATACAGTTGGTGGCGTTAATGGAGCAGAAACACAAGATTATATAGCTGATGTAAGTATAACTATTCCTGCGGGTAGTTCTTTTGCGGACTTTACAAACCTTGCAGTAGCTGATTTTTTTGAAGAAGCAAATGAAAATTATATAGCTACTATCAATACAATAACACAAGGAAATGCTACATACGAAAATATCAAGCCTTATACAGTTGCGAATGGTGCTGCCACAGATGAAAATGATGTAATCGGTACTATCACAAATGTTACGCAAAATATCACACCTGCTAATGCTTATGTAGATGAAGATGATTTTTCTCCAACAGATGGAAATAATTTAACAGGAAAAAGACACGATAGTGATAATAGTACACCACTTGACGATACAGATGATACTATCACAGCGAACCCTACATCGCTTAACCTTGCAACTACACTTTCAAATGCAGACTATACTTTTGGATTTGAATCATCTTTAGTGCTTAATTCAGATATTGATACTAATGTTTCAGTAGCGGCAGGTGGAAATGCACAATTAACATCAGGTGGTACACAAATACAATATGACATTAGTGGAGATGGTCTTACTTTAACAGCATATACGAATCCTGCTGATATATCAGGTTCAAAAGTATTTGACATAGTTCTTTCAAATGGTACAAATGATAGTGGTAGTGATGACGCATATGTATATACACAATACCAACATATAGACCATCCAACTACAGAAACAACTGATGCCCAAAAAGATGATACTTTAACAATGACATTTGGTTTTAGAATCAAAGATACACATACAGCAGATACAAGTACTATCCAAAACTTTACTGTTACAGTTGATGATTCTATTCCAAATGCTAATGCACAAAACTTAACTACCAATGAAGGAACAGATTTAATTATTGTTGTTAGTGATGAATTTCCTACCAATGGAAGTATAACACTTAACAACAATGTAGTTGGTGGTGATCAAGTTATCGCAAATGGTGCAACAATTGATATATATAGTATTGATGGCGATGATATAGTCGGCGTAGTTACAAATAACGGCGATGGTACTTTAACATTCTCAACTACTACAACAGATTCTGATTATAGTGGTGGAATAACTGCCTTTAATTATGTTGGTGTTACTGATGCTGATGGAGATAGTAGTGGTACTACTGTGGATATTACAGTTACTCCTGTTGCAGATACTCCTGATATGAATGGTGCCAATGGAGGGCTTAATGAAGCTACTATTACTACAGCACAAACAAAAGAAGATAACAACAACGCAAATGAAGGTGCACATAAAACGACTATTGGCTTTATTTTACCTACTATTACAGATGATGCTGATATTACTAATGATAATGCTGATGACGATGAAGTTGAAAAATTTGGTCTTTTAGAGATTATTGCAACAAATGGAGTAGTTTTAAATATTAATGGTGTATCACATACCGTTGTTGGTGGTAAAGTAACTATTGAGATTACAGACCAAGGAGATTATCATCATGCAGATATAGGTGCAGCTAATTTTAGCTTGACAAAAGCAGAATTTGAAAATATTTTAGTCGAACATGCAGAAGATGACGCAGTAAACCCAACATTTACAATTTCTGCTAATTCGTATGAGGTAAATGATGATGATACACTTAAAGCAGGACCTATTGTAGCAAACAACACGCAAGATTATGAAGTTGATATTTTAGCCGTGACTGATAATATTTCACTTCTTTATAACCAGCAAGGTACAGAAGGTGGGGCAGATAATACAGATTATACTCATGTTGGTGGGGATGAGGGTACTTTAGGTACGATTGATTTAAATGCAATTTTAGATGCTACCTCTGGTGATTTAGATGGAAGTGAGAGTCGTTCTTATACTATTACAGGTATTCCCTCAGGTACTATTGTTACTGTTGGTGGTGTATCCGTAGCCGTGGCAGCTGGACAAAATAGTGTAACGGTTGATTTTCCAGATAATAAAGTAGCTGATCCATCATTTACAATGACATTACCAGAACAATATAGTGGTACAATAAATGGAACCATCACTTTAACTGTTAAAGATACTGATCCAGATTCTAGTGGTACAATAGATACTAAAACTGAATCAGTTACTTTTAATGTAGTAGTAGATACATTAGCAGATGTAGTAACTTTACAAGTGAAACAAGCTTCTGGAGATGAAGATGCAGGTCGTACTGCTGGTAATACTTCAAATGACATAACTAATGATGGTAATGATGATGCAGATGACATTGATGCTCCTCAAAATGGAATTGACCTTGATATTAAAGTGACTTCTAATGATACTGATGGTTCAGAAACTTATACTGTAACTATTGGAAGTATTCCTGATGGTGGAACACTTTATTATGGCGATGCCACAAATGGAATTGTAACTATTGATGAAAATGGAATTATAACTGGAACAAATGCAAATATTACAGTAACAAATGATGCAGGTTCAGCTTGGCATGTGGTTATCACAAACTTTGATAATAACGCACCACTTAAATTTATCCCACCACATAACAGTGATGCTGATTATACCTTTAATGTAGAAGCATTTTCAGTTGATGGAGCAGTCAATACATCTGCTTCAGTACAAACTTTACAAATAGATGTAACCGTAAATGGTATAGCCGATATACCAATAAATGATGATTTAGATTTGGTAACCGTAGCAGATAAAGATGGAGTTAATCATACTTTTAACGCAACTGTAGCAGAAGATGCGAACAACCTAAATTTTAAAACTATTTTTGCTACTCCGGCTACTTTAGCTTCATACGATTCAGATGCTTCTGAAACATTAACTATGAAAGTTACAGGTCTTGAAACTGGATTTGATTTAACAGGAACAGGTGCTACTTTTATGAGTGGCTCTGGAACTAGTAGAATTTGGTTTGTAGATATTGCAAAAATGAACAATGATGAAGTTACTTTAACTACTCCATTACACTACTCAGGAGAAACAGACTTTAAAGTACGATTTATAACAACTGAAAATGAGGGTGATAGTGCTACTCATCCAGAAAAAATTGTTTCACTTATGGTAACTCCTGTAGCTGATAGTGCTACTGTGACAAGTGGCGATACTCAAAATGAAGATGTTGACAAAGTACTAACATTTAATCTTACAAAAACTGATACAGATGGAGCGAGTGCGGGTATAGAAACACTTCAAACATTTGGTATTGATATGAGTACAGTTGATGCAGGTATAATCCTAACTGGTTCAGTGAGTGGTGTCTTAGTCGGTGGTGGATATGTAGCACTTAATGTTGCAAATGGCGTAGTCGAAACAGTAACAGCAACTCTTGTACAAGATTTAGATACTGATTATGACTTTAATATTCAATACACTTATGCAGATACAGCAGTAGATGATGATGGTAATAGCTATATAGATACTGTAACCGTAACAGATAGAGATTATAATGTATCAGTATCTGCAATAACTGATGATATAGATTTAACCATAACAGCTACAGCTGTAACAGGAAATCTAACTGATAATGCTGGTGAGATAACGGCTACTAATAATGGTACCTTTACAAAATCATTGAATGTAGAAGGATTAGATACTGATGGTAGAGGAAGCCCTGATAATGATGGTTCTGAGTTATTTACAAGAGTAACTGTCTCAGGAGTACCTCAAGGTGTAACAGTAGTTGGCGGAACATATACAGGAGATACAGATAATGGACAATATTCAGGTTTTTGGTATGTAAATATTGCTGATATTACCATAGATGATGCAACACAAGCCTACGATTTAGTATTTAATGTTGATGGTGCACCAATAGATGGGACATATGCTATCACAATCACTGCATATAACGAAGACAATAATAATAGTACAGAACAAAATGATAGTGAAACATTTAATTTAGTGATTGCAGATGATGGTAGTAATTGGGATGGACAAGCTGTAGGAACTCCTGCAACTATTAATAGCTTCACTCAAGATATAGATAATGATGATGTAATAGACCACAATAATGATGTTGTAGATGATACAATGACAGGTGATGCTGATGCTTATGAGGGAAGTATATTAAGAGAAGATACACAATTTAATCTTGGAAGTGTTGTTGATGTAAGCACAACAAATAGCAGTAATTTTTCAATTACAATTAAAAATTTACCTGCAAATGTTGATATAGAAGGAATGACATTAAATCCAAATGGCTTCTATACACTAAACGGAAGTGGGGATGCCGCAGCAATTAGTGCAAAATTAAGTGCTATTTTAATTACACCTATATCAAATACAAGCACAGATGCGAATGACATTTCTAATACTGACTTAGCATTTGATATCGAATTGACTACATATGCTTTTGGTGGGCAACAAAACACATCAATCATAAACTTTACAGCTTCTGTTCTTCCTGTTACGGATGAGATGGACTTAACAGTAGTCAATGATGGTGTTACAAATGAAGATATAGATCAATCATTTAGCATTACTATGGATAACACAAATGATGGAGCAAAAACTACTATTGTTGATGGTAAAGTTTATATCCAAGTTAGTGAAACGTACTCTGATGCACAAGGTAGTGATGGTGTAAATGGCGTATTAAAAGATGAAAATGGTGTTATAATTTCAACTACTGAAGTAAATCCAGTTGGGCTTGCTGCTGGAACTTACTTCGTAGTAAGTGGTGTTTCTTATAACGATACTCTCGACTTCATATTTACACCAGCAGAAGATAGAAATGGTTCTGTAAGTATAGAATTATTTGTTAAAAATATTGAGGGTGAAAGTTGGAATCCATACAATACAACAGAATTAGTATCAAGTAAAATAGTAACATTTGATGTAAATGCAGTAACAGATGGTTTCACGGTAGTAACTGGTGATAGAAGTGGTAATGAAGATAATCTTATCTCATTAGATTTAAGTTTAAGTAATACCGATAGTTCAGAAGTTTTAACATCTGTTCAACTATCAAATATACCTAATGGTTTCTTAGTATTTTATGGCTCTAATGCTGATGGTTCTGGAAAAACAGCTGCACAAAATGTTGGTGCGAATGGTACTATAGCTATGGAAATGACTTATGGAATCTCTACTAATGAAGTTGCAAATCTCTGGAATATTCCTCTAACTGGAGGAGCTTTACCTGATTATGTATGGATTCAAGCCCCAGCCAATTGGAGTGGAACAATTCCTTCTTTAGAACTGGTAACAATTGATTCAGCTCAAAATACATCAACAAATACTTTTAATGTTGTAATTGCACCAGTTGTAGATAGCTTAACTCTCAATACTACAAAAACATTCGGTAATGCGGGTGGTGATATAGAGCTTAAACTTAATGCAAATGTAGATGACCTAGATGGAAGTGAAACTGTTAAGCTAGAATTAACAGGTCTAGGTGTAAATACAGGATTTAAAATAAACGATACTGAAATTGATAGTGCAAATATTATTTATGATTTAGGAAATGATAAATATACTATCTCAGATATTGTATCAACAGATATAAATGACATTACATTTACACAATCTGCTATGAATAGCAATGTTAGTGTAAATGCTTATATGGTTGAGAGTGATGGCTCTACAAGTAATGTTGTCGCGGGGACTGCATTTAATGTAAATATTAGTGCTGTAAGTCCAACAAGTGCTAATGATACACTTCTTTACAATAACTCCGCTATAGATGCTATTGGTGGAACTGATACAATCACTTTAAAACAAGATGTAAATTCTATTAACTTTGCTCATCTTGATAATATTGAGACAATAGATTTAACTGATAATGGTGATCATACTATATCTGGCATGAGCCTTAGTGATATCGTTGGTATGACTGATAGCAATAATACACTTACTATTACAGGTAGTGCCACTGGTGATAGTGTAGGAGCTATTGATTCTACAGGTTGGACTGAAACATCTGATGTTAATAATGGAGGAACTCATACTTATCAATACTCAAAAGATGGAAGTTCTGACAGCATTACTTTAACTATAGATGACAATATAGATAATACTAGTCTTTAAACCATCGTTCCATACCTCGTTCCCATGCTCCGCATGGGAATGTTATGGAATTATTTGGGGTCTATAGACTTCTTTAATCGAACCCTTATTGATTGCTCATGTGCTGTCAATCCTTCAGTATTGGCAATTAAAGCACACTCTTCACCTATCTCATTTATGGCTTTTTTAGAAAAAGAGATAATAGATGTTTTTTTCATAAAATTTTCAACTCCAAGTGGAGAGTAGAACTTAGCAATCCCTCCAGTTGGCAGAGTATGGTTAGGTCCAGCTACATAATCACCGATTCACCATTTGCTACTTCATATATTACTTCTCGTAATTTTAAAAGTTTTTGTTTAATATCAGTTGGATAGCTATCAAATTTATTTTTTACATCATCATTTGTAAATGGTGTCATGAAATTTCCTTTATGATATAACGGCGAAGCTGAGCTCGTTTAGAGCTCAGCTTCGTTTTGTTACCCTGCTTATTTATCTACAAGTCTACCTGTTACAAACTTATGAAATACACTTGACATTAAAGTTTGATAAGGAAGACCCTCTTCAACTGCATATGTTTTTATAGCTTCTAAATCTTTTGATGATATTCTAAGGTTTACTCTTTTATCTTTTTTTAGAGTGCTTTTAGCAATATTTTTATGAACTTGTATTTCATCCTCTAAATTATTAACAGAGTTCCATTCTCCAGATTCAAGAGATTCTAAAAGTTCCATCTCTTCACTGTCTAAATTAAAATCTTTCATTATGAATCCTTCGTTTAAATATAATAGCTACTTTAGTATAACGGCGAAGCTCGTTTAGAGCTCAGCTTCGTTTTTGTTATATCTTTAGGCAACTTCTTGTAGGGAGAGTTCTAACATGCTTTCTATGTTGAGATGATAGTCAATAGATTGCCATTCTATACCTGTATTCATACAGATAAGTTTATAGTTTTTGAGTTCTGATATAGAAGCTTCTTTCAATGGTTTATACCATTCCATAGGAGTAGATATAATTCTACCATCTTCAAGTTTTACATGCAGGTATTCATCATCAAAGTGAACTTCTTTACCTTTAACTAAACCATTCATTCCAAATCATTGTAAAGTTTTCTTGATTTTCTTTGATAATTTCAAGTGCTACTTTTAAATTTTCCAATTCAACTTTTGCAAATCCTTTACCTTTTATTACATGAATGTGCATGGGGTTATGTTCATTTGCATAAAAGAAAAATTTAAAACCATTTTTATTAAGTAAAGTTGACAAATATTTATCCTCATCTTGTTTAGAGTATTATAGCAAAAAAATTCTTTGGTTAGTTTTTACAGTTTTTGAGGGATATAACGGTTGAGTACAAAAATATGTTACCTCTTTTTTTTGTACTTGTTTAACTTCTACAATGGTAGCTAAATATTTCTAGTTTTAAAAGCTTTATTTCGGCTAGGGTAACATATTTTTGTTGCTACGATTTGTTATATCTAGTTTCCAAATAAACTATCTTCACAACCTTTATAATAGCCTTTTCTAAATTCTTTTTTATTTCCATTGTCAATATAATTAAGTGAATTTAAATTTATACCTTTGCAATAAATACCATATAGTGCTTGTAATTGTGCTTTAGCTTTAGAAAACTCATCACCTTTAGTATGTTTAAGTTTTTTTAAAGTAACTTGAATGTCTTGCTTCATTTTTTTAGTAGGTGAGTTACTTCCTGTTTTTTTGCCAAGCTCATACCCTTCGTTGTAAAGTGTCTGTTCAACATTATTTGAACAAGCAATAAAAGATAGTAAAATAATTAATGAAAAGAATGTTTTCATTTTTTCTCCGAAAAATTAAATTTACCAATTTACTTTCATAAATCGGCATATCCAAATTTCCAGATAATATGGCCTCTTGGATATAACGGGGGCGCGTGTTCAACCCTCGTACTTGTTATACTTTTAGTTAAGCCCACTTTAATTCAGGCTTGACATGTTTATGTGCACACTCTGTTAAGTAAGAGTTTATCAGGTTTTGATAGGTAATACCTGTCTCTTTGGCTAAGTCTTTAAAGTAATCAATTGTATCCGTTTCAATACGAATTGATATCTGTTTTTTAACATGCTTTGCATATGGGTTTTTGACTGATTTACTAAAATCGTATTCTTCTCTCATAATAATTCCTTGTAGTTTTTTTCTTCTGGTTTAGTTGCTTTTCTTGCTGAAATAAGGCGAATGACATTTTTTTCATCCTTGTAACAATGGACTACAACAAGTACTTTTAAATAGCAGCTCAATCCAAGTAAAATAAATCTATCCTCATCTTCCGAATGGTCAGGATCAAAAATTAATCTAGCATTATCATCATCAAATACTGATTGTGCTTCTTTAAACGAAATCTTATGTTTAGCAAGGTTTCGTATAGCTTTATTTTCGTCCCAATCAAATTTTATTGTATTCATAATTATATTATAATGATATTTTCATATTAAGTCAAATAGGGTGAGGAGTATAACGGTTGAATACAAAAATATGTTACCTTTATCTGTACTCATTTAACTTCTACAATGGTAGCGAAACTTCTCTAGTATTAAAAGCTTTTTTCGGCTAGGGTAACATATTTTTGTTGCTACGATTTGTTATATCTTTTGTATAGTTCTAAATGTTAAGATTACTAAATAATACTTGGAAATTAAAAAAAATTAAAAATTTAGATTTTGTTTTTTATATTTTCATAAGTAAAATAAAACCTTGATTTCTTTCCATATATAATATATTCGTCTCCAATTTTTGCATTATTTATAATTTGTTTTGGTAAACGGGAAAACTTCATAGTTTTTAAATTCTTCTCTTTACTTGAAAATGTAATAGTATTATTTTTTGATTTACGACTTTTATTATAAATATTTACAACTTGGCTTTGGATAACTAAAGGTTGAGCATACATATAGTGATAAGTTTGTGGTAGCACAAGTGTAGGAAATATAATAGCGATGAACACACTATAAATGAAAATCTTCATTGATTTCACTTGTCTTGGAAAAAAAATTCTAAAGATTAGAAAAGGTAAAATCCCAACAAAAATAATTAGAAAGATTGGAATCAATATTAATAACTTTACATATTCTCTAAAAAATAAGATTGTTTCATCATAAAACATTTGGGATACAAAAGAACTCACTAAACTATACATAGCTATTAAGAGTAAGGGGTATAAAAATATTACATAGCATACGGAGGCTCTATTTATTTTTTCATTAGTATAGTAATTTAGCTCATCAAAGAGTTCGTTTTCCTTTATTTCTCTACTTGATGGATATGCTGAAATGACACTAATAAATTTAAAGAAATATCCCAGTATTGGAATATGAAGTAATTTGGACTCGAACTTACGATTTCTATCACCTAATTTTTTAAATAAAGCTTCTGTTTTATTATTGAAATTTGAGATAATGTAATAAATTAATACAAGCCAATCACAGATATTCTTTTTCATTATTTACCACTCTTTGATATAACGGTTGAAGATAGCCGATAAATTTCCGCTAGGTAATTTATTGGATACTCTGTCTTGTTATACTTTGTTGATGATTTTCAAGAAGTCTTTTTCCATGTACTACAGCAACAAATAAAATTTTA
>Ga0256834_1003053_pt1 | contig 10200 bp, 10 predicted proteins | sample 4281140metaG_FD_190536 | JGI IMG/M metagenome (GOLD analysis project Ga0256834, IMG submission 190536) | Hydrothermal vent microbial communities from East Pacific Rise, Pacific Ocean - 4281-140 | ecosystem: Environmental > Aquatic > Marine > Hydrothermal vents | place: Pacific Ocean: East... | reverse complement strand
GTGGGTTCTATTTTTGTAATTTTTTTACTTAGCACATCTATGAATTACACAACATATTTTGACAAAAGTGTTGGAAATATTTTGCTTTCATTAAATCTGGATGGCTATATAAATAGCATAAGAATTTATTCCTCTTTGCTTTTGGTATTTTTTCTTATTTTTCATGCTAATTATATGATTATTGTTTACGGTGAGAGTAAAAAAAGAACTTTTCAAAAAGAAGCTGGAGTTGCGTTCGGTGTTTTGATTTTGATTAATATATTAGTGTCATATTATACCAATGTAAAAACTCAAAAGCTCCTAAAGGATCTTAATTATACACAGCAGATTAAAGCCGAAAATAAACTACCTGATGCGTATAGAATGTTTTATGCACAAGGTGTTAAAATTGAATATTTTGATTTTAATAAAACGAAAGTCATATACGAACCAACTCAAGAAGATAAAGAGATAAGAAAAAAGATAGTTTGGCACAAAGATGAGATGCAGCGATACCCAATCTACCTAACAGTAGCTTTTTCTTTGATGATATTGGCTTTTTATTTAAGTGATTTTTTTGGCAGAAAAACTATCAATAAAAAACAAGCAATAAATAAAGCCACCACTAAGTAGCCATAAGCTAAAATACTCCATGTCCAAAAACCCAAGATCACTATCACAACTAACAGACACAAACCAAACTTTAAAAGTACCATTTAGATTTGCAGGTGGACTATATGATGCAGACACTAAGCTAACTAGGTTTGGCTATAGAGATTATGATGCTTATACTGGCAAATGGACTGCTAAAGATCCTATAGGGTTTGCAGGCGGGGACTCTAATCTTTATGGGTATGTGCTCGGAGATCCTGTTAATTTTGTGGATCCGACTGGGGTGATTGCGTGGGTTCCAATCATCTTACTTGTTGGAGGGTTGCAGTCTTGGCTAAATGCTCCAACACCAAGTAGCATACCAAAGAGTGGAGCTACACCACTTGGTAATTTTATTTTGGCGTGTGCTGGTGGTGGATTATATAAAACTCTTAATACTTTATATCACTACACTTCAGCACAAGCAGCTACTGGAATCATACAAAATGGATTAAGAGTGGGGGAGTAGAAATAATTATGGAAAGGGTGTTTATGCCACAAGATATAATTCAAGAATTTTAGCAAAACTATCAGGTGCATCTTCAACACAAGTAAAAATTTCTATCAATAATACATCTAAGTTTTCTTCTACAATTTTTCCTGGAACTTTTAAAACAAAAGGCATAAATATCCCTGCAAATTACTTGCAGAGGCGGTAGAGAATGAGTGCTGTGATATTTGCAAGAACAATGGGATTTGTGGTGTTTGTAATATTGAATATTTGTTCTTATTTTTTAGTATCTTTATTTGATAATAAGCCATATATAGCTATATATTTTACTATTTTTCCACTAATGTTTTTTGTATTCTTTATAATCTCATTACTTGTATCAGAACATCTATTAAACTATCTTGTTCGAAAGTGAAGCAATGAGAGGGCACCCCTCCCGTTATCTAGCTCCTCTAAAAGTTGAGTCAATTTTGCATTAGGGGTTCTGGCTTATTGTTGTATTTGGTTGTTTAAAATAAGTAGTGGTAGATTTTATAGGTGATTATAGTCCCTTGCCCCACATATGCATCTTTTTACCTGTTACAACTGTTAGGTTGTGTTGCATGCTGTCTACTATGTTGATGGCGCGAAAGTCACATCTGTCTAGCATCTGTAGGGCTATCTGTGCTTTTAGTGAGTCTGATATGATCACTATGGTAGCGGCATTTGCTAGAGTGGTGTATGCTAGCTCTAAAATTTTTTCTGGATGAGTGTGTCTATCTAAAACATCTCTTATGAACACTATATCATTGTCTCTAGGTAGTGCACGAAAAGGTCTAGAGAGACTACTTATAGACTGCGTTCGTGTGCTCTGAAGAGTTTTGGTGAACGAATGTTCACCTTCATACATAACTACACTAAGTCTGCCATCTTGTGGTATCTGCTTCTCTAACATCTGTGTTATATCATCTGCATGGCTTGTTATGTCCAATATCTTAAAGCCAGGCTGTACAGCAAATAGATCTATTAACTCACTTTTTAACATCTAGCTCTAGCTCCGTTTTTATAAAGTATTTTTCTCTTACAATGGCTTTTGCCTCATTGTTACTAATGCGATTGGGGTCTATGTTAGATCTATGAAGATGCTCTACGATTGCCATATAGCGCTCCTCGCACAATCTTTTTAGAGCATCATCAAGAAGTGGCTGTGACTCTATGAGCTGCTCTGTGAGTCTATCTATATAAACTGTTGTGCTATTTTGATCTCTAAATGCAGTTAGGTTGTCTTCGCTGAAGCGCTCTATATATATCTGCTCAAGTAGCTTAGTCTCAAGATCTTCACTTGCATTTATGTCAGATTTGTTTTTAGCCAATAGAACTTCTTGAAGCAGAGCATCTATCTTTAAGGCTCTTGTGTCTGCTACTTCATCGTACCCTACTGTAATTTTCAGGGCTAGTTTTGGGCGCTTGTTGAGAGCTTTTGCAACCTCATCTAGCCGCTCTATAGATGGCGGATCTATAAGTGGTTTTGCTGGTTCAAACTCTATGGTTTTTAGATCGTCACCATCAATGCCTAACATCTTTCCTAGAAATGAAAATGGTGCGGTGACTGCCTTGGTTAGGACATTAACAAATGCATTCCATACCACTCCACCCCACTTAAAATCTGGACTATCTACATCACCACGAACAGGCATGTCTATCTCTATGACACCATCACTATCTTCAAGTAGAGCAATTGCAAGACCTATGGGTAGGCTTATAGCGTCATCACTTTTAACATCATCGCCCATAACTATCTTTTTGATGGTTAGTGAGTTTTCTGCTCTTAAATTAGACTCTTTTATCTTGTATCCAAGCTTAACATCAAGTCTGCCTTGATCTATCATCTGCCCTATAAATTTGCTAGAGTATGGTGAAAATGATGACATATCTATGTTGCGAAAATAGAGACTGATATCTGTATCATTAGTGATATCGCCAGCTTTTAGAGTTCCTACGGCTTTGAGTACACCATATTTGTCTACTATGCCATCTAGCTTGATGCGTGTTTTTGCACTCTTTTGTGTAGATATGCCAATGATATCACCTTTTAAGCCATGTACTCTTGTGTCAAATTGCAAAGGTAGTGAGTAGTCTGAGAAGTCCACTTCTGTGTTAGATAGAGTAAGCTTTACTACCATAACAGGAAATGGCTCTGAGTTATCTGTCTCATCTTTCTTAGCTATTTTTGTACTATTTTGATCTATATTTGGCTCTTGTTTGAGTAGATTTGCAAGATTAAGGCTTCTGTTTTCATCTATCCGTACTGCGCTATATAGCCCGTTGATATCTATGTGTTCTACATAGAGTCTGCTAGGATCTAGCTCAAAAAGCGTCTCTTTAGAGTTTAGTTTATCTAGCGATGTTATGCGCTTATTGTCTCTGCTATCGGTAATGAGTAGATCTTGTAGAGCAAAATCTCCCTCTAAGCTAAGGTCTGGAGCACTGCTTGATGGAGCATAGATTACTCTACTAAGTGCGGAGAGTTTACCGCTCTTTATCTGCATAAAACTTAACTCTTCAATATATGGACTAAATGGCGCTAACATAAACTCTTTGGCATCTAGCTGCAATCTAATATCTAGCGGATCTTGAACAATAACGCCTGCTGTACTTAGACGACCTTGTCTGTTGTGTGAGTGAGCGCTACTGATAGTAATGGGTCTGCTCTGGTTGGTAGATACCTCTGATAGATTAAGATCTAGGCTATCTATAGTTGTAATACACTCCTCATCTAGGTATCTATCTGTAAAGATAAAATTTGCATCATGTAGCACAATCTGCCCTATCTCAACATCGGTTATGCTAGTGCTATTTGACTCACTTTGAGATGAGTTTTTATCTGTACTCTCTTTGATGAATCCAACCCAGTCTAAATCCCCATTTTTATTGCGGATAGCTTCTGCATTGACTCTATCTATGGCGATTTTAGAGATACGAGCGTACTGCTTTAATGGTAGGATATCTGCTCTTGTTAAGAAGATATTTTTAACACTCAAGACTTCATGTTTTGAGCCTTTTTCTCTAATGCGTAGTGAGCTCAAGCTGGCACTAAGATCATTTAACGCTGTAGCATTAAGATCTGATAGATCTACATCATAAGAGAGCTTAACGCCAACTCTTCCATCAGCTACCTCTAAAGAGCTCATATCTTGAACAAAATACCACCCATTGTATAACATAAGATTTGTTATATCTAGCTCTCCACTAAGGGCTACTGGATCTAGCGATCTTAGGTCTGCTGTTATGTTGATTAGCTCATCATTATCGCTTTTAGCGGAGATCGATACTATATCTTTACTGCTTGATAAGTCGCTGGTATCAAAGTTGTCAAACTGGAGCGATAGTGGGTCTATGGTGATATGGAGTGGCTCTTTGTTGGTGTAGTCACTAAATTTTATCTTGCTAGCATCTAGTAAAAACTGATCAATTTTTACTACAAAATTACTGCTAGTTTTATTGTTGTTAGTATCTGTAGTATCTGACCTAGAGGACAACAAGAGCCAATCTAAGCTACTGCTTCTATCTGCGTTTATAGATATGTCGACATCTAATGAGGCTATGGTGATATTTGTAATATGGATGCTATTTTTTATGAGTTCAAAAGGATCTACACCTACAAAAAGGCGCTTTATTGTTAAGAAGTCTCTATTATCAGGGTCTGCTAGAACTATATCTTTTAGCTCAAGCTCAAATACCAATGGATTAAAAGAGACGCTACCTATACTAAGTCTACCTTTGGTTAGTTTTTGAGTAAACTCTGGAGCTTTTGACTCGATCAGGTACGGCACAAGAACAAATCCTACAACAAGGTAGATCAATACTAGTGCTGATAAACCGATCAATAACCACTTTTTCATAGTTGTATTATACTGTATAAACCTGCTACAATTGTCTCCATGAAAAAATTTTTACTCCTTTATCTGCTCTATATGGTTGTAGCATTTGTGCTTGTTGATTATGAGCCTGTGCGCAATCTGTTGAGATTAGATGAGTTTTATACATCTGCTGTTGTCTTTTTAAGTGCTTGGCTTATAGATGCTATTGGCATAGCGGTAGTGGCAGATGGTGCCATGTTGCGTCTTAGTAGTGCTGCTATGTATGTAAAGTTTGGCTGCAATGGGCTTGAGGCAATACTTCTTTTTATGGCAGCTGTTTTAGCCTACCCATCTAGCTGGAGATTGAAGATCATTGGTATCATAGTTGGCTCTACAATTTTGCAGATACTCAATATCTTGCGTATAGCTTTACTAGCTTGGGTTTTGGAGTACCACCCACAAAATTTTGCGCTAATGCATGAGTATGTTACTCAGAGTATTATGATCGCTTTAGCTTTTATACTGTTTTTATTTTATCTTCAAGTGAGCGAACATGAACACAAAAATAGGTAGTATGTTTAAACTCTTTGGGTTTTTTTTGCTATTTTATCTTATCTGTTTAGCCATGTGGCTATCACTTAAAGCCCCGTATCAGAGTGTCATAAACACAGTAGCCTTTAAGACATCTGCTTGGATATACGATATTAAGATGTTAAATATAGAGCAGCTTAGTGATCAGACTACACTTATCACTGCAACAAATAGCTATGCTTCTATTGATCTTGATGGAAAAGATAGTAGAGTTGTTTTTGATATAACTCTTGATATCGATGCTATCACTTTTAATGTGCCTATGACATTAGCACTTCTACTAGCAATCATAACAACTCTTAAGACAACTAAAAAACAGAAGGTAGATGCACTTATAAACGGTATGGCTCTCTTGGCGGCTCTGCATTTTGTCACTATGTTTATAGTCTGTATCTCTCTTATCATAGGAGTAGCAGAGCAATCTGATGCTCTATCAACCTACCTTCAACATAGATGGATGCCTCGTGAGCTATTGATTAACCTCGGATCATTTCTTAGCTCTTATGCAGCAAGGTTTGAGCCATTTCTCATAGCTGTATTGATATGGTGGAGCATCAAGTCTAAAGAGGAGCAAGGCGTACAAGCTACTTCTGCATCAGAGCCAAAGCTACCATCATTTTAATCTTTTAGATCAACTAGACCAATAGAGTCGATGCAGCGCCCAAGTACAGTGCTTACTCCTGTGTAGTCATAGGTATGTTTACTAGCTTTTGCAGCAAACTCCATCTCTTTTGCCAAGCTCTCAAACTCCTCTAGCCTAAGATTTGCAGCACTGCCTCTAAGAGAGTGTGCAATCTGCTCTATCTGAACATAGTTCTCTGACGCAATTGCTACCTTTAGCTTGCTTAAGGAGCCCAATGCTTCTTTGATAAAAGTCGCTAAAAGATGTGGTATTAAGCTAGGTTTTAGTCCGATCTTTTGTGCTAGCTCTATAGAGCTTAAGTGACTGTAGTCTGGTATCTGCATGTGAGCCCAATCTGATCTATTTCAAACATGATACCCTGCTATGTATTGTGATAGTCTTAAGTAGGATATAATATCACCATGAATTTAACACATGTAGATGATAACAACAGAGCCAAAATGGTAGATGTTTGTTGCAAAGATGATAGTTTTAGAGTTGCGGTAGCTAGTGGTAAAATAGAGATGAGTCAAGAGGCATTTGAGGCAGTTGTGAAGAACAATATCAAAAAAGGCCCAGTACTGCAGTGTGCTGTTGTGGCGGCTATTATGGCTGCTAAAAAGAGTAGTGAGCTCATACCTATGTGCCACCCTTTGATGATTGGTGGGGTCGATTGTGATATAGAGCAGTTAGATGATCTGCCTGGCTTTAAAGTTGTAGTTAGTGTCAAAGTAGATGGCAAAACTGGTGTTGAGATGGAGGCGTTGACAGCTACTAGCATAGCGCTACTTACGATCTATGACATGACAAAGGCTATCGATAAATCTATGCGCATAAGCGACATACAGCTAGAGTCAAAAACAGGAGGCAAGAGTGGTCAATATAGACGAAATTGATAAAAAATTGGAGTTGGAATATCCATGTAATTGGTGTTACAAGATTATAGGTAAAGATAGAGATAAGCTTCATGATACTATCTCTAAATTACTCCTTGAGAGAGATCATAACATAGAGCACTCAAACAGTAGTAGCAGCGGAAAATATATCTGTTTAAATCTAGATCTTTTAGTTCATAGTGATGATGATAGGGAGGCGCTATATGAGGCCTTAAGAGATAACGAGCATATCACAAGGGTTCTATAGATGCAGTATGATATCATCGTTGTTGGTGCAGGACATGCTGGTGTTGAAGCGTCACTAGCAGCTGCTAGAATGGGCAAAAAAACTCTACTTATCTCCATGTTAGTAGAGCAGGTGGGTGCGACAAGTTGCAATCCTGCCATAGGTGGGCTTGCTAAAGGGCATTTGGTACGAGAGATTGATGCTCTTGGTGGAGAGATGGGTCTGCTTACAGATGAGGCTGGCATACAGTTTCGCATACTCAATGCCACAAAAGGTGCAGCAGTTCAAGGTAGTAGAGCACAGATAGACATGGATAGATACAGAGTTCTTGCTAAAGATGTTGTCTTAAAGAGTAGTAATTTAGACTTCATTCAAGAGTGTGTTGATGATCTTATTGTTGAAGACAGTAGAGTCATTGGTGTGCGCACGGAGCTACAAAATAGCTACTATGGCTCATCTGTTATCTTGACAACGGGCACATTTTTAAACGGCATAGTACACATAGGTGAAGTCACTAAAAGTTCTGGTAGATTTGGAGAGTTTAGCGCAACAAAACTCTCAGATTCTCTTAAAAAAGCTGGCATTAGGCTTGGTAGGCTTAAGACTGGAACTTGCCCTAGAGTAGATAGCAAGAGTATCGATTTTGCATCTCTTGAGATTCAAGATGGTGACTATCCTCCATCGCCTTTTAGTTTTAGAACATCTAAAGATGAGTTTGTTAAACAGAAAAAACAGCTACCATGTTTTATCACATATACCAATGTTACTACACACCAAATCATAGAGGATAATTTCCATCGTGCACCTCTTTTTACTGGTCAGATTGAGGGGGTTGGTCCACGATACTGCCCAAGTATAGAAGATAAGATCAATAGATTTCGTACCAAAGATCGTCATCACCTCTTCATAGAGCCTCAGACTATGCAAAATAGCGAGTGCTACATCAATGGACTAAGCACATCTCTACCACCAGATATCCAAGAGCAGATCATCCACTCCATAGATGGATTTGAGAGTGCAAAGATTACACGATATGGCTATGCTATTGAGTATGATTATGTAGATCCAACACAGATACGCCACTCTTTAGAGAGTAAACATCTAGACTCACTCTATCTAGCTGGACAGATTAACGGTACTACAGGCTATGAAGAGGCGGCAGCGCAAGGCTTGATGGCTGGTATCAATGCGGCACTATCACTAGATGACAAAGAGCCTTTTATTCTTAGAAGAGATGAGGCGTACATAGGTGTTATGATAGATGATCTTGTGACAAAGGGGACAAAGGAGCCGTATCGCATGTTTACCTCAAGAGCGGAGTTTAGGCTTTTGTTGCGTGAAGAGAGTGCAGATATAAGACTCTCACGATATGGACACGAGTTTGGGCTCATAGATGACAAGCAACTAGAAAGAGTAGATAGTAAAAAAGCACAAATTTTAGACGGTATGTTGAGTATAGAAGCTAAAAGTTACACTCCAAATAGAGAGTTTTTGCAGTTTTTAGCCAGCATAGATGAGGAGCCCATTAACGATAAAGCTTCTGCGCAGCAGCTACTCTCAAGAAAGAGTTTCACAAAAGAGAAGATGCTCTTACTGTTGCCAGAGCTAAGTAGATATAGCCCATATATACAAGAGCAGATACTCATAGAGGCAAAATATGCCCGTTACATAGAAAAACAGCTACAAGATGTGGAACGCATGAAGTCAAATCTACATATAAAAATCCCAAAAGATTTTGATTTTACATCAGTAAGTGGACTCAGTAGCGAGATAGTAGAGAAATTTGAGAAGTTCAACCCGCCAACACTTCAAGCCGCCTCAAATATCAGTGGAGTAACACCAGCAGCCATTGAGATACTACACATATATATTAAGATGCAAAGCGGTAAACAAGAGAGCCAGAAGCAAAGTAGCTAAAATGGTTAGATTTAAAAGGACATTATCATGACAAGTACCCAACAACGAGCTCAACTACAACGCCAGATTTGGCAAATCGCAAATGATGTCCGTGGCTCAGTGGATGGTTGGGATTTTAAACAGTATGTATTGGGTACTTTGTTCTATCGTTTTATAAGTGAAAACTTTTCTCTTTATATAGAAGGTGGTGATGATAGTGTTAACTATGCCATACTTCCTGATGATGTTATCACCCCAGAAATCAAAGATGATGCTATCAAAACAAAAGGGTATTTTATCTACCCAAGCCAACTGTTTGTAAATGTTGTAGCCAATGCAAATGATAATCCAAATCTAAATACGGACTTAGCTACTATATTTACCGCTATCGAAAGCTCTGCAAATGGTTATCCATCTGAACCAGACATCAAAGGTTTATTTGCTGATTTTGATACTACCAGTAATCGTCTAGGCAATACTGTTGTTGATAAAAACAGTAGATTAGCAGCTGTACTAAAAGGTGTAGCAGGTCTTAGCTTTGGAGAGTTCCAAGACAATCAAATAGACCTCTTTGGTGATGCTTATGAGTTTCTCATCTCTAACTATGCTGCCAATGCAGGTAAATCAGGAGGTGAATTTTTCACCCCTCAAAGTGTCTCTAAACTTATCGCTCAACTTGCCATGCATAAACAAGAGAAAGTAAATAAGATTTATGACCCTGCTTGTGGTTCAGGCTCTCTATTGTTACAAGCTAAAAAGCACTTTGACCAACATATCATAGAAGATGGATTTTGGGGGCAAGAGATAAATCATACCACCTACAACCTTGCTCGTATGAATATGTTTTTGCATAATATCAACTATGATAAGTTCAACATAGTTCTTGGTAATACACTCATAAACCCACAGTTTGGTGATGACAAACCTTTTGATGCCATAGTATCTAATCCTCCCTATTCAGTAAAGTGGATAGGGAGCGAAGATCCAACACTTATCAACGATGAACGCTTTGCACCTGCTGGAGTGCTTGCACCCAAGTCTAAAGCTGA
>Ga0256834_1003052_pt1 | contig 10207 bp, 9 predicted proteins | sample 4281140metaG_FD_190536 | JGI IMG/M metagenome (GOLD analysis project Ga0256834, IMG submission 190536) | Hydrothermal vent microbial communities from East Pacific Rise, Pacific Ocean - 4281-140 | ecosystem: Environmental > Aquatic > Marine > Hydrothermal vents | place: Pacific Ocean: East Pacific... | reverse complement strand
ATTATAAAATTAAGACGGCAAATATAGGATATATAAATCAATTTCAAAAAGTTAATTCACTAAAATTTAATCAATTAAAACTTGTATTATTGCATTTTATAAAAAAAGTAATGAATTTTTCTAATCAACTAATATCGTGGTATTTACATAATAAACGAAATTTACCTTGGCGTGCTACCGTTAATCCATACAAAATTTGGTTGTCTGAAATTATATTACAACAAACTAGAGTTGACCAAGGAATGGAATACTATTATAAATTTGTTAAAAATTTCCCTACGGTAAAAGAACTCGCTTTGGCTTCAGAAGAACAAATATTAAAACTTTGGCAAGGGTTAGGGTATTATTCCAGAGCAAGAAATTTACATTTTTCAGCTAGATATGTTATGAATGAACTTTATGGTGAATTCCCAAAAACTTACAATGAGCTTATTAAATTAAAAGGAGTTGGTGATTATACGGCTTCAGCCATAGCTTCAATTTGTTTTAACGAAGCAACAGCAGTTGTAGATGGTAATGTTTATAGAGTATTAGCTCGTTATTTTGGGATTAGTACTCCAATTAATTCAACAAAAGGAATTAAAGAATTTAAACAACTGGCTCAACAATTATTAGATACTGAAAATTCAGGAACACACAATCAGGCAATTATGGAATTTGGGGCACTTATGTGTAAACCTCAAAATCCAACTTGTAGTAATTGTCCATTGAATGATAGTTGTGTTGCATTGTCAAAAAAAAGAGTTAATGAGTTTCCTGTAAAAGAAAATAAGATAAAAATAAAAAAAAGATATTTCAATTATATTGTTATTGAGGCAGAAGATAACAATACAAAAATTGTAAAACGAGAAAAAGGTATTTGGAAAAATTTGTATGAGTTCCCTTTAATTGAAACAGTAAACTTAATTAATGAAAAACAACTTATTGAATTGAAAGAATTTAACATGTTGTTTGAAACAGCTGACATAACCATAAAACTTTTTAATAATGATGTGATAATACATAAATTATCACATCAACATATTTATACGAAGTTTTGGATTGTAAAAGCTCAAATTTTAACAGGTAGCACAGTTCATTGGAAAACCATTAAAAAATACCCAGTTTCAACTTTAATACATAATTTTTTAAACCAATACAAAATCAACTAATTTTTTTAGTACTTTTGATGTATAAATGAATTAATATTATGGCAGGAACAGTTAATAAAGTAATCCTTATAGGACATTTAGGAGATGAAGTGAAAATGCATTATTTTGAAGGAGGAAACTCTATTGGACGATTTCCTTTAGCAACAAATGAAACGTATACAAATAAGCAAACAGGAGAAAAAGTAACCACTACAGAATGGCACAATATTGTAGTTAGAAATAAGTTGGCTGAAATTTGTGAAAAATATTTGAATAAAGGAGATAAAGTTTACTGTGAAGGTAGAATAAAAACAAGACAATGGGAAGGAGATGATGGCGCAAAAAGATACACTACAGAAATTCATGTAATTGATATGACATTTTTAACCACTAAAAGTGAATTAAGTGCTTCTCAAAAAAATACAATAGACAAACCAACTGTACAAGAACAGTCTACGGATAACGATGATGATTTACCATTCTAAGTTTAATTAAATTAAAATTAATTTGGATCCTGAACCCTCGATTTTACTAACTTTATTACCAGAAGGTATAAATTATTTGCTACTTATAAGTAGTGTAATATTTTTACTGTTACTGTTGCTTTCAGCTTTAATTTCAGGTGCTGAAGTTGCTTTTTTTTCTCTTTCTAAAGCTGATTTAGATAAAGCTTCTGAATCAAAATCAATAAGCCAAAAAACAGTAGTCTCTCTGCTAGAAAATCCTCAGAAATTATTAGCAACTATTTTAATATCAAATAATTTTATAAATATCTTAATTGTTCTAATTTTTGCCTACATAGGAGAGTTTATTTTTGAAAATATATCCTCAATTATTTTAAAATTTATTTTAGAAGTAATTTTAGTAACGTTCTTAATTTTGTTATTTGGTGAGGTATTACCTAAAATTTATGCGACAAGAAACTCGTTAAAATTTGCTTCATTTATGGCGTTTCCACTTAAAATATTAAACTCAATACTTTCAATAGTTAGTTTGCCAATGATGCGTTTAACAAGTGTTATCGAGAGAAAACTTGGTAAAAAGAAATCTAACTTATCAGTTGAAAAGCTATCTCAAGCATTAGAGCTAACATCAAATGAAGCAACAACAAAAGATGAGCAAAAGATATTAGAAGGAATTGTAAATTTTGGCAATACTGAAACAAGTCAAATTATGACGCCTAGAATAGATATTTTTGCACTTGCTAGCTCAGAGCCATATAAAGATGTTTTAGATAAAATAGTTGATAACGGTTATTCTAGAAACCCTGTTTATAACGAAAATATTGACGATATTGTAGGTGTTTTATATGCGAAAGATTTATTGCCATATTTGAATGTAAAAGATTTTAATTGGCAAAAACTAGTTAGAGAGCCATATTTTGTGCCTGAAAATAAAAAACTTGATGATTTATTGAAAGAGTTTCAGGAAATTAAAAGTCATTTAGCAATTGTTGTTGATGAATATGGAGGAACTAGTGGAATAATAACTTTAGAAGATGTAATTGAAGAAATTGTGGGTGATATTAGTGATGAGTTTGATGATGATGATGCGACCTATTCAAAATTAGACAAAAACAACTATTTGTTTGAAGGAAAAACAAACTTAAAAGATTTTTATAAAATACTAGAGATTGAAAACACAGATTTTTTTGATGAAAATAAAGGAGAGTCAGAAACTTTAGCTGGTTTAATTTTAGAAGTTCATGGAAGGTTTCCTAAAAAAAATGAAATAATAAAAATTGCTAATTATTCGTTTAAAATAGAATCTATGGATAAGAAACGAATAAAACAAGTAAAGGTTACAATTCATAGAAATACGTAAAATAGTAGAATGAGGAAAATTTATGCACTCTTAATTATTGTCTTTTTTATATTTTCTTGTGGAGAGGAAGTATTGCCAAAACCAACACCATATTTAAAATTAGAATACCCCAAACCAACATATAAAAAAATCGAATCAAACTGTCCATTTAGTTTTGAAATTTCCAATTTAGCTACAATAAAATTTAAAAATAATTGCTGGGCAAGTATTGAATATCCAAATCTTAAAGCCACTATTTATATTACATACAGAGCTGTTGAAAATAATTTAGAAGAAATTTTAAAGGAGGTTGAAAAACTAACGTTTGAGCACACTATAAAAGCAGATGCCATTAACTCAGTGCCTTATGAAAATTACAATAAAAAAGTTTATGGTGAATTATATAATATAGATGGTAATGTTGCTACAAATATTCAATTTAGAGCCACAGATAGTGTAAAGCATGTACTTTCAGGAGCTTTATATTTTTATGTAAAGCCTAATTACGATTCAATTATACCCGCTGTTAAATATATACAAAAAGATATTGTGCATTTAGTTGAAACTTTAGAATGGAAGTAAATGTTAAAAAATAATTTTAAATATTCAAAAACAGTTAGAATTTGGTTATTAGTAGGGTTAATTATGCTAATTGGTCAAGTTATTCTAGGTGGAATTACCCGTTTAACAGGATCAGGACTTTCAATTACGCGTTGGGATATAATTACGGGAGTTATTCCGCCATTAAATCCAGAGCAATGGTTAAATACATTTGAATTGTATAAAGAAACGCCTCAGTTTCATAAATTAAATTCAACATTTACAATCCGAGAGTTCAAATTTATTTATTTTTGGGAGTACTTTCATAGGCTTTGGGTTAGGTCACTTGGATTTATATTTTTAATTCCTTTTATTTTTTTCGTTATTAAAAAGCAACTTGATTTTTATTTAATAAAGCGTTTAGGGCTGGTTATTTTTCTTACAATATTAACGGCCTCAGCTGGTTGGATTATGGTGCAAAGTGGTTTGGTAAATAGGCCTTGGGTAAATGCGTATAAATTAACCATTCATTTCATATTAGCTGTGTTGGTAATTACTGCAATGGTAAAAACAGTAGCAGATGTGTTCAGGTTTAAAAGCCTTAAAACGGTAGTTTCTAATAAAATTGTTTTAATTACATTAGGTATTACTTTTATTCAGCTAATTTTTGCGGGATTGATGTCTGGGATGAAGGCAGGGTTGTATTACCCTTCTTGGCCTGATATGAACGGAGAGTTTATTCCAAATGTTTTGTTGAGTTCTTCAAATTGGAATTGGAATAATTTTATTAATTATGACACTTATTTGTTTGCACCAGCATTTATTCAGTTTACACATAGAATACTAGCTTATATTTTGGCTTTCTTAACTTTATATATGTATTTTAAATTAAAAGATAAGATTGAAATAACTTCAAAAAAATGGCTTAACTTTACTTTTGTTTTAGTGCTAGTTCAGATAATATTAGGAATTTTTATAGTATTAAATGTACATGGGAAAATCCCCTTATTTTTAGGTGTAACTCATCAATTGGTAGGATTGTTGTATTTTATGAGTTTATTATTCTTATATTATTCACTAAGAAAAATGAAAGTATAAAAAAAACTTCAATTGATAAATTGAAGTTTTTTTTATACTTAAAAAATTAGATTTTATTGTTTTACAGCATTTTTTACAGCTTCAGCACCTTTTTTTACTTCTTCTTTTACAGCTTCAGCACCATCTTTAACGCTTTCTACCGTTTCTTTAGCTGTAGCCTTTAAACTATCAACAGCTTTTTCTACACCTTCTTTCATGTCTTTAGCTCCTTCTTTAGTAGCATCAACAGCATCATTTACAGTTTCTTTGGCTGCTTCAACTTCTGTTTTCACAGCATCTTTTACGTCTTCTTTCTTGGTTTCTTTACAAGAAATAGCAATAACACTTATCAATGCAATTGCAATTAAAAATTTAATTTGTTTCATTTTAGATTGATTTTGATTAAAATTTGATAATACAAAGAAACAATAATTTTAACGCAGAAAGGATTAAATTATTCAATTTTTTTAATAACATCTTCAATTTCAGTGGTTTTTGTAACTGAATATAAATCTCCACCACCAATTCCAGTTATTTTATTCACAATATCTTTTTTGTCTAATTTATTAGAATCATAGGTGAATGTTCCTTTTTTTGCCTCAAAATTCACTTTTGAATAGGTAACACCATCAACTTTTGATAATTTTGACTGTATGGTTCTGGCACAACCAATTTCACAGGTCATACCCTTAATGTCAACTTCAATACTTTTGTAACTTGCAGCAACTTCTGTATTTTTAACCTCAGTTTTTTTAGCCACAGTTTCTTTTTTGTTTTCGTTGCAAGAAATAAAAAGAAATGTAATTAAGAGGGTGTAAATTATATTTTTCATAAATTGAAAATTAAGTAAATAGTTCAGCGAATTTATAAACTTATGATTTCAAATCCGAATTTTTATACGACTTTTGCATTTTGCTTCTAATAATGGATGATAAAAAATTAAAGTGGATTTATTTATTTACGCTTTCTATTATTTGGGGGAGTTCTTTTATTTTGATTAAAAAAGCTTTGGTTGGCTTAACTCCAATACAAGTTGGAGTATTTAGGATTTTATTTACTACTGTTTTTTTACTACTTATTGGGTTTAAGAGTTTTTCAAAAATAAAAAAAAGGCATTGGTACTATTTAACGTTGAATGCTTTATTAGGTAGTTTTTTCCCAGTCTTTTTATTCGCATACGCTATTGAAAAAATTGATAGTTCAATTACTGCTGTATTAAATTCATTAACACCGTTAAATACATTAATTCTGGGAGTTTTATTTTTTGGATTTAAATTTAGAAGAAATCAAGTTATTGGTATTTTTATTGGGTTAGTAGGAACATTGATGTTAATTCTCAAAAGTGCAGAACTACATCCAAATCAAGATTATTTTTATGCCATATTTATAATTTTAGCATCTGTAGGATATGCATTTAATGTAAATATTTTAAAAAAATACTTGTTTGATTTAGATGCTGTAAGCATTGCTGTAGGGAATTTTGTGTTATTAACAATTCCAGCATTTGTAGTGCTGTGGTATACCGGTTTTTTTAATACATTTGAATTCTCTGAATCTACTACTACATCATTGTTTTATATGTTGATTTTATCAATTTTTGGTACAGCATTGGCTAAAATAATGTTTAATAAATTGGTTCAAATTTCTTCTCCTGTATTTTCTTCATCTGTTACTTATTTAATTCCTATTGTGGCAATTACATGGGGAGTGTTAGATGGTGAAAAAATTTCATTTTTACAGTTTATTTCAGGTTTTGTAATTCTTGCTGGAGTTTATTTGGTTAACAAGTCTAAATAAAAAACGCCTCAATAAATTGAAGCGTTTTAAATGTGTTATCTAAAATATTATTTATTCAAAATCACTATCAGAAACATCCTTATTAATTATTATTTCTTTAGTATTGAATTCAAATTTTTGAGGTCCCATTGTCATACTGATTAAATGAGGGAATTTAATACCGCCAACCTCTTTATAGTCTGAAAAATCAAAAGTTTGATACATTGTTTTTTCACCAACTTTAATTTTGGTTACCTGTTTTATTTTTAATCCTGAAGCTACATCGTAATAAATAGAAATATCATCACCTATTTTTAATACATAAGTATCACTCCCATCTATTGGTTCAATTTTTTCTAATGAAACTTTTTCATCTATAGCGTAACCAGTTTCTGGAAAAGGAACAGCATTAGATTTTACTTTTTCCAATTCTTTACCCGTTAAATCCACTCTGCGCCCTTGTTGTTCTGAATAACCTTTTTCTCCATCAAATTTCATTTTTGATAAAACCATACCCATACCAGACATAATAACAGATTGTTTATTAGGAGCCATTGATTTTGATTCTAATAGCAATGACATACCTTGCATACTTGCTTCAGAAGTATTGAATAGTGTTTTTATAGTATTTACTTTTTCTAGCCCTCCAATAGCTTCAAAATAATGATTAATTACAGTTTGTTTTGTAACACCACTAGGAATTGGTTTGGTCATTTCAGGTTTTGAAGTAGGATTTGCTTCCTTGTCAAAATAGTTAATGGTGTAGGGTAATTTTTCAAGGTTTGGTAATACATCCAACGCTTTACCAACAATAACTATTCGAGCATTATCTGCACTAAAATATTTTTGTGCAACACGTTGTAAATCTTCAACAGTTACAGCATTAATTTTAGCTAAATACATTTTATAAAAATCTTCAGGTAAATTATTTATTTTAATATTTAGGGCGTATCTAGCTACTGTTTCGGGTTTTTCAACATTTCTAACAAAATTACCAATGTAAGCTGCTTTTGCATTTTTTAGCTCTTCTTCAGAAACAAGAGTGTCTCTAAATTTTTTAATTTCTTTTATAAATTCAACAGCTGAGCTATCAGTTACCATATTACGTACTTGGGCAGAGGCCTTAAATACAGTAGCTGTTTTTTCGTTACTTCCTATGCTTGAATAGGCGCCATAAGTATAACCCTTATCTTCACGTAAATTTAAGAAGAGCCTACCTTCTCCACCTCCACCTAAAATTTTGTTTGCGAGTTTTACAGCAAAGTAATCAGGGTTACTCATTTTTAAATTTGCAGTATTTAAAACGGCTATATCAGATTGTACTGCATTGGGCATATTAATAAAATCAATTTCTGTTTTAGCAACATTTTTTACTGTTGGAATTGTGTAAGATGGCAATTCGCCTTTTTCCCAATTATTAAAGTATTTTTTAATTAATTTTTTTACTTCTTTAAAATTAACATCGCCAACAATTACCAAATATGCATTGTTGGGTTTGAAATAAGTATTGTAAAAATTTTGAATATCTCCTAATTTGATATTTTTAACAGTTTTTTTTGATGTAAACTCACCGTAAGGATGATTTTTACCATAAGCTAAAGCACTTTGCACTCTGTTAGCAATATTGGCTACACTTTTTTCACCAGATTTAATCCCATCAAGTAAAAGATTTACCTCTTTGTCAAATTCTTCTTGTGTAAAAATAGGATTTTGAGCTGCATCTGCCATTAATTCTAAAATCCTTGGGAAATATTTAGATAATGATCGCATATAAGCTCCTTGACTTGAAAATGAAATGTTTGCACCTAAGTAATCAATTTCTTCGTTGAAGGCATCTTTACCAACGTTTTTGGTTCCAGAACCCATTAAGCTACCTGTTAAGCTTGAGACACCAGCCTTATCGCCTTCAAAAATTAAATTATTGTCAATGGTTAAAGTTGCCGATACACGAGGCAACACATGGTTTTCAACAACTAATACTTTTAAACCATTTTTTAATTCAAAGGTTTTAGGTTGTCCAATATTAATTTTAGGAGATGGCCCTGGTTTTGGTTGTATTGATCGGTCTATTTGAGCCGACATTGATAATGTCAATAAAAATAGTGTTATGATAGATAAAATTTTTGTTTTCATACGTTGCATAGGTTTTATTCTTTAGCAGTTTTAGGTAAATAATCTAATACTAATCGTTGATTAGGATTTAAATATTTTTTGGCAATATCTCTAATTTCTTCTTTAGTAATAGAATTGTAAATTTCAATTTCAGTATTAATTAAATTTACATTGTCATAAAGCATATAATATTTTGCCAATGAATTTGCAATGCCCTCAATACTTGAATTTGAATTTACAAAGTTATTTTCAAATTTATTTCTTAGTTTTTGAAGTTCTTTATCAGAAATTAGTTTCGTTTGAAGTTTTACAATTTCTTCATCCATCTCATTTACTAAATCATCAAGTGTGTTTTCACCTAAAGGAAGTGCCAGTATAATGTACGCTCCATAATCTTCTAATGAATAATTAAAGGCAGCAATTTGCATTGCTTTTTTCTCATCATCAACTAATTTTTTATACAATCTAGAACTTTTACCTCCGCTTAAAATTGTAGAAATCATATCTAAAACTCTAGCATCTCTTGTTGTCATTGCAGGTGTTCTATATACTGTAAAAACAGCAGGTATTTGAATGTTAGGATCTTCAAATGTAACATCAAGTTCTTCAGTAATAGGATCTTCTTTTATAACGGTGCGTGTTATTTCTTTTCCTCTTGGAATGCTTTCAAAATAGTCTTTAATCAATTTTTTTGTAGAAGTTTTTTCAAAGTCTCCAGCAACTACTAGTACAGCATTGTTAGGAATGTAGAATTTTTTGTTAAAAGCTCTAAATTCTTCTAAAGTTGCAGCATCTAAATCAGCCATAGAGCCAATTGTAACCCAATGATATGGATGTTTTTTGAATAAATTTTTAAATACTTCACCAGTCCATTGTCCATAAGGTGAATTATCTACTCGTAATCTTTTCTCTTCTTTAACCACTTCGTTTTGGGTATCAACACCTATTTGGTTAATAATGGGATGCATCATTCTTTCGGATTCCATCCATAACCCTAACTTCAAATTGTTAGAAGGAAATACTTCGTAATAATAAGTTCTATCTTGGGTAGTGTTTGCATTGTTGGTTCCTCCATTAGAGGAAACAATTTTAAACCAATCTCCTCTTTTAATGTTTTCGGTTCCTTCAAATAAAAGGTGTTCAAAAAAATGGGCGAATCCTGTTCTACCAGCAACTTCATTTTTTGAGCCTACATGGTACATTACAGATGTAGTTACCACAGGTGCTGAGTTATCTGGATATAAAATTACGTGCAGTCCGTTGCTTAAGTCATACTCTTCAAACGCTACCTTTTGAGCAAAAGTATTTATGCCAAAAAATAACCCTAAAAAGCTTAAGAAATAAATTTTTCTCATAGTTGTTTTATAGGTTTAAATTAATTAATGTTGCGTATAAGACGCTATTCTAAAATAAATGTTACAATTTTGTAGGTGTTTTTTCTAAATTAAAAAAACTATCCCAAATAACAATATTGAGTTAAAGGTATAATATTTTTCAATACCTGTTTGAGAAGGTTTTAAGAATTAACAAAAGCTTAAGAGAGTTAGAAGTTGCCTAAAAGGAGTTTTTTCTTTGAGGTTTATTTGTTTTGTTGAAACAAGAAAAAATCATATATTTGCACCCGCCTTAATTAAAAGGTGTGAAATTTATTAATAAAGCGAATAAAACTATACGTATGTATGCAATTGTAGAGATAGCAGGGCAGCAGTTTAAAGTAGCAAAAGACCAAAAGGTTTATGTACAACGCTTACAGAAAGAAGAAGGAGCAA
>Ga0256834_1003051_pt1 | contig 10208 bp, 5 predicted proteins | sample 4281140metaG_FD_190536 | JGI IMG/M metagenome (GOLD analysis project Ga0256834, IMG submission 190536) | Hydrothermal vent microbial communities from East Pacific Rise, Pacific Ocean - 4281-140 | ecosystem: Environmental > Aquatic > Marine > Hydrothermal vents | place: Pacific Ocean: East Pacific... | reverse complement strand
CGGTATAATCAACATCATCCGTTTGACCGACATTCAGGATAGGCCCAAGTTGTTTTCCACGTTCATGTTGCAATTATTGGCCGAATTGTATGCCAAAATGCCCGAACAAGGCGATGCCGACCGACCCGAGTTGGTTTTCTTCATCGACGAAGCCCATTTGGTGTTTAAAAACGCTTCGAAAGCTTTGCTCGAACAAATCGAAACCATCATCAAACTGATACGTTCCAAAGGAATCGGTATTTTTTTCGTCACGCAAAATCCCAAAGACATCCCCGACGAAGTTTTGGCTCAACTGGGACTGAAAGTGCAACACGCTTTGCGGGCATTTACGGCCAAAGACCGCAAGAATATCAAACTTACGGCCGAAAACTTCCCGCTTTCGGACTATTACAACACCAACAAATTGATTCTCAAGCTCGGCATCGGTGAAGCTTTGGTTACGGCTTTGGGAAAAAAAGGACGCCCCACACCGCTCGTACATACACTGATGCGTGCCCCGCAAAGCCGGATGGACATTTTAACTCCGGCCGAATTAAACGAAATTCTGACCCGATCCGAATTGCGCAAAAAATACGAACGACCTATCGATAAAGAAACCGCTTATGAAATTTTGAAGGAAAAAATCAAAGAAGCGGCGGAAGAAGACGAGGAAGAAAGCAAATCCAAAAGCAAGACAAAGAAAAGCAAGGAAAAAAGCACATTTGAAAAGGTGGTTAACAGTTCGGTGGGCAAAATGATTATTCGTGAAGTCACCCGCTCCCTGCTCGGCGTATTGGGGTTGCGTGCCACAAGAAGAAGACGTAAGCGCCGGCGTTCCTGGTTCTGATAAATTCCTTAATTTTACGGGAATTTCCGGGTATGAAACCTTTAATTTTTCCTCCTTTTCTCCAAAAAGACGACAAAATATTGGTGTGCGCACCCGCCGGAAGTTTTTCCGACGGCGAGGCCTTGGCAAGATTCAAACTCTGGGCGGAACATCAGGGATGGCAAGTAGAAATACATCCCCAAACTTATGCTTCGGAAGGAAGCTTGGCCGGGACGGATACGGAGCGCATACAAGTTTTGAACGAAGCATTTTCGCGAAAAGACATTCGTGCCGTTTGGGCGGTACGGGGCGGATACGGAAGTATTCGTATAATTGACAATTTAGATTTTTCTCTGTTAAAACAACATCCCAAATGGCTTATAGGTTTTTCCGACATTACGCATTTTCATCTGCGTGCATTGCAAGAAGGTATTGGCAGCATACACGCCATTATGCCCGTTCAATTTAAAACTTCAATTCCCGGTTCCGTATTGCAAGCAACGGCTCACACCCTTTCGGGAAAACTTCCGGGTTATTTGACGCCCCGCGACAGTATGAATTGCAACGAGCGTCCGGTGAAAGGCATATTAACGGGCGGAAATGCATCCACATTATTGGCGCACATCTCGTCATGTAAAACGGATTTCAACGGGAAAATTTTATTTTTGGAAGATGTAAGCGAACATTTATATGCATTGGATCGAATTTTTAGGAGTTTGAAACGACATGGCATTTTCGAGCGAATTTCGGCATTGATTCTGGGGCATTTTACCGGAATCAAACAAGATAATCCGCCTTTTCCGTTTTCGGTCAAACAAATTGTTTTAGAAGCCGTTAAAGGCTATGACCTGCCGGTGTTTTTCAATTTTCCCGCCGGTCACGAACCGGAAAACTTTCCGTTGGTATTCGGGATGCCTTATGCCATCGATTTGAAGGAACGGGAATGGGAATTAAAACCTGTAGGATAAACGAAAATTAAGTGAAGCGTTATTTTTTGGAATTAAGTTATTCGGGAAAAAATTATCACGGTTGGCAACGCCAACCCCAAGCCGTCAGCATCCAACAAACCATTGAAGACCGGATGCGCCTGCTATTACGCGAACCTGTAGAATTAACGGTAGCGGGACGCACGGATGCCGGTGTACATGCCAAGCAAACATTCGCCCATTTCGACGTGAATAACGAAGTGGATATCGATTGGCTTTCCAAGCGATTAAACGCATTCCTACCCAAAGACATCGCCATAGAAAACATTCATCCGGTCAAGGAGAAAGCGCATGCCCGTTACGATGCTTTGCGCAGGACCTACCGTTATATCATTGTAAACAAAAAAGACCCTTTTATGTGGGATTGGGCTTGGCTCTATTACGAACCGCTCGATATAAAGGCCATGCAAAAAGCATCCGATATTTTGTTGGCTTATGAAGATTTTGAAAGTTTTTCGAAGGTAAAAACCGATGTGAAAACTTTCATCTGCAGGATAGATGAGGCGCGTTGGGAAACCGACACGTACCGCTTGGAATTTGTCATCACGGCAAACCGGTTCTTACGCAACATGGTGCGCGCCATTGTGGGAACGTTGGTGGAAATAGGAAGCGGAAAATATCCTCCGGAAACCATGCACCGAATCATTCAAGCCAAAAACCGTAATGCCGCGGGGCCTTCGGCACCACCACAAGGTTTGTATTTGGAAACGGTATCCTATCCTCCGGATATATTTTTGAAAGAATGATTTCTTAACGAAACGCCCGGCTTTTGAATGCGCAGGGTGGTTTTTAGCTTTTAGTTCTTAGTTTTTAGTTATTTTCGCTAGGTCACTCGAAAAAAATTATTTATTGTTCGTTGTTCATTGTTCACTGATTAAAATCCTGCGGATTTTTTATTTCCCTTTTCATTTTAGAGTTTCTATAGCCTTACGGATACGTTTTAAGGTTTCTTCTTTTCCCAAGAGGGCCATCATCTCGAATAAATCGGGGCCTTTTAAATCACCGGTGAGTGCGATACGTAAGGGTTGTAAAACTTTTCCGAAGCCCAAGGCTTTTGCTTCTATCCATGAGGATATTTGTTTTTTTATAGAAGCGGCTTCCCAAGGGGTGATGTTTTCCATTTCGGGCAACAATTCGTTGAGCAAATGCGATGTGTCGTCTTTCCAACGTTTTTTTACGGTTTTCGGATTATAGCCTTCGGGCGCTTGGTAAAAATACGATGCCCATGTCCAAAAATCTCCGGGGAAGGTTAAGCGTTCGCGGACGAGGGATAATACTTTTTTCGTATAATCCTTCGGTACTTTTTCTTCCGCACGACCTCCCAGTTTTTTAAGTAAAACCGGTTCGATGTATTTTAACATTTCTTCGTCGGACAGTTTTTGGAAATGTTGGTGCTGAAACCATTTGGCTTTTTCGGGGTCGAAGCGGGCACCGCTCTTGTTGACACGGGACAAATCGAAAGCTTGCACCAACTCTTTCAATGTAAAAATTTCTTTTTCGTCGCCCGGGTTCCAGCCCAAAAACGCCAATATATTCACAAAAGCCTGCGGCAAATAGCCTTCTTCCCGGTAACCGGAATAGGTTTGTCCCGTAGCGGGATCTTGCCATTGCAGGGGAAAAACCGGAAATCCGCCCGAAACACCGTCACGCTTACTTAGTTTCCCTTTTCCATTTGGTTTTAATATAAGAGGCAAGTGGGCAAACTCCGGCGGTTTCCACCCGAATGCTTCATAAAGCAAGATGTGTAGAGGTAATGACGGCAACCATTCTTCACCTCGAATCACGTGGGTTATACGCATCAGACGGTCGTCCACTATGTTGGCCAAATGATAAGTGGGCAAACCGTCGCTTTTCATCAAAACCTTGTCGTCTAAAGTGGAAGAATTAACTTTAATTGCTCCCCTAATGAGATCGTTTATGTGTAATTCCCGTCCGGGCTCTGTTTTAAACCGTATGACATGGGGGTGGCCTTCTTCCAAGCGTTTTCGCACTTCTGCGGACGACAGTGTCAATGAGTTATTTAAGCGCATTCTTTCGCTGCTATCGTACATAAAGGTTTTTCCTTCGGCTTCATATTGTTTTCGCAAGGCATCCAATTCTTCCGGTGTATCAAAGGCGTAGTAGGCTTTTCCTGAGTCGAGGAGCTGTCGAACGTATTTTTTATAGATGTCGCTCCGTTCGCTTTGTTTGTAAGGCCCGTAAGTTCCGCCGTAGCCGAAGCCTTCGTCGGGAACGATGCCCGCCCACTCCAACGCTTCTCGAATATATTCAACGGCGCCGGGAACAAAACGCTTTTGGTCCGTGTCTTCGATTCGAAGAATAAAACTTCCGTTGTATTTGCGGGCTAACAAATAGTTGTATAAAGCCGTCCGAACCCCTCCGATATGAAGCGGCCCGGTAGGGCTGGGGGCAAAGCGTACACGAAATTCTTGCATTTTGGGTTTTGGACAAAGTTACGATAATTATTCGTTGCTCTAACCCCGCTTCGCCTTTAAAATCCTTCGGGTTTTATGTTCCTTTTAGTAAAATTACCGGTGTCCGTCGCTTTTTTCTCCGGTTTTTCTCCGGTGCGTTTTTCGTTTTTTCAATAGCATTTTGTTAAACTGCAAGGAGTATTTCCAGTATTGTAAAGCTTTTCTGGGAGGAAGTATGTTTTGGATACGTTCGAAATGTTTATCCTTTAGTTCAAACAGGCTTCTTTCCAATTTTCTTAAGTGTTTGAGTTTGTCGGCGATTTCTTTATCGCTTAAGTTCGCGGTTTTGTTTCCGCGCAAGGTCTGGAGAATTTGTTTTTTTTGGCGAAATAACTTCCATCTTTGTGTTTCAAAAGATTTGAACTCTTGTTCAAAGACGACGAATTCCCGATCGTTGAGCATTAATTTTTCTCTCAGGTAGTTTAATTTTTTTTCAAGAAGTTTTTCCCTTCCTTGTTTTTCGGGTTGTTGTTGTGCTTGCGCCGAAATCAAAGCGGCGGTAATCCATAGCATTATCCAAATTTTTTTCATATCAATTGGTTTTTCGGTTCCGGGTATTTGATGCCGCTAACTTACGAAGGTTTAAACGGGGAAAACCGCTCATGTTACTTTATAGTCGAAACCTTCGGCTTCCAGTTCGTCTAACAGGTCGGAATTGATATCCACTTTATAATTCCGGCTGGTTAATTTCAATTTGAATTTTTCGGCGATGGAATGAATATATACTTCGAATCGTTTTTTTCCTTTGTGTTTTTTTACGATATGCAGGAGTTTGTCCACGAGTTCTTTTGTAATGTCGATTTCGTTGAAAAACACGGTTAGGGTTTTGGCGTGCACGCTCAATACGTCTTCGAGCGGAATCATATCGACCACCCTGACAGAATACGTACCTTTGCGCCGGAAATTTTCTTCTACCACTACGGTCACACCCACTTTAAGGCCTTCTTTGACCAAATGTTCTTTTTTCAAGTAAACTTCACCGAAGATGCCCGCTTCCAATTCGCCGGTATAATCTTCCAATTTGAAGAATCCCATGGATTTGCCGTTACGGGAGGTCAAATGTTTGGCCTCGGTGATAAAGCCGACGAGATTTATTTTTTTGTTAAGCATCAGTTTGGCTTCGTGATAGGTCAATACTTCATCGGTGATGACTTCGTCGGTTTCAACGAGCTGTCCGGTTTCGGCATCGTAAACGAATTCTTCTTGCGTGTCGTCGGCTTCGCCGGTTTCGTATTTTACGTCGGTCATGGTATTCAGGGCTTTGAGAACCAAGTTTACGTATTCGGTTTCGTATTTTTTGAAGAACCTGACGTGATGTTTGTACATATCGAGCGGATGTCCCGACACGTAAAATCCGAGCAAATCTTTTTCGATTTCAAGCAGTTCCGAAGGAGGCAACGGATACGCACACTTGGCGGGTTTGGGTTCGGGCAGTTCCAGTTCTTGCGTCCCTTCAAATAATGAAGCTTGACTTTTTTGTTTTTCGGACCTGTATTTTTGTCCGTATTTGATTAAATCCTTGATGAATTTTCCTTCATTACAAATAAACAAATCCCTGTCGAATCCGAACCGGTCGAATGCCCCGGAGAGGGCTAATCCTTCGAGTACTCGGCTATTGACTGCCGTAAGGTTTACCCTTCGAATAAAATCATAAACGGATGCATAAGGAGTGCCGGCCCGGTTGCGAATGATTTCATCCACGGCACTTTCACCCACGCCTTTGATGGCTACCAATCCGAAACGTATATTTCCTTCTTTGTTTACGGTAAAGTTTTTATCGGATTCGTTTACGTCGGGCGGGAGGACTTTGATATTGTGTGCTTTGGCGTCTTCGATAAATTTGGTCACTTTGTCGCGCGAGTTGATGTGGTGGGATAGCGAGGCGGCCAAAAATTCGGCCGGATAGTGGGCTTTGAGCCATGCGGTTTGGTAAGCCACTATGGCATAACTGACGGCGTGGGAGCGGTTAAACGCATAATGCGCGAAGGATTCCCAGTCTTTCCAGATTTTTTCCAAAATCTCTTTGGGATGTCCGTTTTTCAAACCGCCTTCGATAAAGTCGGAATAGAGTTCGTCCAATTCTTTCTTTTTCTTTTTTCCCATAGCTTTACGTAAGCGGTCGGCTTGGCCGCCGGTAAAGCCGGCGATTTTTTGTGACAGGCGCATCACTTGTTCTTGGTAAATGGTGATTCCGTAAGTGGGTTTGAGGTATTCTTCCATGATATCCAAGTCGTAAGTGACTTGTTCGAGTCCGTGCTTACGGGCGATATAATTGGGAATTTTATCCATAGGGCCGGGGCGATACAAGGCCACCATGGCAATCAAATCTTCGAATTCGGTAGGTTTCAGTTCTTTCAAATATTTTCGCATTCCCGCCGACTCGAATTGGAAAACCCCCACCGTGCGTCCTTCTCTAAACAAGCGGTAGGTTTCTTCGTCGTCCAACGGAAGGGCATCGATGTCGATGTCTTTGCCATGCCGTTTTTTGATCAAATCAACGGTATCTTTGATGATACTGAGGGTTTTAATTCCCAGAAAATCCATTTTTAACAATCCGGCCGACTCTACAACGGAGAGGTCGAATTGCGTGACCAACAGGTCGGTATCTTTGGTTGAAGTTACGGGGATTAAATTATCCAAATGAGTGGGTGCTATAATGTATCCGCAGGCGTGTAATCCCCGGTTACGAATGGCGCCTTCTATGGTGGCGGCTTTTTTTAGGGGTTCGACAAGTTCGGGGTTGTTTTTGAGAATTTTTTTGAATTGCAAGACATTTTCCAGAGACTCTCTTTTTTCGATTTTCGACCGTAAGGCTTTTTCATCGTTGTTTAGGATTACCTCCAGAGGGGCATCGGCCAGTTTCGACAGTTTGTTGGCCATGGCGAAATCGATTTCCATCACCCGGAACGCATCCCGGATGGCCGTTTTGGATTTGATGAAACCGTAGGTAATAATGTGGGCTACATTTTCTTTGCCGTATTTCCGGGTTACGTAGTCGATTACTTTGGCCCGTCCGATATCGTCGAAATCCATATCGATATCGGGCATACTGACGCGGTCGGGGTTGAGAAATCTTTCGAAAAGCAGATTATATTTTATGGGGTCCACGTTAGTGATACCCAATGTATATGCCACGGCCGAGCCTGCGGCCGAACCTCGTCCCGGCCCCACCATAACGCCCATTTCTTTGGCTTTGTTGATCACGTCCCAAACGATGAGAAAATAACCTGCAAAGCCCGATTGGTTGATGATACGGAGTTCGTAATCCAATCGTTGTTTGATTTCATCGGTTATTTCGCCCCAACGTCTTTTTGCGCCTTCATAGACCAAATGCTCGAGGTAGGCCGCTTGGGCTTTTTTGTCATCCGGGTCGTCGGGTTGCTTGAAAGCTTCGGGCACGTCGAATTTGGGCATGATGATTTCCCGGCTCAAATCGATGTGTTCTATTTTATCCAAAACTTCGGAAACGTTCGTGATGGCTTCGGGCATATCCGTTTCAAAAAGTTCAATCATCTGAGCGGTGGACTTGAAGTAGTATTCGTTAACCGGAAGAGCTTTACGAAAATTTCTTCCCGTTCCAACCGGGTCGCTGAGGCGTTTGCCGTCGCGTACGCACAAGAGAATTTCGTGCGCTTCGAAGTCTTCGGGATCGGTGTAATACACTTGATTGGCCGCTACCAGTTTGACGCCGTATTTTTCGGAAAATTTTTTCAGGGTTTTATTGACCACTTCTTCGGCATCGAGGTTGTGGCGCATAACTTCAAGGTAAAAATCCTCTCCGAAAATGTCCAACCATTCCTGCAATTTGGCTTCGGCTTGGGCTTCTCCCACACGCAGTATGTGATGGGCGATTTCGCCCTCGAGTCCGCCCGAAAGGGCGATAATGCCCTCACGGTGTTTTTTTAGCAATTGTTTGTCTATTCTCGGCACGTAGTAAAATCCTTCCAAATTGGCTATGGAAACCAATTTGAGTAAGTTTTCGTAACCTTTCTTGTTTTTGGCCAATAATACCACCGCATGGCCGTCGTCTTGCTTGGTTTTATCGGTATGGTCTTTACAGACGTTGAGCTCCACGCCCAAGACGGGTTTGATTTTTTCGTCTTCTGCTTTGCCTCGATTATATTGGTCGGCCGCTTGCCAAAAACGGAATGCGCCGAACATATTTCCTTTGTCGGTTACGGCTACGGCCGGCATGTTGTACCGGGCGGCTTTTTCTATGAGTTCTTTGTGTTTGACCGTAGATTGCAAGATGGAAAATTGGGTGTACACGTGCAGATGTGCAAAGCGGGTGTTCCTGTCGATGCTTACTGCGGGCGTTTCGGTGCGGTCTTCTTGTCGTCCGGATTTCCGGATTGATTCGCTTAATTCAAACAGGTTGACGTGTTCTATGCCGAAGTTCGGAACGGTTCCGGGAAAATTTTGTTTGACTTTTTGAAAGACTTCGGCCGGCACGGGGGTGTTTTCGGGAGTGAAAATGTCTCTTCGGAGCAATTCGAAAAAAATGCGTGCCGTGGCTTCAACGTCGGCGGTGGCGTTGTGGGCGTTATCGAATTTGTCGCCGAACAAAATCTCGTAGAGTTCTTCCAAACGCGGAGGTTTGTATTTGCCTCGTCCTCCGGGCAACCGGCAAAATGCCGTGACCACGTCGTTCATCGTATCGATGACGGTTTTTTGACGCAACGGTTCGTAATCTTCCCGGATGCGAATGAGTTCGGCGGAGATGATATCAATATCGAATTGTAAGTTGTGGCCGACAATAAAACCGGCTTTATCCAAAACTTCCGAAAAAAGGCTTAATACTTCCCTCAACGGACGACCTTTTTCCAGAGCCAATTCGGTGGAAATGCCGTGTTTTTGTTGGGTTTCAAACGGAATGTTAAAGCCTTCGGGTTTGATTAAAAAATCGGCATGCTCGATCAGTTTTCCGCTTTCGTCATGCAATTGCCAGGCGATTTGCACCATTCGAGGCATCAAATCGGTTTGCGTGAAGCGGGTACCCTTCGGGGGAAGCCCGGTGGTTTCCGTGTCGAATATCAAAAACATAAGATGTTGATTTTAAACGCTTAATCCGAACGTTGAGTGCTAAATACAAAAGCCCGAAACCTTTCGAATCCGTCCGGAAGTTTATGTTACAAAGTTAATCAAATTTACGTCCCGGCCAAGATTTCCGGTCGTGGAATTTTCAACAATTTTTGTGTCATTTGTCCTGTAACGCGCTCAAGGAAGTTTGATGATTCGTATGGTATCGCCGACGTACACAATCCATTTTCTCGTGACGTTGAATCCGGCTTCCCGGAGCAGTCGGGCGTATTGTTCCAATTGTTTTTCATAGCGTGCATCGTGTTTTCCGGTTTTATAATCCAAAACGGATGCGCGGTTTTCCCTTTCGATGACGATGCGGTCGGGACGAAAGCTTTGCTTCATAAGCACCGGACGTTCGGTTAAAATCGTGTTGTTGCAATCGAACATAAAAGAGAGTTCGGGATGCCGGAGTACTTGTTCAATCCGGGAGATAACTTCCCGGGCGATTTCTTCGGGCAAGCCGGATTTGATTCGTTTTTTCACTCGTTTCCAGTCGTTCAGGCATTCGATTTCGGACAGGTATTGATGGACGGTTAGTCCCACTTCTACGGGTTTACGTTTGGTTTCGCTCCACAAATCGATGCTTCGCGTATCGATTCGGACCGGAGCGGTTTCGGGGTCTTTGATTTTCGTATGAAATCCCGTGTCGAAATACTCCATGCCTGATCCGGCGGAGGCGGAAGACGGTTTTTCCTCACCGTATTGCAATAGAGCTTCAGCGGTATTGATATGCGCGCCGGACAATGCTCCGGGAAGTTTTGCGGCGATAGCGGAAAAAATTTGTGCGGTATTGTTTTTTGAGCGGACCGGATTGCCGGCCAACACATAAAGTTTTTCTACCGGCCGGGTAAAAGCCACATA
>Ga0256834_1003050_pt1 | contig 10209 bp, 10 predicted proteins | sample 4281140metaG_FD_190536 | JGI IMG/M metagenome (GOLD analysis project Ga0256834, IMG submission 190536) | Hydrothermal vent microbial communities from East Pacific Rise, Pacific Ocean - 4281-140 | ecosystem: Environmental > Aquatic > Marine > Hydrothermal vents | place: Pacific Ocean: East... | reverse complement strand
TCATGCCGTGCCAGTGTACCGTTGTGGTTTGCGCAAGACGGTTGAGCACCTCGATCGACACCGACTCGCCCCGCTTCATGCGCAGCGTCGGCCCCAGGTAGTCGCCGTCGAACCCCCAGGTCGGCGTTTCGACTCCGGGCAGAAAGATCTTCTGCCCCGGTCGGGCGGTCAGCCGGAAACGACGGCGACCGGCGCGCCAGTCGCCCTCGAGCAGCGGGGGCAGCGGCAAGGGCTGACGCGGCCTGCCGGCACTCAGCAACGGCGCGACCGGCGCCAGAATACCCGCCGCTCCCAGCATCAGGGCACCTTGCAGCAGGCGCCGGCGCGACAGGCTCATCGCTTGTCCTCCTGTCTGCCGGTCTGCGCCTTTTGCAGCCAGCGGACATAGGGAACGATACGATCCAGCTTGCGACGGCTGATGCCTTCCACCGGCGGCATGTCGCCGAAATTCCAGTGGTGCGCGCGTACGCCGTTGAGGGCCGCCCGGTAGATCGCCTCGTCGCCATGATGATTAGGCAGATAGAAACGATGAGTCAGCGGCGGCCCCTGATCGCTGCCATTACCCCATTGGCCATGACATCGGGCACAGCTTTCCTCGAACAGCTGCTTGCCCAGCGCCAGCTGGAACGGAGGTCTGAGTACATCCTGCGCGGCCAGCGCAGGGGCGGAAAGCAGCAGCAGAGCTGCCGCGGCGATTGCGTTTTTCATTGGATATGGCTCCAGATCGTCTGACAGAAACAGGCCACCGGAAGCGGTTTCCGGCGACCGTATTACGAGTTTCCGAAATCAGACGATGGGAGGTCGATGCGGCAGACCGGGCAAATGCGAACGATACCGCGGCGGGAGAGCGGGCCGGGCGTGCTGACGCCCGTCTCCGACATGAAAGACGGGCGACGGCAGCGGCAGATAGGCCACGCAGTGGACCGCCACGCAGGCAGCCTGGGCACAATCGGTCGAACAAGCGCCGAGACCGGTCGCACGATCCTGGCAGTCCTCGCAGCCCTCGCAGGCACCGCCGCCGGTCGCCATCGCAGCCTGCCTGTCTCCGCTCGGCGCCGGACCCGGCATCGACAGCGCCGAAACCGGCATCGCTTGCCCACTGCAATTGCCCCGGTAAATAGGGTCATGCTCAATCCGCCAGATCGCCGCGGCCCAGCTCCAGCGCCCGCCGGTAGAGTTCGTTGCGGCTTTGACCGCTGATCCGGGCGGCCAGCCTGACCGCCTTCTTCAGAGTCAGCTCCTCCAGCAAAAGTTCCAGCAGCCGATCCGTCTCGATGGCCTGTGCCGTAGCCGCCTGCGGCGCTCGCTGGCGCAACAGCAACACGAATTCTCCCTTCTGCAGCGGCGGATCGTCACGCAGCCGCTGCAGGCACTCCCCCGGTCGGCCGCCGATGAAGTTTTCGTGGCGCTTGGTCAGCTCCTTGGCGACCACCAGTTCGGCATCCGCCATCAACTCGGCAAGCAGTTCCAGCAGGCGCAGGATACGATGCGTCGACTCGAACAGCACCAGGGTTTCGCCGCGACCGCGCAAGGCTTCCAGCCAGCGCCGACATTCGGCGCTGCGCTGCGGCGGGAAGCCGACAAAGCAGAAGCGGTCGGTGGGCAGCCCGGCGGCCGACAACGCGGCGATGACGCTGCTCGGACCGGGCACCGGCGACACCGCATGGCCGGCCTCGCGCACGGCGCGTACCAGCGGATAACCGGGATCCGAAATCAGCGGCGTGCCCGCATCCGAGATCAGCGCCACCGAACGGCCACGGTCCAGTTCCTCGAGGATGCGCCCGATACGCGAGCGCTCGTTGTGCTCGTGCAGGGACAGCAGCGGCTTGCGAATGCCCAGGTGCTGCAAAAGCCGCTGACTGCAGCGGGTATCCTCGGCCGCGATCAGGTCGGCCTGGCGCAGGGTTTCGATCGCGCGCAGCGTGATGTCGTCCAGGTTGCCGATGGGGGTGGCGACGATATGAAGGATTCCAGGCATGCGGGCGTTTCCTATGAAATTGCCGGTCGAAGCAGTAAACTTGCCAGTGTAACAGACTGCCTCCCGCCGACGGACCCTTTGCCCATGATCCAGCCCCTTCGCTCCCTTCTGCTGATGGCCCTGCTCGCGCTGCTGCTGCCGGCCTGTCAGACCACCAGCATCGTCAAGCCGCCCATCGGCGGCCAGAGCACTCCGGAACAGCGCCTGCTGGCCGAGGACTACGAGCGCAACGGCGACTGGGAGCGGGCCTATGCGCTGTATCGCCAGCTCGCCGAGCAGGCACCCCCGGCCTCCCGCGCACGCTTCCTCAACAAGGCGGCGCTGATGCTGTACCGTGGCGGTCGCTACGACGAGATCGACCCGCTCTATGCCGAATTCGAGAACATCGAGTGGAACGCGGACGAACAGCAGGCGCGCCAGGTGATGCAGGCCGGCGCCATGATTCATCGCGGCAAGACCTATCGCGCCCTCTCCAGCCTGCCCGAAATCGAGTCCATCGGCAGCCCGGAATACCGCGCGCTGGCGCTGGCCGTTCGCGCCGACGGCCTGCTCGCCATCGGCAAGCCGCTGCAGGCCGCCGAGCTGCGCGTCCAACGAGGCAAACTGCTGCGGGATCCGCTGCAGCGGCTGGAAAACCAGCAGCGGATCTGGAGCGCCCTCGAACGACTCGGCGAACCCGCCATCATCAAGGCTCTGTCGCAGCCACTGACACCCGAACTGCGCGGCTGGCTGGAGCTGAACCTGATCGCCCGCCGCTCCGACCTGCTGCCGCAGAAGATCGAGCCCTGGGTCGCCAAGTGGCGCCAGCTCTATCCCGGTCATGAAGCGGACGGCGACTTCGTCGAAGCGCTGCTGACCAACAGCCGCAGCATCCACATGCGTCCGACCCGTATCGCGCTGATGCTGCCGCTCAGCGGCAAGCTCAAGGCCGTGGCCGAGGCCATTCAGGACGGTTTTCTCTATGCCTGGTACGCCGATCCGGGCAACCCTGACGATCCAGAGGCTCCTCCCCGCCCGACCATCGACCTGATCGACGCCAGCAACGATCCGCTGGACTTCTATCTGCAGTACAGCCAGGCCATCGAGGATGGGGCCGACTTCATCGTCGGCCCGCTGGCCAAGCCGCTGGTCAACGACCTGCTCGCCGAGGGCGACCGCGACGTGCCGACCCTGACCCTGAACTATGCCGAGGATGCCGGTCGCGGCGCGGAAAACCTCTACCAGTTCGGGCTCTCGCCGGAAGACGAAGCCGAGCAGGTGGCCGACTATGCCCTGGTCGACGGCCGCTACCATGCGCTGACCCTGACCCCCGATACCCGTCTCGGCGAACGTCTGCGCAAGGCCTTTTCGCGACGCTTCGAAGCGCTGGGCGGCCAGGTCGTCGGCGGCGCCGACTATGCGGCACGCAAGAACGACTACTCGGTGCCGATCAAGCAGATGCTGAACCTGACCGGCAGCTATCGGCGCCATGACATCCTGCAGACCGTGCTCGGTCGCAAAACCGAGTTCGTCCCGCGTCGCCGGCAGGACGTGGACATGATCTTCATCGTCGGCAACCCCCGCCAGGCCAGACTGATCAAGCCTCAGCTCAAGTTCCACCGGGCCAAGGACCTGCCGGTCTATGCGACCTCCAGCGTCTCCTCCGGCAACCCGGATCCGGATGCCGACCGCGATCTCAACGGCCTGTTCTTCGTCGACACCCCCTGGTCGCTGCAAAACGCCACCAACACGGACTACCGGCAAGTCGCCAAGCGCTGGCCGAAAACGGTCAAGCGTTACGGCCGCTTCTTCGCGTTGGGCATCGATGCCTACCGCCTGATTCCGTCGCTGCGCCGACTGCTGATCAATCCGGGGCAGAAGGTCGCGACGAACTCGGGGCTGATCAGCATCGATCGCAATGGTCGCATCCACCGCGAGCTGCTGCTTGCCACCTTCGACAAGGGACTGGCCAAGGTCATCCGGCAGGCGGTGAACGAAACCCCGGACGAAGGCATCGAGGCCGGCGCCCGCTGAACGAAGCATGCTCGGCAGGCGCGACAAGGGAAGTCGATACGAGCAGATCGCCGCAGACTGGCTACGCTCCCGCGGACTCGGCCTGATCGAGCGCAACTATCGTTGCCGTCGGGGCGAAATCGACCTGATCCTGCTGGAGGGCGACTGCATCTGCTTTGTCGAGGTCAAGTACCGAGCCAGCCGCGCCTTCGGCGGCGCCCGCTACAGCATACCCCGAGCCAAGCAGCAGAAACTGCTGCTCGCCGCCGAGCATTACCTCGGGCACCACCCGCAGCACCGCAACCGGCCTCAGCGCATCGACGCGCTGCTGCTGCAACAAAACGGCAAGGAACTGGACATCGAATGGATACGCAACGCCGTCGGAGCCGACGGCTTCTGATGCCGACTACTTGACGACCCGGAGCCCCGGACGCCTGCCACCGCCGTCGTCGCCAGGCGGCTGGGTATCGTCGTCGCTGGCGGCGGCCTCCGGCACGGGCTCTTCCGCAAACATCATGCCCTCGTTATCGTCCGCGCTGTAGATCGCGAGTATCGAGGCCATCGGCAGGTAGATCTCGAACGGCCGACCGCCGAAGCGTGCGGAAAAGGCGATATAGTCATTGTCCATTTCCAGGCCCTGAACCGCCGTCGGCGAAACGTTCAGCACCACGCGACCGTCCTTCTCGATATTCGGCGGAATGCTGACATCGCGGTGGCGCGTGTCCACCAGCAGATAGGGCGTGGCCCGATTGTCCAGCAGCCACTCGTAGAGCGCCCGGATCAGATAGGGTTTGTTCGAACTCAGAGGCATTGGCGCATTTTCCCGCGACCTGGTATCGCTGGCAAGGCAAAAAAACGCCGGCTGACCGCCGGCGCTCGCTGGTGTAGCCGGCAGAACCGGGCCAGCTCAGTCGATCATGTCGCGTTCCTGGTCCGACAGGCTTTTCTGGAACGAAGGCCGGGCGAAAATACGCTTCATGTATTCCTTGATCGGCCTGGCGGTGGCCGGCAGCTCGATGCCGTAGTGCGGCAGGCGCCACAGGATCGGGGCGATGCTGCAATCGAGCAGGCTGAATTCCTCGGACAGGAAAAAGGGCATGGCCGCGAATACTTCGCTGGAGTTGATCAGGCTCTCGGTCAGCGCCTTGCGGGCCTGGGCCTTTTTCTTCTCGGTGCCATGCTCCAGGTCCGGCAGCAGGCTGTACCAGTCGCTCTCGATGCGGAACAGGCCCAGCCGCGCCTTGGCGCGCGAGACCGGATCGACCGGCATCAGCGGCGGATGCGGGAAGCGCTCGTCCAGATATTCGATCAGCACGCGGGCATCGTAGAGCACCAGATCGCGGTCCACCATCGTCGGTACGGTCGCGTAGGGATTCAGGTCGAGCAAATCTTCCGGCAAATCGTCCATGTCGACATCGTAGATCTCGACCGTGATGTCCTTTTCCGCCAGAACAATGCGACTGCGGTGGCACTGCGGGTCGACCGGCGAGGAAAAGCAGGTCATGACCGAGCGTCTGTTGGCTACTGCTGACATAGATGTGTTACCTGTAGTGTATGGGATGGGTGTCAGGGAAGCTCTGACCCAATTTGCGCGAAATCATTCCCTTCCGCTCAATGCAAAATGCCGACAGCGATGTCGGCAAGTTGCCCGGCAATGCGTCCCTGCATGCCGACGGGTCAGGGCAGGAAGACCCTCAGTGTACATCCTTCCAGTATTCCTTTTTCAGCATAATCGCCAGAATCAGGAAGATAAACAGGAAGATCAGCACGCCGACACCGATGTTCTTGCGCTTCTGCTTGATCGGCTCGCCGACATAGTCGAGGAAGGATACCAGATCCTTCACCGCCTGGTCGTATTCGGCCTCGCTCATGCTGCCTTCGCCGATTTTCTCGAAGCCGACAATGACTTCCTTTTCGTTGCCTTCGGCATCCTTGTGCGTCTCGGTGACGGCTTTTTTCAAGCCTTCCAGGTCGAGCAGCACGTGCGGCATGCCGACATTCGGAAACACGCTGTTGTTGACGCCGAAGGGCCGGGTCTCGTCGACATAGAAGCCGCGCAGGTAATTGTACAGCCAGTGCGTACCGCGGGAACGGGCGATCAGGGTCAGGTCCGGCGGCGCGGTGCCGAAGGCGGTTTCCGCATACTCCTTGTTCATGGTGATCTTCATCTGCTCGCCAACCTTGGTCTGCTCGCCGTACTGGTTGGTGGTGAAGATCAGGTTCTCGCGCAGCAGCTCGTCGGAGATGCCCAGATCCTGGCCCATGCGGTTGTAGCGCATGTATTCGGCCGAGTGGCAGCCCATGCAGTAGTTGACGAACAATGCGGCGCCCCGTTGCATCGAAGCCTTGTCGTCCCAGTCGATGTCGATGTCATCGTTGGGATAGATCGCACCGCCGCCGGCAGCCCAGCCGAGTACAGGCAGCAACAGCCCTGCAACAATCCAAACAGACTTCTTCATGATGTAACCCTCTCTGGAACCGGCTTGGTGTTCTCGTTTTTGCTGATGAACCACAAGGCGATAAAGTAACCGAAATAACCCAAGGTGAAGACGCGTGAAGCCAGCGTGCGGCCCTCGGTCGGCGGCAATGCGCCAAGATAACCCAGACCGATGAAGCTGATCACGAACATGGCCAGCAGCAGCTTGAAGGCCGTCGAGCGATAGCGGATCGAACGTACCTTGCCGCGATCGAACCAGGGCAGCAGGAACAGCATCACGATCGCCGCGAACATGGCGATGACGCCAAACAGCTTGTCCGGCACCGCGCGCAGGATGGCGTAGAAAGGCGTGAAGTACCAGACCGGCGCAATATGTTCCGGCGTCTTGAAGGGATTGGCCGGGACGAAGTTTGCGTACTCGAGGAAGTAACCCTTCATCTCCGGGAAGAAGAACACCACGCTGCTGAAGACGATCAGGAAGCCGGCCACGCCGACAATGTCCTTGACCGAGTAGTAGGGATGGAAGGGAATGCCGTCGAGCGGAATGCCGTTCTCGTCCTTCAGCTTCTTGATGTCGATGCCATCCGGGTTGTTGGAGCCCACCTCGTGCAGCGCGATGATGTGCATCACCACCAGCGCCAGCAGGATGATCGGCACCGCGATGACGTGCAGCGCGAAGAAGCGGTTCAGCGTGGCGTCGGAAATGACGTAGTCGCCGCGAATGAACAGGGTGATGTCATCGCCGACCCAGGGGATTGCGCCAAACAGCGAGATGATGACCTGGGCGCCCCAGTAGGACATCTGTCCCCAGGGCAGCAGGTAGCCCATGAAGGCCTCGGCCATCAGCGCCAGGAAGATGAACATGCCGAACAGCCACACCAACTCGCGCGGTTTCTGGTAGGAGCCGTACATCATGCCGCGGAACATGTGCAGATAGACGACGATGAAGAAGAACGAGGCGCCGGTGGAGTGCAGGTAGCGGATCAGCCAGCCCCAGTCCACGTCGCGCATGATGTACTCGACCGAACCGAATGCCAGGTCGCCATCCGGCTTGTACTGCATGGTCAGGAAGATGCCGGTGACGATCTGCATGATCAGCACCAGCAGCGCCAGCGAGCCGAAGTAATACCAGAAGTTGAAATTCTTCGGCGCGTAGTATTGGGCCAGATGCTCGTTCCACATCTTGGTCAGCGGGAAGCGCGCGTCGATCCAGCCCAGAAGAGAGTTTTGCTTGCTCATGTCTTATGCCACCCCGTCGTCTTCGCCAATCAGAACCGTCGCGTCGTCGAGATACTTGTGCGGCGGAATCACCAGGTTGGTCGGCGCCGGCACGCCCTTGTAAACGCGCGCCGCCATGTCGAACTTGGAGCCGTGGCAGGGGCAGAAGAAACCGCCTTGCCAGTCCGGGCCGAGATCGGCCGGAGCCAGTTCCGGGCGGTAGGTGGGAGAGCAGCCCAGATGAGTGCAGATACCGATGGTGACCAGGTATTCCGGCTTGATCGAGCGGTACTCGTTCTTGCAGTATTCGGGCTGGATACTCTCGTCGGACATCGGATCGCGCAGCACGTCCAGCTCCTCGGTTTTCTTCAGACTGCCCAGCATCTGCTCGTCGCGACGCACGATCCACACCGGCTTGCCGCGCCACTTGACCACCAGCTGCTGGCCCGGCTCCATCTTGCCGATGCCGGCCTCGACCGGCGCTCCGGCGGACTGAGCCTTGGCGCTGGGCATCCAGGTTGCGAGAAACGGGTACGCGGCAAACGCAACGCCGACGCCCCCCACCACACTGGTCGCGGCAGTCAGAAACCGCCGACGGGACTTGTCTACACCTTCAGATGACATCTGAACTCTCCAACTGTGAAAATCGAAAGCCATCCAGCAGCAGAAACCCGCACCGGCGGCAGTGAAAAAAACGGGCGCAAGAATATCCTAATTTTCTTATTTCGTCGAGATGCCCCGGCGAAAAAAACGGCTGCCCTTAAGCCAGATCAATTCCGGCAGGAGCCGGATCAGACCGGATTCTCGATATCGACGAACTCGTGTTCGATACCGAAGCGCTCGGCCAGCAGATTGCCCAGCGCCTGTACGCCGAAACGCTCGGTGGCGTGATGGCCGGCGGCAATGTAGTGAATGCCGAGTTCCCGCGCCAGGTGCACGGTCTGTTCCGAGATCTCGCCGGAGACGAAGGCATCGACGCCCAGCGCCGCCGCCTGCTCGATCATCGACTGCGCGGCGCCGCTGCACCAGGCAATGCGGCGCACCGGACGACCGCCGCCCTCGATCAGCAGCGGCGAGGCGTCGAGACGGTCGCCGAGCTGCTCCATCAGCGCCCCGGCCGCCATCGCCTCGGGCAGCTCGCCCTGCCACAGCAGCCCCTGCTGTCCGGTGACCAGCCAGCCCATGATCCGTCCCAGTTCGGCGTTGTTGCCGACGGTCGGGTGGGCGTCCAGCGGCAGGTGATAGGCCAGCAGGCTGACATCCGCCCGCATCAGGCGGCGGATGCGTCGCCCCTTGATGCCGACGAGCGGCTGCGGCTCGCCCTTCCAGAAGTAGCCATGGTGCACCAGGATCGCGTCGGCGCCCTCCTCCAGCGCCGCTTCGATCAGCGCCAGGCAGGCGCTGACCCCGCTCACCAGCTTGCGCACCGGCCGCCCGCCCTCGACCTGCAGGCCGTTCGGACAGTAATCCTCAAATTCGTCGATGGCCAGCAGATCGTCACAAAAATGACCCAGTTCGTCGATTTGCATTATCATCCCCGCTTTGGATTCGAGTTCGGCATCATAACAAAATGAAACCCTTGCGCTTCCTGCTGTTCCTGCTGCAATCCGTCACTCTGGGCCTGCTGCTCGCCCTGGCCTGGCTGTGGTGGCAATCCGGCTTCGATCCGCAGCGGCTGATGAAGCGGCTCGCGCCCGCGGCCGAACCGGCGGTGATCGTGCCGGCGCGACAACTGCCGCGACGCAGCGGTCCGTTTTCCTATGCCGAAGCCGTGCGCAAGTCCTCCTCCTCGGTGGTCACCATCTACACCCGCAAGCACATCGAGGAAATCGCCCCGCCCGGCGAGGCCACGCCAGCCGTTCCCCAGCAGCGACGCTTCAAGCGCGAGCGCAACGAAACCAATCTCGGCTCCGGGGTCATCGTTTCGCGCAACGGCTATATCCTCACCAATCAGCATGTCATCGACGGCGCCGACGAAATCCTGGTCTCGCTGCCCGACGGGCGCGGCAGCGAGGCGCGGCTGATCGGCCAGGACCGCGAAACCGACATCGCGGTGCTGCAGATCGATCTGCCCGGCCTGCAGCCGATCAGCGTGGTCGACGCCGACAGCGACATCGAGGTGGGCGACGTGGTGCTGGCCATCGGCAACCCGCTCAACGTCGGCCAGACCGTGACCATGGGCATCATCAGCGCCACCGGACGCAACCGCATCGGACTCAACACCTTCGAGAACTTCATCCAGACCGATGCCGCGATCAACCCCGGCAACTCCGGCGGCGCCCTGGTCAACGCCAACGGCGACCTGATCGGCATCAACAGCGCCATCTTCACCCAGTCCGGCGGTTCCCAGGGCATCGGCTTCGCCATTCCGGTCAGCCTGGCGCTGGACATCATGAAACAGCTGATCGAGAACGGAAGGGTGACGCGCGGCTGGCTCGGCATCGAGGGCACGGAGATCAGCGCGCGCTCGCCGAACGGCGGGCTGGAGCGGGTGCGCGGGGTGCTGGTGCTGGGGGTGTTCGTCGACAGCCCGGCCGATCGCGCCGGCGTCGAGCCCGGCGACATCATCATCGCGGTCAACGGC
>Ga0256834_1003049_pt1 | contig 10209 bp, 10 predicted proteins | sample 4281140metaG_FD_190536 | JGI IMG/M metagenome (GOLD analysis project Ga0256834, IMG submission 190536) | Hydrothermal vent microbial communities from East Pacific Rise, Pacific Ocean - 4281-140 | ecosystem: Environmental > Aquatic > Marine > Hydrothermal vents | place: Pacific Ocean: East... | reverse complement strand
TGAGGGTGTCTAGGCTATAGGTGATTGGGCTGATCTTTGGATATTTGTTCGGGTTTGTTTTGAATGGGCTTTGCCCATGCTTATTAGTGAACCCCTCCCTTAGTCCCTCCCACAAGGGGAGGGAGATGAAAAATGGAGTAAAATTTCAAAATCGCTGACCTCCCACAATAGGAGGGAGATGAGAAACGGCGTAAAGTTTCTGAATTGCTACCTTCCCACGAGAGGAAGGAGATATACACTTTGAGCGCGCAGTTGCTCCCCTCCCACTTGTGGGGAGGGGTTGGGGGTGGGGTGCGTGATGACGGGGGGTTGTGGATTGTTGTCGGTATATTGAATGGGCTTTGCCCATGCTTTTTTGACCCCACCCTTTGTCCCTCCCCACAAGTGGGAGGGAAATATGCTGTGCCCATAAAAAAAGACTTTCAAGTCAGATGCTTGAAAGCCTTTGTTTGGAAAATGATTCCAGTATGTATTCGCGCTTAGGCCTCGATTGCCACGCCGCCATCTTCCATGGTTTTCTTTAATTCGCCGCTTTGGAACAATTCTGTAACGATGTCACAACCGCCAACAAATTCGCCTTTAACGTAAAGCTGTGGAATTGTTGGCCAGTCTGAAAAGGCTTTGATGCCTTCGCGAAGGGCACCATTTTCAAGCACGTTTACGGCTTGGAAGGGCACTTGCATGTGACTAAGAATTTGCGTTACGCGTGAAGAAAAACCACACTGAGGTGCCTCAGGTGTGCCTTTCATAAATAGTACCACGTCATTGCCTTTAACAACGCTATCGATCCATTCGTTTACATCTGACATTTTAGTATCTCCAAATTTAGTTTTTAATAGGTGTCTCGGTCGTCAGCGCCAAAGCGTGTAATTCGCCGCCCATTTTGCCTTTAAGGGCAGCATAGACCATTTGGTGTTGTTTGACACGGCTGAGGCCTTCAAATGCGCTTGAGATGATTTTAGCTTGATAATGATTGCTATCGCCGCGCGTGTCGACAATTTCCATAACCGCATCGGGCAGGGCTTCTTTAATCATCGCTTCTAGGACTGATTGTTCCATTGGCATTTGTTTTGTACTCGCTCTTTTGTTCTCTTTTTTCGCTCACGTTGTTCGCTGGTTGCGCTTAAGCGGCGCGCGGCCTGCGCTCCCACTTGGTCGTTAGTCCTCGCGATGCTTGGTCGTTTTTTTGTTCGTTCAAGCGCCGCTGGGGCTGCGCTCCCACTTGGCCGCTAGTCGTTCGTTGTGCTCCTCCGGAGGTTAGCGTATAAATTTTTTTACTCGTCATTCCTGCGATTGCAGGAATCCATTCCAGTGGCCGTTGCGCTGGCTGAGATCGTGGAATAATCCCTTACGCCTGCGCCATATAATTTGGTAGCCAGTCCTCATGTGCAGACTTTAGCATATTAAGCGATATAGTGGCGTGGCCTTGGATAATCAATGCTGTTGATGTCACGGTGCCGATTTTTGTGGCTGGAACGCCTGCACTTTCCGCATTGCGGATGATTTGCGTCACCTTGTCAGGCGAGCAAGTCAGCACATAACGGGCTTGGTCTTCGGCAAAAAGTGTCACAAACGCCTCTTCATCACGCGGAACTTCGATTTTTGCACCGATATTACCCGCCAATGCCATGTCGCTTAGCGCCAGCACTAAGCCACCATCTGAAATGTCGTGTACGGCTGTTGTGTCGCCAGAACGAATGAGGTTGCGGACGAAATCGCCGTTGGTTTTTTCTTTTTCAAGGTCAACGGGTGGTGGTGGGCCTTCTTCGCGGCCTTGCGTATCACGAAGGTATGAGCTTTGACCCATGTGCGTACCGTGGCCACCAATAAGGATGATCGCATCGCCATCATTTTTAAACGCCAGCGTTGCCATATCATCAAGGTTTGGCAACAGGCCAACCCCGCCAATGGTCGGCGTGGGCAAAATGGCTTTGCCGTTGGTTTCGTTATAAAGCGAGACGTTGCCAGACACGACAGGGAAGTTGAGCGCGCGGCACGCTTCGCCAATGCCTTTAATAGCCATGACGAACGTACCCATGATTTCGGGGCGTTCTGGATTGCCGAAATTCAAATTGTCAGTAATTGCTAGCGGATCAGCGCCAACGGCTGTGAGGTTGCGCCAGCATTCGGCAACGGCTTGCTTGCCGCCTTCAAACGGGTCAGCCTCGACATAGCGCGGGGTGACATCGGCGCAACTGGCAATTGCCTTATTGGTGCCGTTAATGCGCACCACGGCGGCATCACCGCCCGGAACTTGCGCGGTGTTGGATTGAATCAGTTGGTCATATTGTTCCCACACCCAGCGCTTTGAGCAATTGTCGGGCGAGCCGACGACTTGCAGCACGGCTTGCGTTAGGTCTGTGGGGGCTTGCATGTCGGTAACAGGGGCTTGCGGGGTTGGTTCAATCCATGGGCGATCATATTCAGGGGCTTCATCGCCCAGTTCTTTGATCGGCAGATTGGCGACTTCATCACCGTTATGCCAGATTGAAAAGCGCATATCATCGGTGGTTTCTCCGACAATAGCAAAGTCCAAACCCCACTTGATAAAGATGGCTTCGGCAATTTTTTCTTTGGCGGGGTCAAGCACCATGAGCATGCGCTCTTGGCTTTCTGATAGCATCATTTCATAGGCCGTCATGCGTTCTTCGCGGCAGGGCACTTTGTTGAGGTCAAGCCTTACACCAAGGCCACCCGATGCACCCATTTCAACGGCAGAGCAGGTCAGGCCCGCCGCGCCCATGTCTTGAATGGCGATAACCGCGCCTGTTTGCATCAGTTCAAGGCAGGCTTCGAGCAGGCATTTTTCGGTGAAGGGATCACCTACTTGTACTGTGGGGCGTTTCTCATCGGCATCATCGGCAAATTCAGCCGATGCCATGGAGGCACCGTGAATGCCATCGCGGCCGGTTTTTGCACCCAGATAAACCACGGGGCGGCCTACGCCTTTGGCAGGTGATAAAAATATTTTATCGGCATCGGCTAAACCAATGGCCATGGCGTTTGTCAGGTTGTTGCCTTCATAACGCTTGTGGAAGTTGACTGAACCGCCAACGGTTGGCACGCCAAAGCAGTTGCCATAGCCGCCAACGCCAGCAACAACGCCAGAGATGAGGTGTTTGTTTTTGTCATAATCAGGCGCGCCGAAAAACAAGGAGTTTAAAGCGGCGATGGGCCGTGCGCCCATGGTGAACACATCACGCAAAATGCCGCCAACACCTGTGGCTGCGCCTTGGTATGGTTCGATGAATGACGGGTGATTGTGGCTTTCCATTTTGAAAATAATGGCTTGGTTGTCGCCAATATCGACAGCACCCGCATTTTCTCCGGGGCCAATGAGGACACATTCAGACTCTGTTGGCAGGGTTTTGAGCCAAAGTTTAGATGATTTGTACGAGCAATGCTCATTCCACATGGCAGAGAAAATGCCCAGCTCGGTAAACGTTGGTTCGCGGCCAATGAGGTCTAAGATGCGCTGATATTCGTCAGGCTTTAGGCCGTGTTCAGCAACCATTTCATCGGTGATTTTGATGTCGTTAGGAAGGTGCGCGCTCATGCTGCGATGCTTTCGAATAGGGGGCGGCAGTCGGTTTTGCCGTGTAGGGCTTCGATCATGTTTTCAGGGTGGGGCATCATGCCGATGACATTGCCTTTAGCGTTGCAAATGCCAGCAATGTCATTCATCGAGCCGTTTGGGTTAGTGCCATTGGCATAGCGGAAAACGATTTGACCATCGCCCTCAAGGCGTTTGAGGGTTTCATCATCAACATAATAATTGCCATCATGGTGGGCAACAGGGCAGGTGACTTGATCGCCTGTGTTCATTTTTGAAGTGAAAAAAGTTGAATCATTTTCAACGCTTAGCGTGACCTGTTTGCAAACAAATTTAAGATTGGCATTGCGCATCAACGCGCCGCGCAACATGCCTGTTTCAACCAAAATTTGAAAGCCGTTACAAACGCCTAAAACCTTGCCGCCTTTATTGGCGTGTTCCACAATGGCTTTCATAATCGGTGAACGCGCGGCAATGGCTCCACAGCGCAAATAATCACCGTATGAAAAGCCGCCCGGAATAACCACAAGGTCGGTATCGGGCAGTGATGTTTGCGTATGCCAAACGGTTTGGGTTTTAGCACCTGACACATTCTCAAGCGCCATAATCATATCGCTTTCGCGATTAAGACCAGGGAATTGGATGATGGCTGTTTTCATTTTAGAACCTCAGTTTTTTCTCTCCCGCGTGGGGAGGCCCTTCTAGGAAGGATGGCAGCGCGTGAGCGCTGGTCGGGTGGGGTGCGTGTGGGTATGAACTTTTGGTGTTGAGTAAAAGTGGCCCCACCCCTAACCCCTCCCCACAAGAGGGAGGGGGACTTCTTTATTTAGACAATTTCTATCTCGTAGTTTTCAATGACTGTATTTGCTAAAAGTTGTTCGCACATGTCTGTGGCGCGGGCTTTTGCTTCGTCTTTTGAAAAAGCTTCGATGTCGAGTTCGAAGTATTTGCCTTGGCGGACATTATCGTAGCCGTCGAACCCTAGAGAACCGAGCGAACCCATGATGGCTTTGCCTTGGGGGTCTAAAACGCCGTTTTTGAGGGTGACTTTAATCATTGCTTTCATTTTGTTTCGCTCACTTTGTTCGCTTCTTTTTCGCTCTAGCGCCGCTAGGGCTGCGCTCCCACTTGGTCGCTAGTCCTCGCGTTGCTCGTCCGTTGTTTGTTTGCGCTCTGGCGGTGCGCGGCCCGCGCTCCCGTCGTTCGCTGCGTTGGTCTGGCGGGGCACCGGGTGTTTAGTCTGACTTTACCAATACGGGCTTAGACGGTTTGGGTTTGCCAGTTTCTTCTTTAAGGATACCTAAGCGTCTTGCAACTTCGGAATAGGCTTCGACAAGATCGCCAAGATCGCGGCGGAAATTGTCTTTGTCTAGTTTACGATCGGTTTCTATATCCCACAATCGGCAGCTGTCGGGTGAAATTTCATCGGCCAGAATGACTCGTGAAACTTCGCCATCGAACTGACGGCCAAATTCGATTTTGAAATCGATAAGACGAATACCAATGGCGGAAAACATTCCACACATAAAATCGTTAATCCGCGTGGTCATGTTAATCATATCATCAAGCTCGCTTGGGCTGGCCCAACCAAAAGCGGTGATATGTTCTTCGGCAACCAATGGATCGCCCAGCGCATCGTCTTTATAACAAAACTCGATAATTGAGCGGGGCAGTGCATCGCCCTCCGTCAGGCCAAGTTGTTTGCAAATTGAACCAGCGGCCACATTACGGACAATGACTTCAAGTGGAATGATTTCGACCTTATGAATCAACTGCTCGCGCATGTTAAGGCGTTTGATAAAATGGGTTGGAATACCCAAATCGTTAAGCCTTGTAAAAATCAGCTCGCAAATGCGATTGTTCAACACACCTTTGCCATCAATAATGGCATGCTTTTCAGCGTTATAGGCGGTGGCATCGTCTTTGAAGTGAACGATCAATGTATCAGGATCTGGACCTTCATAAAGGATTTTGGCTTTGCCTTCGTAAAGGCGAGTTTTGCGGGACTTCATGCGCGTAAGCTTTCGATATGTTGAGTTGAAAAGCGGTTAGTAATGCGATTCGCTTGTTTCTCTGGTGGTACGGCTATGACTAAAGTCTGTAGTTAGCTCAAATTTGCTGAATCTACAATCAATCTTCGCGCGTTATCACAAGCCAATTGCCGCATTATGCAATCTGACGGTAATTTAACGTTGCTAAGTGTTGAACTGTGGCCGTAAGGAGGCTATCTGAAGAGGGAAGAAGAATTTAATTATCGTTTATAGATATTTTAGGAGACAATAGCTAATGGCTGGAATGGATGGACGTGAAGATGCTTTTGAATCTAAATTTGCACACGATGCGAATTTGCAATTTAAAGCGGAAGCACGACGTAACAAATTGCTCGGGTTATGGGCTGCTGATCTTATGGGTATTACGGGTGAGGCTGCTAATGATTACGCAAAAGAAGTGATTAAGGCAGACTTTGAAGAAGCTGGTGATGAAGATGTGTTTCGCAAAATTCGTGGTGATTTTGACGCGAAAAAGGTTGAGCAATCTGACCATCAAATTCGGCGTACAATGTCTGAGTTAATGGTAGAAGCTGTTAAGCAAATTGAGGCTGGCGAATAATTGATGGCTAGTAAGCCATAATGTTGCAATCATTAAGCGGTCTGGAGCTTCCAGACCGCTTTTGTGTTTGTGGATGAATATCTTGAAATGTGTAATTTGCGTAAGGAGCGGAGATGATTTGTAAACTTGATGCTGGACGTGAGAAAGTTCTCAACACCTTGTTGGATGTTTCTTTGGCAGCAGGCCCGCTAAGCGCAATTACTGATAAATACTTTACCAATACCAGCCAGATTGTTACGGCGCAAAATGATGCCGAAGTTACGTATGCGGTGTTTTTGCGCAGACGTTCTATCGCAGCGATTGAACCAGCCATTCGGTTGATAAAAAGACTTGTACCTGAAGCACAAGTGACACGGTTTTTTAAAGAAGGCGAAAAGGTTCCTGCCGAAGATAAATTGTTAGAAATTACAGGGCCGATGTCGAAACTTTCTGAAGTTGAGACGGTGATGCTGCAAAAAGTTGGCTTCCCATGTATTTCGGCAAAAAACGCTCATGCGATGTGTATTTCGGTGCCAAATGCTAAATTTATGGATATGCATGCACGCCATGCTTCGGGTGCAGAGATGAATATGCTGGCTTCTTATGGAGCCGCTGTTGGGTCAGATGCTGCACGTGCAGATGATGAAAACGTTCAAGGTTTTGTCGGATCGTCACAAGATTTAACGGCACCATTGTTTGGCGCACAAAAAGGTATGGGGACGATGCCCCATTCGTTGATTGGTTTTGCTGATGGTGATGTGCTTGAAGCAACGAAAATGTTTCACCAACAATTGCCTGATGCGCCAGCTTGTGTGGCCTTGGTTGATTATGAGGGCCGTGAAACAACCGATGCGCTGCGTTGTGCTGAATGGTTTTTTAATAGTGAAAAGCTGCACGAGAAGGGTAAAACCTTTGGCGTGCGCCTTGATACTCACGGTGGGCGGTTTTCGCAAGGTTTGAGCTTTGATCGTTCGGTTGATATTGTTGGCGACTTTTTGGGAGTTGAAGGTGAGTACAATATTGTTGAGCGGATTTTGGGACCGGGGGCTGTTCATCTTGATGCCGGTAACTTGATGGTTGATCGGGTGCGCCGAATTTTGTTTGGTGCAGGGGTATCAGCCGCCTCTATTATTCATATGCGTAAAACACTTGACGATAATGGTTTTGACCAAGCCCAAATTGTTGCATCGTCTGGGTTTAACCCGCAAAAATGCCATGTCATGGGGGCCGCTGGTGTGCCAGTAGATATGATCGGGACTGGAAGCTTTTTGCCTGCAACATTGACGGAAACCTACGCTACTGCCGATATTATCGCTTATAATGGTACGCGGCGGGTAAAGCTGGGCCGTGAGTTTTTGATCGATTAAATGCCTTCTCTCAACCGCTGTTTGAGTTTATATTTAACCCGTGTACGGATCGTTTGCCTTTGATGTGGCCAACTTAATTATAGCTCAGAGCGGCCTTTAGTTCTCCCAAATGTTTTTCATATCTTTTCCATCGATTGATGGATGATGTATAAATTGGTTGGCGAACTTGGGCGCGGCTAGGTGTGGAAATGGTTCGCTTTGTCTGGTGGAAATCAAGGCAGGCATCATTCCATTTAAGGTCGATATGGTCGATGAGCGCGCGACTTAATTCTTTTTGTGATGCGATGAGGTCTTCATATTGAAGATCATAAATCGTTAAGGGTAGAACTTTGGCCCAATGATCCATAAGATTTGAATAATCACGATAATATTGCCCCAGCTTTGTTAAGTCTTTGGTGTAGGCGTGTTGATCGTTGAATTGGTTCATATAACAAGATACGCAGGTGTCCATCGGATCGCGTTTGCAATGGATGATATGGGCATTTGGAAACATCAATGCAATTAAGCCCAGCGCCTCGAAATTGTGGGGGAGTTTGTCGACTACGCGGCGGGCTTTGCGAGAGTGGCGATCAAGAGCTTTAAGGTACGCGCTTGCCATTTGTTTTATATCGCGATCTGTAAGTGAGGTGACTTTGTCTCGATAAGCCTGCGGCGTTGCGTGTGCGTTACCAAACTGTTCGGCGAGTATTTTACCCAGATCGGGCATTTCACCAGCCCCTTTTACTTGTGGGTGGCTGTCGAGGATTTGTTCGACTAACGTGGTTCCAGAGCGCGGCATGCCGACGATAAAAACAGGTCGCTGGTCAGTAAGGCCAAAGGTTTGGCGTTGTGAAAAGAATGAAGGTGAAAAGACCTCTTTTTGTACTGTTCTGATGGCATGTAATTCTTCGGTTGAAAAAATGCCGCCAGACATTTTGTTGCCCGTGTGAAAGTGTGTAAAGGCCTTGTCCCATTTCCCAAGGTCGTTGGCAATTTTTCCAGCTGAAAGATGTAATTGCTCAATTGTTTCTTGCGGTGTGTCAGGGGCGCTGATTAGCTTTTCAAATGATTGAAGTATTTCATTGCCAGATTGTTGATGATTGCAGGCGTTTGCAAGGCCGCGAATAGCTTCTGTGTTAAAAACATCGATGGAGAAAACGTCGGTAAAAAGAGTGTAAGCTTCGTCGTTTTTACCAAGATCAAGCAAAGTGTCGGCAAGAGTGGTTTTTGCAATAAGGCTGTTTGGGTTTAATTTTATTGCGTTGGTAAACGCGTTGGCGGCTTCTTGACCGCTTTCCATCTCCCTATAAACCAGCCCCAAATTCATCAATGCTTCGAAAAACTTTGGTTTGAGGGCTAAGGCTTTGCGCAGATGAGGCAGGGCTTTAAGGTGCTGATGGGCAGCAATAAATGAGTTGGCCAAATTGTTTCGGTAGTTTGGTTCTTTAGGGGCTGCTTTAACGGCGCGCGTTAGAAACTCAATCGACATGTCTGTTGCATTGGCTTCAAGGACTAATATGCCGAGACGGTTGAGAGCTTCAGGGTGGCGTGGATTATCGCGAAGTACAGTTTGGAACTGACGCTCTGCAGTTTGTAATTCGCCGCGGGCATGTGATTCAATGCCAGCTTTTATTAACTCAGCGTGTTTTGCAGCATTGAGATTTGGTGCAGTTTTGTTTTTCATAGATACGATTTTAAACGTATTCTTGCTAAAGAAAAAGGCTGGTTAAGAGTTTAACCAGCCTTTTGAATGTTTTTATACAAGTGGGAAACTAAAAGCGGAAGCTTAGGCCAGCTTGAATGTTGTGGGAAAAGAGGTCGAACTTTTTTGTGGGTCCAAATGAGCTAATATGTTTGACGCTAAGAACACCGCGGAGGCGGTACCCAACATCTAAGTCAATAGACTCTGCAATGGCATATTTTACACCAGCACCGACTTGGAAAGCAAAGCCAACAGAAGTCTTTTTGGGCACAGGACCTAAATTATTGGGATTCTCGGTTACGATGCCGATACCCGTACCAGCACCAACATATGGCGTAAAGGCGGTTTCATTGTCAAAGTCATACCAAGTATTTGCTAGAACATTGATTGTTGAAAACTTAAACTTGAAAGGAGCGATAAAAACGCCGCCAAGTTTAATATTCTTGGTTTTAAGTTGTGAATAGGACACTTCCAGTTCATGGCGCAGATTTGGCATAAATATACCTTTTACACCAATGGCGCCACCAGCGGTAAAACCTACATTGTTTCCGCTAAACTTATAAGTAGTAGGAACGAAAGTGGTCCGCAATTTAGGCTCATGATAAAAACTGGCTCCACCAAACGCGCTGACATACCAGTTCATTGTTGAATCAAGGTCTGCCGCGTGAGCCGATGTTGGCATTGCCAAGGCAATTGCCGCTGCGCTTGTCGCCATTAAAATAGTTTTTTTCATTTCGCCCTCTCTCTGACAATCAATAAATGATAGCCATCTGATGTTTACCTTCGGTTAACCTTTGGTACGCAGGAGTATGAAAGGAGTCAAGTCTCTTGAAGAAATACACGTTGTGTGAGGTTGAATTATATACTGTGTGGTATTTTTATCACTAATTTTTATTGGTCGCGTGTAAACGTCCAGTTGTTTTCATCTGACAGCTCGGGTTGGTATTTATAGCCGCCTGTGGTGAAGTCTTTTAAGGCTTGGGTGCCTAAAATGTGGTTTTTAATGATGTAACGGGCCA
>Ga0256834_1003048_pt1 | contig 10210 bp, 6 predicted proteins | sample 4281140metaG_FD_190536 | JGI IMG/M metagenome (GOLD analysis project Ga0256834, IMG submission 190536) | Hydrothermal vent microbial communities from East Pacific Rise, Pacific Ocean - 4281-140 | ecosystem: Environmental > Aquatic > Marine > Hydrothermal vents | place: Pacific Ocean: East Pacific... | reverse complement strand
TTAAAGTTTAGACGATTGTATACGATTCTCAAAGAGAATGAGATGTTGATCCGTATCGGTGCCTATGTTCAGGGAACAGATGCAGAACTTGATGAGGCAATCACTAAAAAAGAGGGTATGGAAAAGTTTTTAATCCAAAACTCAGATACTCAAAGCGATTATCAAGAGAGTGTAGAAACCTTAAAAGAGCTTATGGAGGCACAAGCAAAGTAACTATTTTTGCCAATGATCCCTAGGGACTCTTGCATTTTGATTGTGTGTAATGGTGAGTTTTTTAGAAGATTTTTTTTCATATTTCATCATAAGTGCATATATCTCACTCTCAATACCAAAGATATCTATATAGGTGTAGATGATCTTTTCTGCATCTTTAAAGTTTTTTTCGCTCAAAAGTGTGTGAAGTTTGCTCCAAAAACTTACTCTTAGAGTATTTCCGATCTTTTCTTTTCTTGTTCTTATCTCTATAAGAGTACCGAGGGTATCTTTTATAGATACTATCTCTCCATTGAGTGCAAACACCTCACATCTGTCAATAAGCTTAGAAAAATGCTTCTCCAAAAGTATCCCAAGTTCAGTTGTGCAAAGAGATGGGTGCGTATCTAAAATTTCATAACATGAGGTGAAATCATCTTTATTGTAAGCATTTTGTAGTTGGAGCATATTTTTGGATCTTGTTCTGAGTGCAGAGATCTTTTTATTTATATGTTGAATGTTTTGGAGTTTATGCAGGGTGATTTTTGCTGATGAGATATTACCATTATCTATCTGTTTTGTAATTTTATCTAGCATGATCTCAAGTTCTTCTTGGAGTGCTTGATAGTTTGGCAGTTGTGCCAAGAGGTTGTTTTTGCTGGCAAGTGTATATATTTTTTGAAAATCTTTTTCATCGACCGCTCGTAAAAAATCTATAAATAGTGTGTTGCTGTGGAGTATTAAGTGTATTATAGCTCTCTTGGATGTTACAGTTATAAAATCTTTTAATATAAATTGTGCATTTTCTTTGTTGTTTAATAGTATTTGACGCTGCGCTTTTGTAAAGGAATCTTTAAAAATATTTTCCATTTTTGTATATTCTGGGGTAGATTGAAGCGGTTCATACCGTGTACACATCGCGTAAAAAAGGGTATATTTTTTATTTATAAATAACTCTTGGAGTTGAGAATAATTTTTAAAAGCTCTAAAGAGTGTATCTATATCATTTTGTTTAGAGGGAATTTTTTTAAAAACATCTATCAAGTAATGCGCTCGTTTTTCATCTTTTTTTATAAGTGCTGATTTTGCTTGGGAATATATCTCTTTATATCTCTCTTCTAGCTCTTGTTCAGCCTGTGTACCTCTAAGGGTTGGTTCATCAACTAAAAGCTTATAAGCAGCTACAAATAAGTTATTTTGGACTAAGATATGAAGCTCTTGAGTATTTGGGAGCATCACTTGTAGTATTTTTTTATTTTTTAACGCAACTGTGAGCAAGCTCTCGCCAATAAGAGTAATCTCTTGTATGGAATCTTCAAATATCAGATATTTATCATGAATAATTTTTAAATTTTTTATGTCTATAATCGTTATATACTTTGTTTGTGAATGGACTATAATATTGTGCGAGTTGGGTATAGCTATAATTTGTTTAATATTTATAAAGGGCGCGTTTATCTGCTTGTAGGTGATCTCTTTTGAGAGATCATAGACACGTATGACCCCATCTTGATTACCACTTATAAGAGTTTTTTCGTCTATGAAGCAAAGAGCATCAATACGTGTTTTGAGATGGGAGATCACTTTCTTGTTTGCTTGGGTGAGAAGATGTATGATAAATATAGCCCCATCATAGCCCGTGACAGCAAGCATATTGTTAAAAAAGGTACATTCACTTACAAAGTTTGTTCGTATTTTATAGCCACACAGGGGCTGCTCATAAGGAAAGGAGCAGAGTCGGGCTAGGAGTGTAGAGCCATCAACTCTGTACTGCAATACTCTACCATTTTTGGAACCAGCGATAATATACTTCGAAGAGGGATCAAAACAGAGAAGTTCAATCTCCTCTTTGTGAGTCTCTATAACCTGCGTTATGAGGTTGGTTTCTATATGAAGTATATAGAGGTAGTGGTTTTTATAAAAAACTATAAAAGCGGCGTCGGGACTAAAAGCTATGCAGGTTACACTATGGTCTATTGTTTTATTTTTTAGCGTTGATTTTATTGTACATCTTAGAGAGGAGGCAAATAAGATACCATCATCTCTTGTGTAGAGTGCAAAGTGTGTATTGTCAAGTTTATTGAGTTTTAGTATCTCTGCATGAGTTGTAAAACATTTATATTCTTTGTGCACCTTGTCTCCACTTGATATTTGGAAACAATTATAAATAGTTTTTGATTGTAAAAGTATTAAGTGGAAAAAAAAGTGGGTAAATACTTAGATAAATCCTTGCTTGATGCAAGGATTAGTATCTTGGGGTTATATTAACAAGATGGAACATTTCCACTGTCATTAGCATACTCATAAAAGAAGTCATAGTAATGTGGAATATATTTATCTTTTAAAGCTTTATCAGGATTAACTCTTGGACAGATTTTTTTAATCTCATCTGCGATACCATCATCATCATTGATCTCTTCCCATTCATCTTGAGAGTGTTGTTGTGCCATTTTTGCACCAGTCATATTACAAGAGGCTTTAAGTTTTTTGATAAAAAGTTTTTGACCTTTTGCAGCATCTGCACTAGCAGTAGTAGCGCTTAGACCTAAAACAACAGCAACCATAAGTGCAATTTTAATAATTTTTTTCATTCTATCTCCTTAGTAATTTGCACATATTCTAGCGAACTAAAAATAAAAATAGTATTTACAATCAAGTTAATACTATTTTTTATGCAAAATGTTATAAATTTGTGATGATTCTCTACACCACAAAGCTAAATTATGCTTTACCTGAAAGCATACCGTGTATTGTCATTGGCTTAAGTGCATAAACTTTGAGTAACCACCATATCCATCTTTCTTTAGTTGGATCGAGTGGGAATGATGGAGTTGGTTTTTTACTCCAGTCAAATTCAGCAAGCATAACCGTACCAATACTTGTAATAAGTGGACAAACAGTATATCCACCATATGCAGCAGGTAAAGTTGTTTTACCCTCCATAGAAGCAACAAGATTGTCAACAAGAACTTTGTATTGTTTACGAACAGAACCACCAGTTTTTCCCATTGGAACAGCGGCAACATCACCTAAACACCATACATTTTTAAATTTTACATGTTGCAGAGTCTCTTTTTTCACCGGAACCCAGCCTTTTCCTGAACCAACTTTAGAGTTTGCTACAACGTCAGGAGCTTTCATTGGAGGTGTTACATGGATAAAGTCGTATGGTACTTCAACACGTTCATGTTTCGTAATCATCTCATACTCTTCTAAATCTTCATCGTAAGCACCTTGCACTTTAGAGTGGTGATCAAACACTGCTACTTTGTTTGCAGTATCAACCTCTGTAAGGTTATGTGCATAGTTCCATTTGAAACCTCTGTCTTTAAACTGTTGTAGAATCGCTTCATGGTACTCAGGCACACCAAACATCTTACTGCCATTTGGATAGAAAGTAAGCTCAACTTTATCACGTACACCAGCTTCTTCTAAACGTGAGTGAGTTAGATACATGATCTTTTTAGGGGCACCACCACATTTAATAGGTGTATTTGGATGTGTAAAAACAGCTTGAAGCTTTTCGCTTCCTGTATGTTTTTTTGCTTTTTCTACAAGCTCTTGAATACCATCCCAAGTATCTTCAGCTCCATCTTGAAAGTAAATTGAGTAAAGACCATCTTTACCAACTTTTTCTTTTACTACGCTATTGTCTGCACCAGAAGATGTTATAACTCCGTCTAAACCTTTGATAGCACCATAGTTGAGCATAAGACCAGTTGCGATGATGAGTTGATCATAAGAGATCTCTTCATTACCATCAACTATAACCTTGTTGTTTTGTGGATCAAAAGAGGTTACACTTCCTTTGATGAGAGTAACGCCACTTGGAAGCTTGTCATCTCTGTTATATACAATGTCACTTTTTTCCCATATACCTGCACCAACTAAGGTTTGACCCGGCTGATACGATACAGATTTTGGATCTGGCTCGATTACAGTTATATCTGGATTAGATAAAGTGTTGTTTAATCTTGCAGCAGTACTCATACCAGCGAGACCACCACCAACGATAACTATTTTTCCAGTAGCATCTGATGCTACAGCATTTGTTGCGCCAACAGTTGCACCAGCTAAAATAGATGCTGCCATAGGGGATACACTTAGGTATTTTAATGCTTCACGACGAGACATAATCTCCGGATGCTTGTCCACTTCATTTAGAATCTCTTCTAATATTTCATTCCTCTTCATTGTTTCCCCTTCTCGATTTGTGATAAAATTGTCTCATTGTACATATTTAAGCCTTAATAAAGTTTTAAATAGAATTTATTTATGTTTATTTTTATACGGGTGTAATATAGGATGTAACACAATAGATCCTATGTAAGGCTAGGCAGTTTATTTTCAAAGGCAAAGAATCCAGAAGGATCCTTGCTCAGTGTTAGTATCTATATCTGAAATAAAGACGAATATCTTCCGCAGACTCAACTGCACCCATTGCGATAGCCTCTGCACTACCAATTGCGTATGGTGTACCACCATCACCAAAGAAACCATCTGAACCAGTATAGTCATAATCTATTTTTGTATATCTAACTTGCATAGAAAATACATCGTCAACAAGTGGTTGTGTCCAGTATGCTTCAACTGCGCTACCACGAGCAGCAAGTTTTGAACCTATCATAGTATCTTCACCAAATGTAAATGGTTTCCAGTATTTGTCACCATGATTATACTCCAGTCCAAACTTACCGCCAGTCATATTTGGCATTTGTACTCCAACCCAGTACGATGTACCAGTTTCAGAGTCAGCACTTCCCAGCATTGTTACATCTGTTGATGTCACACTACTATTAGGATTTGTTCCAGTAGTATCAATCATTGTAATGTTTCTAGTGATATCTTTATCAGGATGTGATACTGACATTGCATATGATGCAAAGAAAATTGTTTCATCTAAGAAATCATTGATCCCATCTCCAATACCGTCAATTTTTAACGAAAGTGCCATACCATCCATATCTCCGGCAGACTTCATTTCAAATGCTGTCGGTTCATTACCCATAGATGTACCAGTTGTTCCGTCATAATACGCATTCATACTCGTTGCAACTAAACCTGGAACATTTGTTCCTCTATACCATGTGGATACAACAGAGTATTGACCATCATCATAAGGTTTGAAAATAAAACCAAACATATCTACAGTATCCAAATTACCCGGATCTTCAATGTAGTTTGGAAGGTCTGAACCACCCGTTGGTGCACCAGCATAAGCAGTTGCTTGAGAAGCCCAACTAGAAGCATTGGTTAAACCACGACCAAGACAGATTTTAAACATCATTCCCGGAACATATGTATCTAGTTTTAAAGATGCACTTGCTCCATCGAACTCCATGTTAATTACATGTCCCATTGGTGATTTTGCTTTATCATCATCACGTAGATTAACTAAAAAACCATTTGTAGATGGACGACGACCAACACTAGCAGTTACTCCGATATCTCCAATACTGTCTGTATAGAGCCAGTAACCCTCTCTTAGTTTTACAGTATCATCTGTAAGGTTTTCATTCACTACCCAGTCAAAAGTATCAAAACCCATACCTGTTCCACGCTGTCCGTAACTTGCACCAAAGGCTTTGTTAAATGAGAGTTGTCCACGAAATAGTATTTTATCACTTGGTGCATAACCCATACCTAGGTGTAAACGGTTTGCATAAAGTGCATCATTTTTGTATTCTTTACCATCTGCAGTATCGTATGTAAGTTGATCTACCGAAGTTCTAAAATCAACATCCCATTTAATGTTGTCTTTTGCTGCTAATTTATTTACATTGGAAACTTTTTTCTTAAGTTTCTTTTGTGTTTTTTCCATTTTTGCTATTTTGGCAGTTAACTCGTCTATCTGTGCTTGCATATCTGTAGAAGCAAACGTAACGGTACTTAAAAAAGCTATACTAGAAAGTGCTATTATCTTTTTCATATTTTTCCCTTTGTTAATAATCTAAGAACATCATAGCAGAAATAACAGCTTATTTGATATTATTGTGATAGAAATGATACAAAAGTGTTACAATTGTTCTCATAAATAAATTTTATTTATAAGTAGCTGGATGGAAATACGTGAATTAAACTCATTTTTATTTATTGTATAACTACAGGTTATTGTTCGATTTTTAGGGATGGTTAAAACTTTTTTAAAGAGAATGAACTCTACTGTTTTTGTATCTTTTTGATTAAATTTAAGGGTTATCTTTGAGTGAGACTTATCACTTCCAAATGTTTTAACATTAACTATATAGGCATCTTTTATAAGAAAAGTGGGACGAGGATTTGCTTCTCCATAAGGTTCAAAATTCTCTAGCAGACTTAAAAGTTCAAAATCTATCATATCACTTGAGATGATACCTGTGAGTATATCTTTAGGTATAAAATCATCAGGATCAAGTTTTGAAGCACTTTTATTCACACCCTCTATAAAGCTATCTAAATGTGTAACATCTAAACTAAGACCTGCTGCCATCTTATGTCCACCAAATTTTTTAAGCAGATGTTCATTCTCTTTTATAAGTTTATAGATGCTGACATCCCCTATACTTCTTGCACTTCCTTTGGCTGTGCCATCTTGAATACTTAAAACGATGGCAGGTTTTCCAAAATGTTCTACGAGCCTTGCAGCTACTATGCCGACAACACCCTCATGCCAATTTTTACCTGCGACCACATTAACTAGATTTTGTGTTGTAGCAGCAAGTGAAGAAGATTTTTTATCTTTAACTTGATTCAAGATCTCTCTTATTGCCTCTTGTGTGCACTCCGCTTCTGTTAGTTTTCTTTGTTCGTTAAGCTTGTTGAGTTTTTCAAATTGTGCGTAAGCAACATCTATATTTGTTGCAGTAAAAAAATCAAGGGCTATAGAAGCATCCTCAAGTCTTCCTGCTGAGTTTATCCGTGGGGCTATTTGAAAAGCTATATCTTCACTCGATATGGATGATTTGTTTAAAAAATCTCTTATGATGATAGATGCCGGTCTATTTGAAACCATCAAAAGAGCCAAACCCTCTTTTACAAGAATTCTATTGATATCTATCAGGGGCATAACATCAGCGATGATTGCAATGGCCAAAATATCTAAAAACTGTTTCATATCTATGGTTAATCCGAGCTCTTTTTTTACTAAAGCCAAAAGAAGCCAAGCAACCTGTGCGCCACAGATCTCCTTAAAAGGGTAGTTACAGTTTGGAAGTTTTGGATCGACTATAGCATAAGCATCAGGAAGTGTTTGTGAGGGTGTATGATGATCTGTAATAATCAGCTCTATCCCTTTTTCCTGGCAGATTTTTGCAGCTTCTATTGCCGAGATACCGTTGTCTACAGTGATGATAAGATCACTTTGTACCCTATCTAAAACATTTGGGCTTATACCATAACCATCTTTAAAACGGTTTGGAATGATAGCTTCAAGTGGGTAGGGAATCTGTCGAAAAAACTCTATCATGATAGCAGTTGAGCTGACGCCATCTACATCATAATCTCCAATAACTGTGATCTTTTTGTTTGAACGAACAGCTTCAGCTATCTTTTTTGCAGATTTTTGCGCGTCTTGAAGTAGGGTGGGGTTTGGGATCTGTGAGAGCTTTTTATGCCCATCACAAAACCTTTTATCTAGAAGTTCAAAAAGGGTAAACTTGTCTAGTTTTGGAGCGCTAGGTATTGCTTGCACTTAGTGATGCTTTCACAAATGCTAATATAGATGGATTTGGAGTTTGTAATCTTGATGTAAATTCAGGATGAAACTGCACACCCAGGAACCAAGGATGTCCTTGTATCTCTACTGTTTCAATAAGTCCGTTTGATTCACCCGTGATGATCATACCGGCCTTTTCAAGCGCTTCTCTATACTCTGGATTTGCTTCATAGCGATGGCGATGTCTCTCGTGGATTGTTTTAGCACCATTGTAAGCATCTCTAATGATTGAACCCTCTTTTGTGTCACAAGGGTACTCTCCAAGACGAAGTGTTCCTCCCATTGGTGATTTATGGGTTCTAAGTTGCATCCCGCCACTTTGATCTAAAAAGTTATCGATAAGGTAGATCATAGGATGTGGTGTGTTTTCGTCAAACTCTATAGAGTTGGCACCCTCTAAACCGAGAACATTTCTAGCATACTCTACGAGTGTAAGTTGCATCCCAAGGCAGATACCAAGATAGGGAACATTATTTTCACGAGCATATTGGATTGCCTTGATTTTCCCTTCAACTCCACGATTTCCAAAACCGCCAGCAACTAAAACAGAATCACAATCACTCAGTAGTGCTTCCGCACCACGCTCTTCGATCTCTTCAGAATCTACCCAGTTGATCTCAACTCTGCTGTCAAGATGAGCACCACAGTGAATGAGGGACTCTGTTAAAGATTTGTATGCTTCTTTGAGTTCAAGATACTTTCCGACAAAACCAACAACAGTTTTGTTTTTTGGTTGTACGATCTTTTTCACAAGGGTATCCCACTCTTCCATATCAGGGTTGAGTTCACCAAGAGAGAGCTCTTTGGCAATAGGTTTTAAAATGTTTTGTCTTAAAAATGTAACGGGAATATCGTATATAGTGGCAGCATCGAGCGCTTCTATAACGCTGTCATTGTTTACATCACAGCTCATCGCAAGTTTTTTCTTGAAAGTTTTTGGTAAACCGTTTTCACTTCTTGCTATGATCATTTGCGGAGTGATACCAATACGGCGAAGCTCCTGTACAGAGTGTTGTGTCGGCTTCGATTTTAACTCACCCGCTGCTTTGATGTAAGGGATAAGAGTTACATGGATAAAAAATGTTCCTGCTACATCATCATCATGTTTCATCTGGCGGATAGCCTCCATAAAAGGAAGACCTTCAATATCTCCAACTGTACCACCAAGCTCTACTACAAGGATCTCATGACCCTCTCCCGCTTTTTTGATACGGTTAACAATCTCTCCAACTATATGAGGAATAACCTGAATAGTTTGACCAAGATAGCCACCGGCGCGCTCACGCTCTATAACGCTAGAGTAAACCTGACCTGTTGTAAAGTTAGAAGATTTGAGATACGAAGAGTCCAAAAATCTTTCATAGTTTCCGATATCAAGATCCGTTTCTGCACCATCTTTTGTAACAAAAACTTCACCATGTTCGAGCGGACTCATTGTCCCAGGGTCAACATTGATATATGGATCTATTTTTAACATACCCACTTTTTTACCAGCGTGTTTGAGCAGTGTTCCAACACTAGCAGCTGTAATCCCTTTTCCAAGAGAGCTTAAAACGCCTCCGGTAACAAAAATGTATTTAGTCATTTAAAAACTCCATTAAAATCGCACTTATATTATAATATCGCGATTATAGTATATAATGCCTTATAAAATTTAAAAACTAAATGGTTAATGATGGAAAATGCAATACTTTACATAATTGTCGCTTTAGGTATATCTATAGTGATAAATATATTTTTAAAACGCTTGGGGGTTTCTCAGATTATAGGTTATATCTTAACGGGTACTATAATTGTATACGCTTTTGATTTAAGAGATGTTGGCCATTCGCACACTTTAGAACTAATTGGTGAATTTGGGATAGTCTTTTTGATGTTTACCATTGGACTTGAGATATCTCTGACAAAAATGGGAAGTATGAAAAAGGAGATTTTTGGTAACGGACTTTTTCAGGTTGGTTTAACTGCTATTGTTGTGTATATCATAAGTCATTATCTCTTTAACCTTGATTCTAAATCATCCTTGATTATTGCACTTGCCTTTTCGCTCTCCTCAACAGCAGTGGTACTTAGTTATTTAAAAAGTTCAAAAGAGATCTATCGACCCTACGGACAAAAAGCAACAGGTATTTTAATTTTTCAAGATATAGCTGTTATCCCTATCTTGATCTTGATAAGTTTTTTAACCATAGAGGGTGATGCAGGGATTGGTGCTATTTTATGGGACACGCTTTTGAGTGTTATAGTTGTTTTAGGATTGTTGTTTATTGTCGGTAAAAGAGTAATGACCTGGCTTTTACACTTTTCAGCTTCTTCAGAGCTTGA
>Ga0256834_1003047_pt1 | contig 10213 bp, 10 predicted proteins | sample 4281140metaG_FD_190536 | JGI IMG/M metagenome (GOLD analysis project Ga0256834, IMG submission 190536) | Hydrothermal vent microbial communities from East Pacific Rise, Pacific Ocean - 4281-140 | ecosystem: Environmental > Aquatic > Marine > Hydrothermal vents | place: Pacific Ocean: East... | reverse complement strand
AAATCGAAAAGTAATTAAAAACACAAAATATGCAACATATATTTACCGTAAAGAACAACTAAAAATGAAATTTTAAGGTTTTCCTGAAGTTTTAAATTAACTTGCGGATTTAAGGTTAAATAGTAAGTAATTAATAAATTTGATTGATTGCCTATTATTTCTTGATTTTTTAATTCTAAATTAAATGTACTTAGACCTTGGGCGTTTATACAACTTTCTAAAGGTGATGGAAAAATTGCATATACAAATTCATTTACTGTTACTGTATATGAAAAAATTTCAAAAGTGGCATTGTTATTATTTTCTTTACGTACGTAAACAGTTTGCACTTCAAAGTAGGCGTAATTATTTGGTAATGGATTAGAATTAGTTTCTGCATCTAATAAATTTAAATGGTAAGTAATTGTATAGTCATTACTTGCATCGCCATTTAAAACTTCATTATTTTTTAGTGTTAAATCAACTGTTACGCTATTATTTGGTTCATCGGCGCAATAAGTTTCATCTAGTAATGGATTACTATTTCTTATTTCATAAATAGTCCATTCACTAAAAGCATTTCCGTTTTCACAAACGGATCTAATATAAATATCGTAAGATTCTCCTTCTACAACGCCATCTGTAGTATGTGGATTTTCATTAATTGTATAAAAATTTCCTTCTGGTGATATACCTTCATTTACTATCGCAATTTCCCAAGAAGTTGCCATTGGATTGTTATTTTCAGTCCAACTTACTTCTACTAAATTAGTTCCAGGTATGATAATTTCAATATTAGTTACTTGTAAACAACTAGTTGCTTCTCTAAAATCTACATCACCAATACCATTTGAGTTTGGTAAATCTATTGCACCATTATTAAAAATTCCATTTGGATCATTATAACCAGAATTATTAGTGTCCGAAGCATCATCTAAACCATCACCATCATCATCAAAATTTAATAACACAATACCAGATTCTTCATTGTCAGATAGGTTGTCATTATCGGAGTCATCATCGATATAGTCAGGTTCATTATCATCATCTGTATTGACAGGCAAAATCCAATTACTATTAGTTATATTGTCATATGCTTCATCAATGCCATCTCCATCAGAATCAAGACCAGTTGGAGAAATATAATTTAATGTAGATTGAGCTTCGACATTATCTGGTATTCCATCACCATCAGAATCTTGGTCTAGATAGTTAGGTAAATTATCGCCATCAGAATCTCCACCAATAACATCTCCAAATTCTATTTCATCTACAATACCATCATTGTCGCTGTCTAAATCTAAAAAATCTAGAATATTATCACCATCTGTATCAATACCATTTAAAGCATTCTCTATTTCGTTTGATATTCCATCATTATCACAATCACCATTAAAGAATAAATTGCTCGGTGATTGTGTTATACTTGCAGGATCAAAATCGCAAAAATCTTGTGGGTTAGTTCCGTCAGTTACCTCATCTTGATTAATAACTCCATCACCATCACAATCAGTATCATTCCAAGTTTGACTTGGTGTTACTGTTTGGTCTGGTAAACTAAAATCGCATAAGTCTTGTGGATTTGTTCCGTTTGATACCTCATTTACATCTAATACACCATCACCATCACAATCTAATCCTGCTGTGTTTTGATTTGTTATGCTTTGAACAAAATAATCACACGGGTCGTTTGGGTCAGTTTGGTCAATTAATTCTTGAGAATCTAGAACTCCATCGCCATCTGCATCTTGCGAAAAACCAATAAAAGAGATTAACAATAACCCAATAAACAATTTAAATTGTAGTTCTATTTTCATGAAAATTTATTTTAGTCGTCAAAAATACAATTAAAAAACAACTTAAAAATCAAGATAAAAAATATATATTTGTGGGAATTATTATTTTAGAAAAAGACAACTAATTTAAATGAAAGAATTACTCAAAAAATACGAAAATAAAAAACCAGAAATAGTGTTTCATTGGCAAGATCAAGAAACCGAAGCAGAAGGTTGGACAGTTATAAATTCTTTACGTGGTGGTGCTGCTGGTGGCGGCACAAGAATGCGTAAAGGTTTAGATATGAACGAAGTACTTTCGCTTGCAAAAACAATGGAAGTAAAATTTACCGTTTCAGGACCAGCAATTGGTGGTGCAAAATCAGGTATTAATTTTGATCCACACGATCCAAGAAAAAAGGGAGTTTTAGAACGTTGGTATAAAGCAGTTACACCATTATTAAAGCACTATTATGGTACTGGTGGCGACTTAAATGTAGATGAAATACATGATGTAATACCAATTACCGAGAGTTGTGGTGTTTGGCATCCGCAAGAAGGAATATTTAACGGTCATTTTAAACCAACCGAAGCAGATAAAATTAACCGAATTGGTCAATTAAGAATGGGTGTGATAAAAGTTTTAGAAGACACAAATTACACACCAGATTTAAGTAAAAAATATACAGTTGCAGATATGTTAACTGGTTATGGCGTTGTAGAAGCAGTAAGACATTATTATGATATTTACGGCGGTTCTATTAAAGGTAAGAGAGCGATTGTACAAGGTTTTGGTAATGTAGGTTCTGGTGCAGCATATTATTTAACACAATTAGGTGCAAAAGTAGTTGGTATTATAGATAGAGTTGGCGGTATAATTAATGAAGATGGTTTCACTTTAGAAGAAATGACTGAGTTATTTAGAAATAAAGATGGTAATACTTTAGTTTCCGATAATATGATTTCGTTTGAAGAAATGAACGAAAAAGTTTGGAAATTACAAACCGAAATTTTTATTCCTGCAGCAGCTTCAAGATTAATAACCAAAGATCAAATTTCACAAATGATTGAAACTGGTTTAGAAGTAATTTCTCCAGGTGCAAATGTTCCGTTTGCAGATAAAGAAATTTTCTTTGGACCAATTATGGAATATACAGATAAACAAGTAAGTTTGTTGCCAGATTTTATTTCTAATTGTGGTATCGCTAGAGTTTTCGCTTATTTTATGGAAAACAGGATCGATTTACCAATGACAGATAAAGCAATTTTTGAAGATACGTCCAATATAATTAAAAACGCTATTCAAAAAGTACATAACTTAAATTCAAGTAAAAAAGACATTTGCAAAACAGCTTTTGAAATTGCATTAAAAAAATTAGTTTAACTAATAATGATTAATACTAAATCAACAATTAAACAATAAAAAACATGACAGCATTAATAATATTTATATTTGTTTTCGGATACATTGGTATCACCTTAGAGCATCCATTAAAAATGGATAAAACTGTCCCCGCACTTTTAATGGCAGCATGTATGTGGGCATTATTAGCTATAGGTTTTCATCAAGGATGGTTTGATGTGATTGATGGACATAATCAAGTTTTTAATTTCTTAAATGGAGGTGAGCATGCAGAAGAAGGATTTAGTAATTTACTATTACATCATTTAGGTAAAACAGCAGAAATATTAATATTTTTAATTGGTGCGATGACCATTGTTGAAATCATTGATTTACATAAAGGGTTTGATATTATTAAAGGTTGGATTAAAGCAAAAAGCAAGAAAAAATTATTATGGATAATGGCAATTTTAGCATTTATATTATCTGCAATTATAGATAATTTGACTGCAACTATAGTATTAATTACTTTGTTAAGAAAATTAGTGCCAAATAAAACAGATCGATTATGGTTTGCGGGTTTAATTGTTATTGCTGCAAATGCTGGTGGTGCTTGGTCTCCAATTGGTGATGTTACCACTACAATGCTTTGGATTGGTAAAAAAGTTTCTGCATTACATTTAGTAGAAAGATTAATATTACCTTCTATAGTGGCAGTTGTTGTACCAACAATAGTTGCTGGATTTTTACCTGCATTTCAAGGAAATATTGATGTAGATATTAAAGATGATGACGAAGAAGGACATCGTTTATTAAGTAGTAAAAAAATGTTGTTTCTAGGTTTAGGTATGATTGTTTTTGTACCAATTTTTAAAACCATTACGCACTTGCCACCATATATTGGTATGATGTTAGGTTTAGGTGTTGTTTGGTTGGTTTCAGAATATATTCATCCTGAAGAAGATTTTACCGAAGAAAGAAAACACCTATATTCACCTCATAAAGCATTATCGAGGATTGAAATGTCAAGTATTTTATTTTTCTTAGGTATTCTTATGGCTGTTGCAGCATTAGAAACACTCGTTTATGGAGTTACTGCTAATGGAGAGCAAGTTGGAACATTACGTTATTTAGCCGAAATATTAAATGAAGCAATTCCTAATCAAAGTTTTGTAATTTTATTATTAGGAGTTTTGTCGGCAATTATAGACAATGTACCTTTAGTTGCAGCCTCTATGGGAATGTATAACCAACCAATGGATGCCTCATTATGGCATTTAATCGCCTATTCTGCAGGAACAGGTGGAAGTATGTTAATCATTGGTTCGGCGGCAGGTGTTGCGGCAATGGGTATGGAGAAAATTGATTTTATTTGGTATTTTAAAAAAATCACTTGGTTAGCAGCAATTGGTTTTGTGTGCGGATATGTTCTCTTATTATTTATGGAGTCCTTATAAACAATTTAAAGTATTTTTAAACGTTAAATAATCAAACTAAATAATTTAGATGAACCTTTTTATATTCTTACAAACTAAAAAAATATTGCTTCAAGAAGCATCAGATAATGAAAAAACATTATCTATCTATAATTTAATTATGGAAGGCGGCACAGGTGGAAAGATAATCATGGCATTATTATTCCTTCTTTTAGTAATTGCAATATTTCTTTATTTTGAAAGACTTTTTGCTATAAAAGCGGCTTCTAAAGTAGATAAAAATTTCATGAGTCAAATTAAAGACAACGTACTTAGAGGTAAGGTTGATGCGGCAAAAATGTTATGTGCACAACAAACAAAATCGAGTACTGCAAGATTGATAGAAAAAGGAATTTCAAGAATAGGAAAACCTTTGGAAGATATAAATACAGCTATTGAAAATGCAGGTAGATTAGAAATATATCGTCTAGAAAAAAACGTAAGTGTATTAGCGACCATTTCAGGGGTTGCGCCAATGATTGGATTTTTAGGAACTGTAATTGGCATGATAATCTCTATTTTTGAAATTGCAAATGCTGGCGGTTCTATAGATATTAAGACAATGGCAGATGGTTTATATACTGCAATGACAACCACAGTTGGTGGTTTAGTAGTAGGTATTGTTGCTTATATTGCATACAATCATTTAGTGGTAAAAACCAATAAAGTCGTTTATCAGATGGAAGCACAATCGGTAGAGTTCTTAGATTTGTTGAATGAACCAATATAATAGTCGTTTGTCTATAGTTTTTGGTCATTAGACCAATCACACTAGAGACCAAAGACCAAAAACTATAGACTATGAACATACGAGGACGAAATAAAGTAACACCAGAATTCAATATGTCATCAATGACAGATATTGTATTCCTATTATTAATCTTTTTTATGATTGCTTCAACTTTAGTTTCAGCAGAAGCGATTGACTTATTATTGCCAAAATCTTCTAGTAAAACGACACAAAGTAAAAGTGTAACCGTGAGTGTTACCAATAACTTGGAATATTATGTGGATCGTAAAAAAGTTAGGAAAAGCCAATTAGAAAGAGAAATACTAAATAAAGTAGGTAAGGGAAGAAGTAGAACTTTAACCCTAAGAATTGAAGAAAATGTTAAAATGAAACATACCGTTTTTGTAATGGATATTGCTAATAGAAACAGAATAAAATCTTCTTTAGCAGTTAGAACAAAGTAATGCTTAAATGAATACATTTATTACAATTAAAATTGGAGAAAGTGTAAAATAGAAAATGTGATATATATATATAATGAATATTGCTAATAAACACAAAATTAAATCATCTTTAGCCGTTAGATCAAATTAAATCTGCGCTTATCTGCGTGAAAATAAAAATGAAAATACTAGATACAGAGCATAAAAGAAAATCAGCAGTAATAACAACTATTTTAATGTTATTATTATTGATATTAATTCTATTTGTAGGCGGATTGCCATATAAAGATCCACCAGATGAATATGGTGTTGAGATTAATTTTGGTTATACCGATGCTGGGAAAGGCGATAATACAACTTCGACAGAAGATGTAAAAACGCAACCAGAAAAACAAGAAGAAGAGCAGCAGGAAGAACAGCAAGAAGAGGAAATTGTAGAAGAACAACCTGTAGAAGATACGCCTCAAGAAACAGAACCAGAAGAAGTAATTACTCAAGAAACTGAAGAAGCACCTGTTGTAAATAATAAACCAGTTACTAAACCAACAGAGCCTGTTTCAAAACCAGTAGAAACAAAACCTGCAAAACCGAAACCAAAGCCTAAACCAAAACCAGATCAAGCAACTAGTGATGCTTTAAACAGCATACTTAATGGACCAGAGAACGAAGGTACTTCTAACAATGGCGATGGCGATTCAGATACAAACGGCAATCAAGGTGATATAAATGGTAATCCGTATGCAAGTTCTTATTATGGTGGCGGAAGTGGAAATGGTTCAGGTTTCGGATTAAATGGTCGAAATAAAAAATCAAATAAAAAATTCCCGCAAGATTGTAATGAAGAAGGAAAGGTTGTGGTTAAAATAACCGTAAATAGAAGTGGTTTGGTTACCAAAACAGAAATTACACAAAGTGATGACCCTTGTTTAAATGCCGCTGCAAAAAGAACTGCCCAATCTTATAAATTTAATTCAGATTCTAATGCACCAACAACGCAAACAGGTTTTGTAGTGGTGAATTTTAGTTTGGGTGAATAAATATGAATTCAAAAACTAAAGTCCAAAGACCAAAGACAACTATTTACCAGCAAACCTTAAACTGGATGTTTTCCAAACTGCCAATGTATCAAAGGCAAGGGAAAACAGCATTTAAAAAAAATCTAACTAATATTTTGGCTCTTTCAGAATATTTAGGTAATCCTGAAAAACAATTCAAATCCATTCATGTAGCAGGTACTAACGGAAAAGGTTCAACTAGTCACATGCTTGCTTCAATATTGCAAGAGCAAGGTTATAAAGTTGGTTTATATACATCACCACATTTAAAAGATTTTACAGAGAGAATTAGAATTAACGGAAACCCAATTCGTAAGAATTGTATTACTAATTTCATCAAAAGAAATAAAGAATTTTTAGAAAAACAAAAACTCTCTTTTTTTGAAATGACCGTTGGTTTGGCATTCGAGTATTTCGCAAAACAAAAAGTAGATATTGCAATTATAGAAGTTGGTTTAGGTGGCAGATTAGATTCCACCAATATTATAACACCAATAATTTCGGTAATTACAAATATTGGTTTAGATCATACGCAAATGTTAGGCAATACTTTAGAGGAAATTGCTTTTGAAAAAGCAGGTATTATAAAAAAAAACATTCCAATTATTATTGGAGAAAAACAAAAAGAAACAACTAATGTTTTCGAAAATACAGCAACTAAAAATAGTTCTACACTTTATTATGCATCCGAAAATATAAAGGAAATATTAAAATCGGATTTAATAGGTAGTTATCAAAAATATAATATTAAAACAACTATCCAAACTATTGAAGTAATTAGTGAGTTAGGATTAAAGGTTACTAAAGAAAACATTAAAAACGGTTTATTAAACGTAGTTAAAAATACAAATTTAAAGGGCAGATGGCAAATATTACAAGAAAAACCAAGAGTAATTTGTGACACAGCACATAATAAAGAAGGACTGACTTATGTGTTAGAACAGTTAAGAAATGAAAATTATCGGAAGTTACATATAGTTTTAGGAGTTGTAAATGATAAGGATTTAGATATAATATTACCATTATTTCCAAAAAAAGCATTATTTTATTTTTGTAAACCAGATATTCCGAGAGGAATGAGTGCAAAATTATTAAAAGAAAAAGCAAATAAGTTTAATCTAGTAGGAGAGGAATATTCTTCTGTAAATCAGGCATATAAAATGTCTTTAGATGCTGTAAAAACGCAAGATATAATTTATATTGGCGGAAGTACATTTGTTGTTGCAGAAATAATTTAAAAAAAAATCATTTTTTTTTACTTTATACTTGTCAGATTAAAAAACTCGCTTATATTTGCACTCGCATTACAAGGGCGATTAGCTCAGTTGGTTCAGAGCACCTCGTTTACACCGAGGGGGTCGGGGGTTCGAATCCCTCATCGCCCACAAAACTTCACCTTTTTGGTGAAGTTTTATTTTATAAATTAATATTAAAAACCAAGGTCGAGAACCTTAAAATTTAACAAATTATGCCAGTAAAAATTAGATTACAAAGACACGGTAGAAAAGGCAAACCATTTTATTGGATCGTAGCAGCAGATGCACGTTCAAAAAGAGATGGTAAACTATTAGAAAAAATAGGAACTTACAATCCAAATACAAACCCAGCAACTGTAGAATTAGATATAGATAAAGCTGTTGTATGGTTACAAAACGGTGCACAACCAACAGACACTGCAAGAACTTTATTATCTTATAAAGGTGCAATGTTAAAAAATCATTTAGCAGGTGGTGTTCGTAAAGGTGCATTAACTGAAGAGCAAGCAGAAGAAAAATTCAAAGCTTGGTTAGATCAGAAATCAGGTTTAGTAACTACTAAAGAAGAAGGTCTTGCAAAAGCAAAAGTAGATGCAAAAGCAAAAGTTTTAGCTGCAGAAAAAGCAGTAAACGAAGCAAGAGTAAAAGCAAATGAACCTGTTGAAGAAGTTTCTGAAGAAACGGCAAACGATAGCGAAGAAACTGCAAGTAACGAAGAAGAATAAATTTAAAATTTATTTAATACATTTAAACCTCATAAATTTATAAATTTGTGAGGTTTTTATTTGGTAGTAATTATGAAAAAAGAAGATTGTTTTTATTTAGGTTTGATTGTTCGTAAGCACAGTTATAAAGGTGAAGTAGTAATTAAATTAGACACCGATGAACCAGAGTTATATGCTAACTTAGATTCTGTGTTTGTGGAAATGAATAATAAACTATTGCCATTTTTTATTGAAAGTACCTTATTGCAAAAAGGAAATCAATTACGTGTAGGTTTTGAAGACATTAAGAATGAAGATGATGCGAATGCTATTCTTAAAAAACCAGTTTATTTACCTTTAACTATGTTGCCTAAATTAGAGGGTAATAAGTTTTATTATCATGAAGTTATTGGTTTTAAAATAATAGATGAGCAATTAGGAGAAGTTGGTACAATAAAATCAATAAACGATACAACAGCACAAGTCTTATTTATTTTAGAAAATAAAGATAAAAAGGAAATATTAATTCCGATGATTGATAAATTTTTGATTAATGTAAATCGTGATAAAAAAGAAATTGTTGTTAATACACCAGAAGGATTAATCGACATGTATTTAGAAGATTAATCCATGCCTTTTAAATTTAAAGAGTTTGAAATAAAGCAGGAAAAATCTGCTATGAAAGTAGGTACAGATGGTGTGCTGCTTGGCGCTTGGACTTCGCTTAAAAACAAACCGTATTCTATTTTAGATATTGGTTCTGGCACAGGTTTAATCGCCTTACAACTAGCACAAAAAAGCAATGCGGAACTCATTGATGCTATCGAAATAGAACCAAATGCTTATGAAGAATGTGTGGAGAATTTTGAAAATTCCGATTGGTCTGACCGATTATTCTGTTATCACACATCTTTAAAAGAGTTTGTCGAAGAAATTGAAGATACTTATGATTTAATTGTTTCTAATCCACCATTTTATAACGAAAATTATTTATCAGAAGACGCATCTCGTAACAAAGCAAGATCCACTTCTTCCTTACCATTTGATGAATTATTACTTTCAGTTTCTAAATTATTATCTAAAGACGGTATTTTTTCTGTGATAATTCCTTTTAAAGAGGAAGTTGATTTCATAGAAAATGCTTCAATAAATAAATTATATATTAATAAAATCACTAGAGTAAAAGGAACTGAAAATTCTGATATTAAAAGAAGTTTATTGGAATTTTCTTTTAAACCAAACAAAGTAGAGATTTCAGAATTAACTATTGAAATTGAAAGACATCAATATACAAGTGAATATATTAATTTGGTGAAAGATTTTTATTTAAAAATGTAATAATTTCCAAGTATTTTTTCTGTCTATTTTATTGGTAGTTGTTCTTACAAATTTAGGAATAAAATAAATTTCTTTAGGTTTTTCAAATTTTGAAATGTTTAAATTTTGAATTTTCT
>Ga0256834_1003046_pt1 | contig 10214 bp, 7 predicted proteins | sample 4281140metaG_FD_190536 | JGI IMG/M metagenome (GOLD analysis project Ga0256834, IMG submission 190536) | Hydrothermal vent microbial communities from East Pacific Rise, Pacific Ocean - 4281-140 | ecosystem: Environmental > Aquatic > Marine > Hydrothermal vents | place: Pacific Ocean: East Pacific... | reverse complement strand
CAGGGCAGCTACCGGGTCACTGAGACAGGTCACCCTGTATCCCAGCCCGGAAAGGTACTCCATGAAAATATCCTGAATGGCTGTTTCATCATCCACACAGAGCAGATGATAATCAGTACTCCTCAAGCCCTCCTGTTTTTCCTCTTGAATTGTTTTTTCTTCTGTACTCTGTGCAAGAGGGAGGTAAATATCAAAAACAGTTCCCTTACCCGGACTACTCTGTACCACAATCTCTCCCCCATGAGACTCTATTATACCATGAACCAGTGACAGTCCCAGTCCCGTCCCCTTTTGAACCTCTTTTGTTGTAAAATAGGGATCAAAAATTTTCTCCAGTGTTGCACTGTCCATGCCACAGCCATCATCAGCAATCTGCAGATGCAGGCAGACAGAGGAGTCCTTTCTCTCCCCCCTTCCATGCAGCACATGATTCACGGTATTCAGGCTCACCCTGATGGTCCCGTTAGCCGACCCTATTGCCTGATATCCATTGGTGCAGAGATTCATGAGGACCTGATGGATCTGGGTTGGATTGGCAAGAATCACCGCACCTGTACTCTCCAGCTCTTCCTTGATGATAATGTTTGCAGGGATAATGGAACGGAGCATCTTCAGGGTCTCCTTTATCAGGGGCAGAACTTCAAGGGCTGCCCGTTCCTGCTCTCCCTTCCGGCTGAAAGTCAGAATCTGCTGGACCAGATCCCTGGCCCTGAGTGTGGAACTGTGTATATTGGAAAGATAGTCTGCCAGTTTTGAGTCTTTTCCAGCCTCAAGCATCCTGCTGAGTTCTGTGTAGCCAAGGATCGCAGCCAGAATATTGTTGAAATCATGGGCAATTCCACCGGCAAGTGTCCCGATTGCCTCCATCTTCAGGGCCTGCTGCAGCTCCTCTTCCATCATCTTTCTGTCGCTGATGTCAAAGGCTGTTCCGATCACATAGGCCCTGCCTTCAATATGCACCATGGTACCATGATAGAGGTAGGGTCTTGAACTCCCGTCCCTGTTGACAGGGTTCAGTTCCAGGGTCAGTGATGGATCCTTCAGGTCATATGATTTCAGTGCGTTTCGGACCTTCTCCCGTTCCTCCGGAGTAAAACGGCTGAGAATATTTTTCCCCTGAAGCTCCTCTGCACTGAAACCGGTTTCGATCTCATGATTCTTGTTCCAGCGAATAAGCCGGAATTCATCATCATAGATAAAAAATATCCCGGGAAAGCTCTTTATAACCGCGTCGATGAACAACTTCTCTTTCAAGGTCTCCCGTTGAGAATTCTTCAGCTCCGTGATGTCACGTCCCTCCGGTACAATATAAATCAGTGCACCGGACTCATCCACAACAGGTTTCAGGGAAAGATCAATGGTGCGCATCTCCCCTTCTCCATTTGCAAAGCTCACCTCAAAACGGACAAAAATCCCATTCTGAGCCTGTCGTACAGCATTCCTGATCTTCTCTTTCAGCTCGTTGTTTCCCGACCACCAGGGGCAGTCACAGAATGGCAGGCCCACAAGCTCCTCTTCCCGTTCCCGGATCAGGGCCAGGGATGCCGGGTTTGCCGACAATAAAATTCCATCTGAATCAAGGAGCCCCGTGAGCTGATAATGATTGTTCAGGATGGCCTTGAACCTGGCTTCGCTCTGCTGCAGCTTTTCAGTTCTTCGACGAACGGTGTCTTCAAGTTTGAGGTTGATTCCGATCATCCTGCTGTAAAGGTACAAAATAACAACAAAGAGTAGTGTAATAACAAGCACATAAAAGTAGGTGTAAATCGATTTATCATACCACTCAACCTCCATGCTGCCGATGGATGTGCCGTTGAAAAAGACCTCCGTGGAAAATGTGCTTTCAGGAAACAGTCCTGCTGAATCAAACAGACTGTCCAGGGGAGACAGGGGAGGGACCTGGGCACGGGAAAACAACTCTCCCGTATCATCTTTTACAATCAGCGAGTGATACTGGTACTGTTCGGCAATAACATTGAGGTACTTCTGTGACTGGGCAGGACTGAGATTCCAGAGTGAGGGTGCCAGGACCTGGGCCTGTTTTTCAAGATCCCTCTGCACCTGGCGCCTGAGGGCATTACTGTGAAGGACGATAAAGACCGCAACTGCTGCCAGGAGGACAAAGGCAACATATCTGAAAAAAGGTTGTTTAGTCATGAGTCCCGGTAAAAAAAGAATATTCCAGCCGCCTTTTTATTATATTGAAAGAGTCTCTGGAAGTACAGAACTTTGGGAACTTGTCGATATTTGTCGTTTTCAGAAGAAATCAGGAACGGTGGCACGGTGTGTGGGACAGGTCTTTAACAGGGATCCAGAGGAGAGTGGTACAGCCTAAACAAGCTCAGCCATGACCTGGTTTGCAAAGATTCTCCCCCTGGCGGTCAGGCAGAGACTGCTATCTGTCAACCACAAAAGATCCTTCCTGATCAGATCCTCCAGAGAGGTACCATAATACTCCCCGAGGTCAACTCCAAACCGCTCTTTTACGGCAGCAACGGATACCCCCTCTGTCATTCTGAGTCCCATGATCACCGTCTCTCTCAGAGATTCATCCCTGCTGAGAATCTCAGTCTCCACAACCACAGACTCTCCTGCTTCCACCAGATCACAGTAGCTTTCCGGAATGTTTTCATTACGTCTTCTGCTGCCTCCGATGTACGAGACCGCACCCGCACCGCAACCGAAATAGGAGTCGTTCTGCCAATAGACTCGATTGTGACGACACTCAGATCCCGCCTGAGAATAATTTGAGATCTCATAGCGGCGCAGCCCGGCACTGCCTGTAAGCCCTGAGGTGATTTCATCCATTTCAGCAATCAGCTCCTCCCGGGGAACGGCTCTCTCTCCATCGGTAATCATTCTCTGCAGGGGGGTCTGCTCTTCCACGGTAAGCTGGTAGAGTGAAAGGTGACTCAGCTCAAGCAAAATTGCCTCCTCGAGGCTGTTTTTCCAGCTCTCCGGACCCTGTCCCGGAAGACCATACATGAGATCAAGACTCACATTGGAGAACCCCTCTCTCCTTGCCATTTCAACAGCTGCCCGTGCCTCAGCCGCAGTGTGGATACGTCCAATGCCCCGCAGTTCCCGGTCATTGAATGACTGGACACCAAAAGAGAGTCGATTCACCCCGGCACGCTGCATGACCGCAAGTTTCTTTCTGTCGACGGTTCCAGGATTTATCTCTATACTGATCTCTGCACCCCTTCTCAGCTCGAAACATGACCGCAGTGAGTTAAAAAGTCTTTCGAGCAGTTCACACGACAGCAATGACGGGGTTCCCCCACCCAGGAAAACGGTCTCCAGGGGCCTTAAATGCCCCGCCTCTGCCACAATTGCCATCTCAATAGCCAGTGCATCAACATATCGTTCCTGCAACGATTCCAGGCCCGAATAGGAGTTAAAGGAGCAGTAATTGCATTTTACCGCACAAAAAGGGATATGAATATAGAGGGAAGTTGCCATGGCACAATATGATGATATAAAAGGGCTGAGATGGATGACTGTTTATCCCGGCGGTGCCGTCAAGCTGAAAGAGATCAACTCAGCTCTCCTGCTGCAGACGCTCCATGGTCTCCCGGCACTGGCAGCTTATGTCAAGCATCAACCCCTGATCGGCAAAGGAATAGCTGCCATCACCGATTATGATATGATCGAGAACCTGGATCTGCATCAGCTTACCGAGGAGAAAGAGGGTCCTGGTAAGCTGCATGTCCTGGGAAGAGGGCTGCAGCGATCCCGATGGATGGTTATGGGCAATGATCAGTGCCGCAGCATTTTTTCTCAACGCCCTTTTCACCAGCTCACGGGGATAGACGGTGTTGACATTGATGGTTCCCTCAGCAATCGTTTCCGTGTCGATTATGGCATGGGAGGAATCAAGATAGATCACCGTGAAGACTTCTTTTTTCAAGCCGCGCATGCTGTGCAGAAGATAGTCGCGTACATCTGAGGAGGAATTCAGATAACGCTTTCCCCGAAGCCGGTCCCTGAGATAACGCCTGGCCACGGCCTGTATAAAATGGATGGCAAAACCGTTTTTGGGTCCAATTCCGTCAATCCTGCGAAGCGAGGCAGGGGACTCCTCAAGCACAGCAGAAAAGCCACCAAACTCCTGTATCGCCTTTCGGGCTGCTTCCTTGCAGTCACTTCTCGGGGTACCAAAAGAAAGGAGGAGCTCCACAACCTCAACGTCTGTGAAACTTTCCAGGCCACACTCCAAAAAACGATCCCGCAGGCGCTGCCTGTGTCCGGACCCTTTCTTCTGCCACTCTTCCTTTTCCACTGATCCTCTTTGGTTAGCTCCCTAGCCAGCCAGTTCTTTTGCAAAAAGCTCATTGGCAATTTTGGGATTGGCCTTTCCCCGTGTCTTCTGCATAAGCTGCCCCACAAAATATCCCATGAGTTTGGTCTTTCCGTTTTTAAAATCTTCCGCCTGACCGGGGTTGGCCGCTATGATCTCCCGGACAATGCTCAGCAGTTCTCCCTGATCCGATACCTGAAGGAGATTCTTCTCCTTTACGACACGCTGGGGATCCTCTCCCGATGTCATCATTTCAAGGAAAACGGTTTTGGCAATTTTTCCGGATATACTCCCGTCCTCAACCATTTTCAACAGTGCTCCGAGCTGCTCGGGTTTCACCAGGCATTCTGTGATATCAGCGCCTTTCAACTCACGCATCATCTCGGTCATGATCCAGTTGGAAACCTTCTTGGCCCTGCCGCCACTCTTCACCGCAGCCTCAAAGAAATCTGCAAGCTCCCGTGATCCGGTGAGCAGTGCCGCGTCATATTCAGGCAACTGATACTCTTGAATAAACCGTTCTTTTCTGGCATCCGGAAGTTCCGGAAGAGTCTTTCTTATCTCTTCAATCCACTCCTCTTCGATGACAATTGGTATAAGGTCTGGACAGGGAAAGTAGCGATAATCATGTGCCTCCTCCTTGCCCCTCATGGATTCGGTTCTGTTTTTATCAGCATCCCAGAGAAGTGTCTCCTGAACCACCTTTCCCCCATCAAGTAAAATGTCCCGCTGCCGCCGCACCTCATATTCAAGGGCAGCCTGGACATTTTTAAAGGAGTTCATGTTCTTGAGTTCCGTTCTGGTACCCAGTTCCTTCTGGCCCACTGGTCTCAGAGAAATATTGGCATCACAGCGAAAACTCCCCTCCTGCATATTGCCGTCACAGATATCCAGATACCGGAGAATGGCATGGAGTTTTTTCAGGTAGGCATAGGCCTCCTCTGGGGATCGCATATCCGGTTCGGAAACAATTTCGAGCAGGGGGGTTCCTGTACGATTCAGATCAACATAGGATTCGGGTTCCAGATCATCGTGAATCAGTTTTCCCGCATCCTCCTCCATATGCATCCGGGTGATACCGATAAGCTTCTTCCCTCCATTGACCTCTATTTCCACCTTGCCGAACTCCACAATGGGCAGATCAAACTGTGAGGTCTGATAGCCCTTGGGCAGGTCCGGGTAAAAATAGTTTTTCCGTGCAAACTGATTAAACGTATTAATGGTGGAATCAGTAGCCAGCCCCATTTTAATTGCAAACTCGACCACCTTTTTGTTTAAGACCGGAAGAACCCCGGGCATCCCCAGACAGATCTGGCAGGTGTGGGTATTGGGAGCGGCCCCAAATTCAGTGGAACAGCCGCAGAATATTTTTGATTTAGTCTTCAGTTGGGCATGAATTTCAAGCCCTATTACGATTTCAAACTCCATAATACACTCGTCTTCGTCTCATTACGCTTATGAAAATTCGTTATTTACTCCTGATTTGGCCGCCGTCTCGCTCACAGTAAAACAGCTATCAGGCCCGTTCGGCTCTTGCCACCCACTCTCTTACCTTCTGCAACTCCTCCCGCCACTCCGCACCGACCCTTATCGTCAGGAACAGCCGCAGCAACTCCAGGACAATACGATTCAATTCCTCAATGAGAAAAATACGCTCAAGAATCATGCCCTCACGCTCTTCCGGATCATTTCCATTTCCTGTATCACCGGCTGTTTTCGGAAGTTTTACATTGCGAAACTCCATGAGTGCAGCTGCCATGGTAAAATTCCACTCATAGTCGTTGTAGACCAGCTGAATTCGTGCCTGTTCCAGCTTTTTCCCCATGACAAGGCCTGTTCTCGCCTCCTGCAGCTCGGTCTGCAGGCCACGGCATATCAGACTCTCATTGGAATCCCCCTCACCATACTCAAGAAGCATATGTTTTTCAAAAACTACTACAATATCTCCTTCTCCCGGTAAGGCAACAACACCACCCCGCTCTTCACTCTTCCACCAGAGCCATGTCAGAAACTCCTGGCCGATAAATCTTTTTTCCGAAATCAGATCAACTAAATCCATTATCCATAACCTATACAAAAATATCGGGTGATATTTGAGCCAATTTATCCGCATCATCCTCATCAAGAATGTGCTCGCCGCAGAGATACGGAATCTGCTGAACAAGCGTCATCCCGAAACTCTCTTTAAACAGATCCTCCAGCAGGGCCTGTGCCTTCTTGCTGGTTGAAAAAAAGAGCAGCGTGGAATTTTCAAGGTTCCAGCACAGATCATAAACCGAAGGCAGGGGAAGTGCCTTTCTCATCAGCTCATTCTGTATCCGTTCTTTTATCTCAACCCGCATGCTTCTTGGAATCTTTGGGATCTGTTTTTCCTTTTTGATCCGCTCTTCCTCTTTTTGAACAAATTTTTTCACTATGGCACCGGAGACCTTCCGTTCATCGAGACGCATGGAAAGTGTTACATAATTTCCCGCCGCATAGGAGGCATAGTCAAAATCCGTATCAAACATATTGGTGACAGACACCCAGCCCAGAGAATCCTCCTCATAGGTGTCGTCGATATCTCTGAATGCAAATGAAACAACGCGATCAGCAATAAAATCCCATACATTTTCAGGCAGTTCACCCTCAACCGCAAAGCGGACATAACTGGCTGTTCCTTTAAGAAATCCCATCTCACTTCCCTGTTCTGTTACCCAATCCCAAATTTACATCCCATGCCGCCTGATGGCATGGGCCAATGGAGTGGATTTTCACAATACAGACTCTCGATCACATGACAATTCAGCAAGTTAAGAACAGCTGAATCAACCCATGCCATCTTATTCATATCCCTGTCTGCTGCCTGTAGCATACCCTATTCCTGCTGCCCGGTCACATCAAATATAACCAATAGCGCCTTGCCGACAGCTCTGATATGACAATATGCTTTGCTTGACAAGTCTATCATTCCCGTTATAATATTTCTTTAACTTTTTTGCTTGACACGGGAAAAACAACTTTGTATAAAGGCTTGCTCCATGGGTCGTTAACTCAGTCGGTAGAGTATCTGCCTTTTAAGCAGAGAGTCGTGCGTTCGAGTCGCACACGACCCACCATAGAGTTTACAGTATATACGTCCCCATCGTCTAGTCAGGTCCAGGACACTGGGTTTTCATCCCAGCAACGCCGGTTCGAATCCGACTGGGGACGCCATACACAGGAAAGGCCATTGAGTGATATGCTCAATGGCCTTTTTTTTATTGTGCAAATCTTCCGCTGCCACCAGGATTTAATTCTTAAAACTGTGTATCGGTGCAGGGATTCGTCCACCCCAGGAAACAAATCGTGCAGACTTGTTGACGTTTCTCACCTCAACGATCGGGCTGGTTCCGAACAGTCCACCAAAATTCACGATTTCTCCCGCCTTTTTCCCGGGGACCGGTATCAACCGTGCCGCAGTGGTCTTATTGTTTACCATTCCAATTGCCATCTCATCAGCTATTATTGCTGAAATGGTCGCCGCATCAACATCTCCTGGAATCGGTACCATGTCCAGCCCCACTGAACAGACACAAGTCAGTGCCTCAAGTTTTTCAATGGTGAGAGCACCCTTGCCGACGGCGTCTGCCAGGACCGCATCCTCCATCACCGGAACAAATGCCCCACTCAAGCCCCCCACGGCCTTTGAAGCAAAAATGCCACCCTTCTTCACCGCATCATTGAGAAGAGCTACAATGGCCGTGGAACCTGGTGCTCCCACATCATCAACACCTAGAATCTGTAAAATTTCACCCACTGAGTCCCCTATTTTTGGTGTTGGAGCAAGGGACAGGTCCACCACCCCAAACTCCACCCCCAGAACCCTGGATACCTGACGGCCAATGAGCTCTCCACAGCGTGTTACCCTGAAGGTGATCTGCTTGATCTCTTCTGCAATATCATCGAGTTTCAGGTTTTCCCGTCCCCTTTTGGCTATGGTTTTTTTTAATGACCTCGCAATAACACCTGGTCCCGACACGCCCACATTCAAGACAACATCCGCCTCCTCCACGCCATGAATTGCGCCCGCCATAAAAGGATTATCACCAGGCTGATTACAAAAAACCACAAACTTTGCCGCACCGAAGCCACCCTGATCCGCTGTCTCCTCCGCAAGCTCTTTCACCGTATTGCCCACCATTGCCACTGCGTCCATATTAATTCCCTTGTGGCTGGAACCAACATTAATGGAGGCACAAAGTCTGCTGGTCACAGCAAGAGCCTTTGGTATTGATGCTATAAACGCCCTGTCTGTCTCGGTCATACCCTTTTCAACATGGGCCGTAAATCCGCCCAGGATGTCTATCCCCGCACGCTCTGCCGCCCTGTCGAGACTCTGGGCAAGCAAGACGAAATCCTCACTTGAAAATCCCGCACCCACCAGGGCTGACGGGGTGACTGAAATCCGCTTGTTAATCACCGGAATTCCGTACTTAACTGCGGTCTCATTGCATTTTTCAACGAAATTTCCAGCATATTTCGCTATCTTATCCTCAACCAGAGCACAGGTTTCCTCAACACTCCCCCGCCTGCAGTCCAGAAGATTTATCCCCATTGTAACCGTACGTACATCAAGGTTTTCCTTTTGAACCATCTCCACCGTGGCCATTATCTGATCCGAACGAAGCATACTTTCTCCCTAAACCCCAATTATTGTTTCAAGTGCTGTGCCGACTTCATTTGTGGCCATATAAATATCATTATGCTGCAACACCAGCTGCAACTGCTGATCTTTCCCTAATATTTTCAATTCATTACGAAGTTCCCCCATGGAGTGGACTTCCGTTAAATCGACCTGAAATATCATGGTATACATATCTTTGTCACTTGTGGTTACCAGATCCAACACATTGATATTCTTAGAATAAAAGAAATCCCCAAGACACTTTACCAGGCCTTTTCTGTTTTGCGCCTGGGCCGTGAGCACATAGGTCTCTCTGGGAAGAACCCTTTGATTCACCGGGTAATCCCCCTCCATTTCATTAATCAAAGCCTCCATGGCCGTTGTTTTCTGAACGGCTGAAAATTTTTCCAGCAAATCTTTTTTCTGCACGGATTCATCAAATTCCGCTATCAGGATCATGGTAAAGTATCCCCCCAACACCGATTGATTCAGATCTGCCAGGTCCCCTCCAAGATCAAAAACCACTGTTGTTACCGCAGCTATTATTCCCGGTCTGTCCTTTGACATCACCGATATCACAAAGCTCTTTCCCATTTCAGGTCTCCTCGATTATGCGTATATCCCAACTGTTGCTACTTCCCTTTCTCGTAAATATGGTCTGTACCGCCTTCTCCTGTTTATCGGGGTAGTCAATTACAAAATGGAGCCCCCTGGACTCTTTTCTCTGTATTGCCGACTGAATAATCAGTAACGAGTTCAGGGCAATATTCCGCAATTCTATCATATTTGGTGTTACATAATACTCCCTGTAGTGATGCGCAATCTCCTCATAAATAAACTCCATCCGCTTTTTCGCCAGTGCCAGGCGTTCCTTTGAGCGCACTATTCCCACATAATTCCACATGAGACGCCTAATGGAATCCCAGTTATGGTTAATAAGAATCTCCTCACTGAGATCCCTGGCATCACCACACTTCCATGGATCCACAGCCTCCAACTCCTCCTTTTCAATTCCCTTCCAGATCGAACGACAGAAAGCAGCCGCCTTATCGGCATAAACCACTGCCTCAAGAAGACTGTTACTGGCAAGCCGATTTCCTCCATGAAGCCCGGTGCACGCCGTTTCACCAAGGGCCATGAGGCCGGGAATAGAAGTCTTTCCGTTTCTGTCAGTACGCACCCCTCCGCACATATAATGCGCTGCAGGGACCACAGGTATTGCCTGTCTGGTGATATCTATCCCCCGTGACAGGCACCTCCCGAAAATCG
>Ga0256834_1003045_pt1 | contig 10218 bp, 12 predicted proteins | sample 4281140metaG_FD_190536 | JGI IMG/M metagenome (GOLD analysis project Ga0256834, IMG submission 190536) | Hydrothermal vent microbial communities from East Pacific Rise, Pacific Ocean - 4281-140 | ecosystem: Environmental > Aquatic > Marine > Hydrothermal vents | place: Pacific Ocean: East... | reverse complement strand
GGCTCATTGTCAATGAATGAATCCATCAAAAGGGCTTCAAAATCTTCGGCTATTACTTGATTTTCCATTTATAAATATTCCATTTTTACGCTGACTATTGCTTTAATGATATTTGCCCTGTTATTTCCACTAAGGTTGCGCTTGATAAAAAAGCGAGCCAGCGTAAAGGAAAAAATAACAAAGCAAATTAATGTTTAGTATTTTAAGAATTTTATTCGCTAGCTTTAGCGGCAAAATAAGCAAATTATCTTAGATCAGTGTAAATGAGCTTTAATTTTGAAGAATTTATTCCTCAGACCCATTAGCAATAACCGTTTCAACAATCGCAATTGCTTTACGAAGTGAGCTTTCTATATCTAAATTTGTTGTATCTAGCAAGTGCGCATCACTAGCTTTATAAAAATTTCCGGCTTTATTATTGGTATCGCTCTTATCTCGTGCAATAATTTGCGCCAAAATGTCACTTTCATCAGCCGCTAAACCTTTGCCCAACAGCTGTAAAGTTCGCCGTTTTGCTCGAACTGAGGCATCAGCGGTGATGAATAATTTCACACTTGCATTTGGGCAAATACGAGTTCCAATATCACGCCCATCTAAAATAGCGCCATTATCCGCTTTTGAAAAATTAATCTGATATTGCCTCAAAGCCGCTCTTACCTGTTCAATTTTTGCAATTTTTGCTGCACCACTGGCAATTTGTGGTGTGCCAAGAATATCTAGGTTAAGAATATCTGGGTTAAGAATATTCTTATCAATGCTTTTAGCAATCTTAATGGCTTTTGCTTCAAAACCATCATTATTTATGCTCTCACCCATAGCAAAAGCCACCGCACGATATAATAGCCCCGTATCCAAATGCGCTAAATCATAATGTTTTGCTAAACCCTTACTAATTGTCCCCTTGCCCGAAGCAGCGGGCCCATCTATTGCAATAATCATATTTTTATCCAAAAACAATTCAATAATTCATGCTATCACATAGAAAAATTATACGAAATAGCATTTTACGTTTGACAGGCGTATCCTTTGTCATTTATCCGACTTGTTTAACTGCTTTTTGTGATTATGCAAAAAGTGCTAAAGATTATTAATAAAAAACTTCAAAGGGGAATATTTATGGCTGGTTTTGAAAAGGGCACAAAGCGTTTATGCCAAGAGTGTGAAGTAAAATTTTATGATCTTAATCGTGACCCAATTATTTGCCCAGCATGTGGCAAAGAATTTATAGTTGAAACTACTGCCGCGCCAAAAGAAAAAGAAGAGCCAAAAGCAGAAGAAGAAGTTGTAACTAAAACTGAAACTACACCTGAGACTAGCGCAAGCGAAGCTGATATTATTTCTCTAGATGAGGCAGATGAAGAAATACAAGGTAGCGATGAAGAAATCCCCGATGATATCGATGATGTAGAAGTTGATGAGAACATGAATGCCGATCAACAAGATACATTTTTAGAAGTTGATGACGAAGATGCAGATAAGGTTGATCTTGGAATTGCCACAGATTTAGGCGACGAATAATTTAATCTAAACCCAATATTAAAGCTTAAATATAATTTTTGAGCAAATGGGGCCATAGCTCAGTTGGGAGAGCGCTTGCATGGCATGCAAGAGGTCGTCGGTTCGATTCCGTCTGGCTCCACCACTCACTTCGTTCGCAGTGAAACCATACGGACTTCTTTTGGCTCGTCCTCGCAGGCTACGCCTCCTGCGGGCGATGCATGCTGGCTAAACCACTCACTTCGTTCGCAGTGAAACCATACGGGCTTCTTTGTTAGCTCGTCCTCGCAGGCTACGCCTCCTGCGGGCGATGCATGCTGGCTAAACTATTTACCTTACACTGAAATTAAACCCTGATTTTTGATCAGCAAATTTAGCAAAAAATGCTAGACAAATTACTTTGTCTATAATATTTATATGTCAAACTAGCTTGATTAACAAATTTAGCAAAAAATGCTAGACAAATTACTTTGTCTATAATATTTATATGTCAAACTAGCTTGATTAACAAATTTAGCAAAAAATGCTAGACAAACACTGAGTGAGGAAAATATGCATTTAGATACGGAAGAATCTGTAAATTATCATTATGGGCAGTTTCCGCCTCAAAGCCTTGACCTTGAAAACCTTATGATGCCTTTAATTAAAGCTTCAGAGGCTGTTGCTCGCTACGATCAGATGCTCAAAAACATGCATAATAGTGAAATATTATTAGCCCCATTAAGAAGTCAGGAGGCTATTATATCTTCAAGAATGGAGGGAACTATAAGCACTATGGACGAAATATTACAATTTGAAGCTGATTATGGTGAAATTTCTGAAGATGAGCCTAATGTCAGGTCTGAGATTATAGAAACCATCTTCTATCAAAGAGCGTTAAAATCAGCACAACAAGCTTTAGAAGATGGTTACCCTCTATCACAATCACTTATTAAAAAAATCCACCAAGAGTTACTATCTTTTGGTAGAGGTGCAGCAAAATCACCTGGAAAGTTTAAAAATGAGCAAAATTATTTAGCAGATAAGAATAAAAGAAAAATATTATTCACACCAATAAGCCCTGAAAAATTGCAAGATGGGTTAGATGATTTATTTCATTATATTAGTAAAAGTGAGCAACCAGCATTATTAAAAGCTGCTATAGCGCATATAGAATTTGAAGCGCTTCATCCCTTTAATGATGGAAATGGGCGTATAGGGCGGATGCTCATTACACTAATGTTATGGTCATCTGGTGTAATTTCTGCACCGCATTTCTATGTAAGTGGGTACTTTGAGGATAATAAAGATCAATATATAGATATTATGCGAAATGTCTCTAAAAATGGTGATTGGCAAAATTGGTGTATTTTTTTCTTTGAAGCAATAGAACAGCAAGCAATTAGAAATCTGAAAATATCAGAAAATATACGTGATTTATATGATAAAATGAAAAATATATTTTCTGATACTCTATCTTCCAAATGGAGTGTTCAGGCATTAGATTTTGTATTTACTAACCCTATTTTTAGAAATAATAAATTTACAGCGAATAGCGGCATACCTGCGCATACTGCGGCTCGATTTACAAAGATACTTTTAGAGAATAATATTATTGATCAAATATATGAAGGTTCTGGAAGAAGGGCGGCTTTATATTCTTTTGAGCCTTTAATGGAGATAGTTCGCGTTTAGTTGGAATAATAAATAACTCTGCTCACAATTAAACCTTACGCCCAAAATCAACAACATCAGTTTCTTGCCCCGCATCAATAATAGATTTGCGGATTGCTCTAGTTCTGGTGAATAATTCTTCTAATGCTTGCCCGTCACCCCGTTCAACCGCTGACTTTAATTCATCTAAATCGCCCAAAAACCGCCCTAACATATCAAGCACCGCATCACGATTTGTTAAGAATACATCACGCCACATTATTGGGTCAGACGCTGCAATGCGGGTGAAATCTCTAAATCCGCCAGCGCTATATTTAATTACTTCAGATTTGGAAACATTTTCTAACTCACTTGCTGTGCCTACAATATTATAGGCGATTAAATGTGGCACGTGTGAGGTTATTGCTACCACTAAATCATGGTGTTTTGCTTCCATTATTTCGATGTTTGAGCCTAATGCCTGCCAAAATTCCCCCAATGTCTTTACCGCTTTTTCATTCACCCCTTTGGCAGGAGTTAACATGCACCAGCGCCCTTCAAATAATGAGGGGAAGCCCGCCTTTGGGCCCGAATATTCTGTGCCTGCCATTGGGTGAGCGGGGACAAAATCTACCCCTTTGGGTAATAACGGGGTAATAACCTTTTGCACATGCTCTTTTACCGAGCCAACATCACTTAATATTGCGCCCTTTTTTAAGTTTGGCGCAATTTGCTGCATGATGATTTCAAACACTCCAACTGGCGTGCATAAAATCACCAAGTCGGCATCAATCACCGCCTCTTTTGCATCACTATGATAGCTAGTGCCAAGATTAAGTGCTTTTGCCTCCGCAAGCGTTTTTTCACTTCTAGTAGAAATAGCAATATTTTTAGCAAGGTTTTTTTGCCTTGCCGCCAGTGCAATTGACGAGCCAATAAGCCCAATTCCAATAAGGGCGATTTTGTTAAACATTTTTATTTCCCTTGATAAAATCTTGCAACACTTGCGCTAATTTTTCCATTGCCTCTTGATTGCCAATAGAAATTCGCAGAGCATTAGGCAGACCATAAGAATCTAATTGGCGAGTAACTAAACCATTCTTTAACAAAGCCTCATCAGCCTTTTTAGCGCTTAAATTTTCTTCGTTGGAAAAAATAACTGTAATAAAATTAGCTTCAGAGGGCAAAACTCGTAACATATTACTTGCAAGCTCTTTAGTTAGCCAATCACGCCATTTTTTATTCTCACTAACAAGATGCGATGTAAAATCATCATCAGCTAAAGCTGCAATACCTGCTGCTTGCGCCGCCATATTGACGTTAAATGGCCCTCTAAGTCGGTTCAGTGCATCTACCACATTATCAGGCGCATAAAGCCAACCCAAACGCAGTGCCGCCAGTCCAATTTTCGAAAAAGTTCTAACCATAACCACATTATTATTCTCTGCCACCAATTGCACACCCGCATTATAATCTATTGCGCTGGCATATTCGGCATAGGCGCTATCAATCACCAATAAAATATCAGGGCGAATGCCAGCGTGCAGGCGTTGCAACTCACTAGCATTGAGATAAGTGCCACAAGGATTATTAGGATTATCCAAAAATATCACTTTGGTTTTTTCACTCACCATTGCCAAAATTGCATCAACACTGGCTTTATAATCATCTGCTTTAGCAAAAACGGGAGTTGCACCTGCGCCTTTAGTAATGATTGGATAAACCAAAAAACCAAATTGATTAATTATCGCCTCATCACCCTCACCCAAATATATTTGCGCCAATAGGTGCAATAATTCATCTGAGCCAGAGCCAATCACAATATTATTTGCGTCTAAATTATGTTTTGTTGCCAAAGCGTTACGCAATTCAATACAAGCGGGATCGGGATAGAGCGAAAGATTTTCGCTAGCATTTTTATATGCTTCAATCGCCATTGGGCTAGCACCAAGCGGGCTTTCGTTTGAAGAAAGCTTAATAGTTTTCTGCCCCATGGGAGCTTTAGTGCGCCCTGGGACATAATTATCAATTTTTAATATGCCTGCTTGGGCTTTGGGGAAATCACTCATTAAAACAATCTTATAGATAAAATTTTTACAACCTTATCGCAGAAATAAAACAAAAGGCAAAGAAAACATATTACCCAACTTTAGGCAATTTCATTGCTGTTTGCGGTGCAAGAACTGGAATTCTTATTTTTGCTTTGTTTTTCTTTCTTCTTGGAATTGCTGGAAATAATTGTTTTTTTGCTTTTACGCAAATGACTGATGCAAATGTTGCGCCAAAAAAACTTCCTCCCCGCTCAAATATTCGTGCTGATTTTAACAAGATTTTTGAATTTGAGGGCGGTAAATATAATGCTTCTCTATAGGTTTTGGGAATGAATGAATGAGTTCGCAACAAATTATCAAGTTGAGATCGTGAAAATGGGTGACCAAAGCCAAATGGGTTATTATCTCGTTGCGCCCAAATGCCGTGTCGGCGTGGCACAATTACTATTAACTCGGCATTTGGGGCGGCAATTCGCCATAATTCACGCATTAATTCTTCGCTATCTTGGGAATGTTCAAACGCATGGGTTGCAATTATTAAATCTATTGAAGCATCTGAAAAAGGCATTTCTAGCGGATCGCAAAGCACCGAATTTGATACTTCGTTAATTGGCCAAGAAATTGCCCCCATTCTAGCGGGGAACACTGCTGCCACCCGCTCGGCACTTTCCAATGCAAAGCGTAAAAATGGAGTAGCAAAACCCAGACCTAAAACCCGCTTGCCCCTCACATCACCCGCTAAGTCAATAATCTGCCGCCTTAATAAAGGTCGGGTAATTCGCCCTAGGGGTGAATTATAAAAATCCAAAAATTTTTGAATATCAGGTGTCATATTTACTCTCTTAGATTTTTAAGGCTAAATGAAAAAATATAAAATGAAAAGGTTTTAACGCTAATGTCGCTATTGATTGATATTTTTCTTTTTAATGAAGATAATTTTGGCTTTTTATTGCATGATGAAAAAATTGGCTTAACCGCTGCAATCGACGCAGGTGATGATATTGCCACCAAAGCTGCCCTAAAGCGCAGGGGCTGGCAATTAGATGAAATATTTATCACTCATCATGATTGGGATCATACTGATGGGCTGTTAGCGCTTAAAGAGGAATTTGGCGCAAAAGTCACAGGCCCAAAAGCTGAAAAAGATAAAATACAGGGTTTAGATATTTTTGTATCAGGTGACGATATTATAAATTTTGGCTCGCTAAATTTTCAAGTGATTGAAACCGCAGGGCATACGCTTGGGCATATTTCTTATTTTGAACCAAAGGGGAAGCATCTCTTTTGTGGCGATGCATTGTTTTCGCTAGGTTGCGGGCGCATGGTTGAGGGTAATCCCAAAATGATGTGGGAGGGGTTAGAGAGAATAAAACAATTGCCCAAAGATACGCTTATTTATTGCGGGCATGAATATAGCAAATCTAATGCGATATTTGCTCACCATATTGACCCTGAAAATGAGCAGTTGAAAATGAGGCAAAAGCAAATTAATGCTCAATTAGCAAATGGCGAGTTCACTATTCCCGCAGTTTTGGGTGAAGAGAAAGCTTGCAATCCGTTTTTGCGTTGTAATAACAAAATCATTGCTACCAAAATGGGGTTAAGTGAGAATGAGCCTATAGAAGTTTTTGCGGCGCTTCGTAGGGCTAAGGATAGTTTTTAGTTTTCAAAATTTGCCCGTTAAGTATATATTAACAAAAGATTAACAAAAAATCCCATTTTGCGTTATACTGCCGCTATTAAGTGTTTAAGAATGCGGCAAACAAATGAGTAATGAAAATAACATTTCTATCATTAAAACAGAATCAGCCAAACTGGTTGCAAATAAATCTGTTGAACGTCGCATATCTTGTCGCAGAAAGAACTTATTTCCTTTTGCTCTTCCTGCCTCTCTTATGACGCATATGATTTATAATCACAGTGAATCAAATGATAGCCCACAATTATATCGCCCTGCAATAAACGAGCCGATTGATATTTATAAAAGGGGTGCAAATATTGCACAAAAACGTGTTCCTGCTGGCTGGCAAAATTCACAAAGCGTCTAATTCACATATAGTAATAGAGTATAAAAAACGGCTAGTTTCATTTGAAACTAGCCGTTTTTATTACAAAAATAATGCAATTTATTTTACGTCAAGAACCTGACGACCACGATACATGCCTGTTTTTAAATCAATATGGTGTGGGCGGCGCAATTCGCCGCTGTCTTTATCTTCAACATATGCTTTTGCTTTAAGAGCATCAACCGAGCGGCGCATGCCACGTTTCATTGGTGAGGTTTTTCGTTTTGGCACAGCCATAGTGCAACTCCATCTTTTAATCTATCTAACTTATTTATAATTAAACAAGTCAAGTTTTTATGAATTTGGGCGGGTTATACATATTTTATAACCGTTTGGCTAGTCTAAAAACAAAAATCATATATTGAGCTTTTCTCTTGCTTTTAGATGAGTTAATCAGTGCTTATGAAAAATTTTACCAACCAGCTGTCTGAATATGCCACTATAATAAAAAATGCGCTTAAACAACAGTTAAAAACTGAAAATTTTAATGAATATGGATTAGCCCCTGAAAAGCTTTTAGCGGCAATGCGGCATGGCTCATTAAATGGCGGCAAGCGATTGCGCCCATTTTTACTTACAGAAACGGCAGCAATTTTTGATGTTTCACCTAAAATTACATTAGATGCGGCTTTGGCAATAGAAATGGTGCATTGTTATTCGCTCATTCATGATGATTTACCCAGTATGGACGATGATGATATGCGGCGGGGGCAAGCAAGTGTTCATAAAAAATTTAATGAGGCAACGGCCATTCTTGCGGGTGATAATTTGCTCACTTTTGCTTTTGAAATCATTGCAACAAGTAAAAATTATTCCCCAAAATTGAAAAACAATCTAATTATTGAGTTAGCCAAGGCAAGCGGTGCTGGTGGCATGGTTGGCGGGCAGATGTTAGATTTAGATGCTGAAAATCAAACCTTAAGTGAAAATGAAATAAATAATATTCAGGCGATGAAAACGGGTGCATTAATTTGCGCTAGCGCCCGCATGGGGGCATTAATTGGTGGCGCATCAAAAAAGCAAATATTATCACTAACAAAATATGCCACAAATGCAGGGTGGGCTTTTCAACTTGCTGACGATATTTTAGACGAAACTGCTACTATTGAACAAATGGGCAAGGCGACAAAAAAAGACGCAGAAAGAGGCAAATCTACGCTTGTTTCTAATATTGGGTTAGAAAAAGCAAACAAACAGCTTGCAACGATAATAAAGGCGGCAATTTTGGCGCTTGAGCCATTTGGTGAAAGAGCAAATAATTTAATCGAAATTGCACAGTTTTTTGGTGAGAGAAAAAGTTAGGAATTTATTTTTTGCTGTTTAAGTGTAAACTCAGTTCGTTATACTCGTGCTTGATGCGAGCATGACGAGGGGAGAGATGGAGATTTATCTCAAAATAAATAAAATTAAAAATCTGCAACCCAATGATACTGAAATTCGGAGCATACTAACTCCCAAATCTCTGCTCAATATAATCAGCCAACATTTGCTTAAACTGCTCAGCAATATTCACTCCCCGAAGAGTTGCAGCCTTTTTACCCTCAATAAAAACAGGAGCGGCGGGGGTTTCTCCTGTTCCAGGTAGTGAAATGCCAATATCGGCATGCTTGCTTTCACCTGGTCCATTTACAATACAACCCATTACCGCAACATTTAGATTTTCAACGCCTTTATACTTATCTCGCCACTTTGGCATTGAGGAAATAAGATGATCCTCAATTTCACGGGCTAACAGCTGAAATGTGGTTGAGGTTGTGCGCCCACAACCTGGGCATGCGGCGACTTCTGGCACAAACTGGCGAAAGCCCATTGTTTGCAATAATTCTCTGGCTACTTTCACCTCAAGCGTCCTATCACCATCTGGCTCAGGGGTTAGCGAAATGCGAATTGTATCGCCAATTCCCTGTTGCAATAAAATGCCAAGTGCCGCAGATGAAGCAACAATTCCCTTGCTGCCCATGCCTGCTTCAGTAAGTCCAAGATGCAGGGCATAATCTGATCGCTTGCTTAAATCTTGGTAGATTTTAATTAAACTTTGCACATTTGAAGTTTTAGTTGAGAGGATAATTTTATCTCGCCCCAAACCAATTTCTTCTGCCCGTTTTGCGCTTAATAATGCTGACTGAATAATCGCCTCACGCATGACAAAATCGGCACTATGCGGTTCAAAATTGGTTTTATTATTAGTTGTCGTTCTTTCTCTTATCGCCGTTGGTCGCTCCGCTCCCGATGCCCCCGAAGTTTCATCTTTATATGTCGCCGTTGGTCGCTCCGCTCCCGACCCCGACACCCCCGCCATATTCTCATTCATCAAACGAGTGAGTAATTCTTCATCAAGCGATCCCCAATTCACCCCAATACGAATAACTTTATTGTATTTTATTGCCAACTCAATAAGGGTAGAGAATTGTATATCACGCTTAGCTTTAAAGCCAACATTACCCGGATTAATGCGATATTTTGCTAATGCTTTAGCGCAGTCTGGATAATCGCTTAATAATTTATGCCCGATATAATGGAAATCACCAACCAGCGGCACGCTAACGCCCATTTTATCTAACCGCTCACGAATATAAGGCACGGCAGCAGCGGCTTCGTTTTTATCAACCGTGATACGAACAAGCTCTGAGCCCGCCTGCGCTAATTGTGCAACTTGGTTTACAGTTGCTTCAATATCAGCGGTATCGGTATTAGTCATAGACTGCACTACAATTGGCGCCCCGCCGCCGACCATCACGCCATCAATATTTACTGCAATAGTATTTTTTCTCATTAGTTTTGCCGCTTTTTGTTTTTATTATTCAAATACGCTTTTGTGTCAGCTGATGCAACTTGTTCATTATATAAATTACCCAAACAAAAAAGGGCGCATTGATTGCGCCCTTAAAATTACTATCAAGAAAAACTAGAGCCCTAAAACTCAGCCCATTCTTCATCTTGTTTTACTGCCGCATTGCCGTTTGAGAGATATG
>Ga0256834_1003044_pt1 | contig 10219 bp, 10 predicted proteins | sample 4281140metaG_FD_190536 | JGI IMG/M metagenome (GOLD analysis project Ga0256834, IMG submission 190536) | Hydrothermal vent microbial communities from East Pacific Rise, Pacific Ocean - 4281-140 | ecosystem: Environmental > Aquatic > Marine > Hydrothermal vents | place: Pacific Ocean: East... | reverse complement strand
ATTGATTGATGGTTTAAAGCTGGGCGATCAGAATGGAAAGGCCATTATTGAGGCGCGCGCAAAATGAAAACAAAATTGCTTTTTGTAATGGCGATGCTTGTGCTTTTAACTGGTTGTAAGGACGATCAGGCCACTGGACCCGTTGATATTAAATACGACCGTGAAGTGTGTGAATACTGCAAGATGATTATTTCTGACCCTCGCTTTGCTGCTGAAGTGCGCTTAACCAAGGGCGGTAAGGTTTTTAAATTCGATGACATGGGCGGGGTTATTTTGTGGTTGCAGCATGAAAAGCCGGGCGAAACACCGCAAACTGAAATTTGGGTAAGAGATATGAAAACGGGCACTAAATGGCTTGATGCTAAAAAGGCATTTTATATCGGTAAGCAACACTCGCCTATGGAATATGGTTTTGGCGCTGTTGCTGAAAAAGAAACGGATGCCATTAGTTTTGCGGAAATGAGAAAACAAGTGATCGCGCATGGTTCGACAAGTCGATGCGCGCCACCTCCTCAAACAGGTGAGCGCCCCAGTATTGATGCTGTTGGACAAAAGGGTTAGGGGCGTTGATATGAACGGGTTTTGGCTTTCGACAAGATTAGATATTTCTGAATCACTGCGTTCGCGGTGGTTCCTACTTTATGGCTTAGTGTTTGGCGGCATTGTCATCACATTGATGGTTTTCGGATTGACTGAATCGCGCGTGATGGGCTTTACAGGTCTGTCGCGATTGCTGGTTACGTATGTACAATTATCGATGGCCATTTTACCAATTTTCATTCTCATCACCACTGTGCGCTCGCTGGCAGGCGATCGTGAGGCTGGCGTTTATGAGTATATGCTGGCGCAACCAATTTCTTTGGCGGCGTGGTATTGGGGTAAGTTTTTTGGCCGCTTTATCGTGGTTTTCACACCCGTTATTCTTTCAATGGCTGTTGCCGTTGCGTGGGGTGCCATTCGTGGCGCTGAAGTTCCTGTTTATCACTTTGTTTGGTATTGCGGGTTAATCATGTCTTTGTCCTTATGCTTTCTGGGGATTGGGTTTCTCATTTCGAGCATGACACGATCTTCTGATGTGGCGCAAAGCGCGGCGTTCTTTTTGTGGCTGCTGCTTTTGCTGTTTATTGATCTTGTTCTGTTAGGAATGATTATTCGCGCCCAGGCTCCACTGGAAACGGTGGTTGTGCTTGCACTGGCTAACCCGCTGCAAGTCTTTCGAACATCAGCGATGATCTTGTTTGATCCTCAATTGATTTTGCTTGGGCCATCTGCTTGGATTATTCTCGATGCTTTTGGTCATCTGGGATACTTACTTTGGGGGTTGTTTTACCCTGCAATAGTTGGCTTGATAACAGGTGGTGTTGGCTACCTTGTTTTCCGCCGTGGTGATTTGGTCTAAGTAAATATTTACTGACGTTCTGATTGTTTTTGATTTAATTTTTTGACCCCCACGCGATGCATTTGCAGTGGGGATGATTAGTCATGCTTTGGTTTTTGCTTTAGGCTTAAACTATATATGTTTAAAATAGTTGTTTACAAACCTCGAAGCTGACGTTTAAGCTTTAAAAAATCAAAAAAACCATTGCCACTAATTTTTTGCAAATGTTTGCAATTTCTTGGATTAGAGGTGTACGGAGGAACGAGGATGCGTGTTGCTTGTCTTGGAGGCGGCCCTGCTGGTTTGTATTTTGCGATCTCTATGAAATTGCGAAATCCAGCCCACGACATCACAGTGTTTGAACGCAATAAAGCCAATGACACATTTGGTTGGGGTGTGGTGCTTTCTGATGATGCATTGGAAAATATGCAAGACAATGATCCGGCAAGCACCAACGCTATTCGCCAAGAGTTTGCATATTGGGATGATATTGCATTGGTTCATAAGGGCAAGCGTCTGGTTTCTGGTGGTCATGGTTTTGCAGGCATTGGGCGCAAAGCCATGTTGGTTATTTTGCAAATGCGGGCAAAAGAGTTAGGGGTAAACTTAGCGTTTGAGACGGAGATTAATTCAGCAGGCGACTACAAGGATAATTATGATCTCGTGGTTGCAACCGATGGCATTAACTCAGGTGTTCGCCGTGAATATGAAGAGTATTTTAAACCTGACATTGATGTGCGGCTTTGCAAATTTATCTGGCTCGGCACCAAGCAGAAATTTGATGATGCTTTTACGTTTATCTTTGAACAGACCGAACATGGATGGGTGTGGGTCCACGCCTATCAGTTTGATAATGACATGGCCACGGTGATTGTGGAATGCACCAATGAAACGTGGGACAAGATCGGTTTTGAGAACTTTTCGAAACAACAAACCATTGCCAAGTGTGAGGAAATATTTGCCGACCATTTAGATGGCAACGCACTGGTTTCAAACGCCGATCATTTGCGTGGTTCAGCCGTATGGATGAATTTCCCACGGGTGATCTGTGAGAAATGGTATCATGAAAATGTTGTGTTAATGGGCGATGCGGCGGCAACAGGGCATTTTTCCATCGGTTCTGGTTCGCGTTTGGCATTTGATAGTGCTATTTCGTTGGCAAATTTTCTTCATAGCGAACCTACAATGGAAGCTGCCTTTAAGCGTTATCAAGAAGAGCGACGGATTGAGGTTTTGCGGTTGCAGTCTGCGGCGAGAAATTCGCTCGAGTGGTTTGAAGAGGTTGAGCGCTATCTCGATCTTGACCCTATTCAGTTGAACTATTCGTTGTTGACGCGCTCGCAACGGATTTCTCATGAAAACTTACGACTGCGCGACCCTGATTGGCTTCGATCCGCTGAGGTTTGGTTCAATAAACAAGCAGGTATCGATAGTGAACGGCGGCCAATGTTTGCTCCATTTTCCTTGCGTGAAATGGCATTAGAAAATCGCATTGTCGTTTCTCCGATGGCGCAATACAAAGCGAAAGATGGGTGTCCGAACGATTGGCATCTCATTCATTACGGCGAGCGGGCAAAAGGTGGCGCGGGTCTGGTTTTTACAGAGATGACCTGTGTGTCAGCTGATGGGCGGATTACCCCTGGTTGCCCAGGGCTTTATGACCCCAAACACGAAGTTGCATGGCGGCGAATTGTCGATTTTGTTCACGCGGAAACCGAGGCTAAAATTTGTTGCCAGATTGGTCACTCAGGCCGTAAGGGCTCGACCCAACTTGGTTGGCAGGAAATGGATGCACCGCTGGAAAGTGAGAATTGGGATTTGGTTTCTGCATCGGCCATTGCATGGTCGACCAACAATGCGGTGCCGCGCGAAATAACCCGCAGTGAGATGGATGAGGTTCGTGAGAAATTTGTTGCGGCAACTGAAATGGCAGATCGCGCTGGCTTTGATATGGTTGAGTTGCACGCGGCACATGGCTACTTGATTTCATCATTTATCACACCAGTTTCGAACCACCGCGAAGATGAATATGGTGGTTCGTTGGAAAACCGCATGGCGTATCCTTTAGAGGTTTTCAAAGCGATGAGGGCTGTATGGCCTGATAGTAAACCAATGTCGGTGCGAATTTCGGCCAATGATTGGTTGGGTGAAAATGGCATCACACCGCAAGATGGTGTTGAAATTGCGAAGATGTTTTCAGCTGTCGGTGTCGATCTCATCGATGTATCAGCGGGGCAAACGTCATGCGAGGGCGAGCCTGTTTATGGACGGATGTTCCAAACGCCGTTTTCGGATCGTATTCGTAATGAAGCTGGCCTGAAAACCATGGCGGTTGGCAATATTTATGAAGCCGATCATGTGAATTCAATTTTAATGGCTGGGCGTGCTGACCTAGTGGCGATTGGGCGACCTCATTTGGCTGATCCATATTGGACGTTGCACCATGCCACTCAAGTCGGTGACCGCCATCAAAATTGGCCCTTGCCGTATGAAGCTGGCCGCGATCAGGCATGGCGTTTGGCTGATCGTGAAGTTGAAATTTTGGGGAAGGTGTGATGGTTGAAACCAAACACGTTGTTGTCACGGGAGGCGGTTCTGGCGTTGGGGCTGACATTGCGCGAACGTTTCATAATGGGGGTGCGAAAGTCACAATTTTTGGCCGCAATGAAACTGCGCTGAAACGGCAATCATTGCCTTATCAGGTCTGTGATGTGACCGATGCATCGGCCGTCAAAAAAGCATTTGAGGCTGCAAGAAAGCAACACGGGCCCGTTGATATTGTTATTGCCAATGCAGGCAATGCACTTAGCAAACCATTTATCCAAATGAGCCAAGAGGATTTAAGCGCCATGTTGGCGGTCAACCTTGTTGGTGTGTTTAACACGTGGCAACACGGTCTTGCAGATATGGTTGAGCGCGATTGGGGACGGTTGATTGTTGTCGCTTCAACTGCCGGGCTTAAAGGTTACCCTTATGTGAGTGGGTATTGCGCGGCAAAACATGGTGTGATTGGCATGATGAAGGCTTTGAGTTTAGAGCTTGCAAAAACTGGAATTACTGTGAATGCGATATGCCCCGGTTTTACCGAAACGCCGCTGCTTGCCCGCTCGATTGAAAATATTGTGGCGACGACCAAAATGAGCGATGTGGACGCGGCAAAAATACTTAAAAACAACAACCCGCAACAACGCTTTATCCAAACGGATGAAATTGCAAGTGCTGCGATGTGGTTGTGTGATGAGGCTTCTCGTTCTGTCACTGGGCATAGCTTGAGTATCTCAGGGGGTGAAATATGAATTTCAAAGATATTGATTTAGTTCAAGAGCCAAACTCAAAAAGCAGTTTGCGATTGTGGATTCGGTTGCTCAAATCAAGCCGTATTATTGAAAATAAATTGCGTGATAAATTGCGTCGTGAGTTTTCTACGACCATGCCTCGGTTTGATGTCATGGCGGCTTTGTTTCGGTTTGAAAAAGGCTTGAAAATGAATGAGTTGTCAAAACTGCTCATGGTTTCAAACGGTAATGTCACGGGTATTGTCGACCGGTTGGTAAAGGACGGGTTGATTGTACGGATGTCTGTGGCGGGAGATCGCAGAGCATTTGAAGTGCGTTTAACCAAAAAGGGTCATCAAGAGTTCTCACATCAAGCGCAACAGCATGAAGCATGGGTTGATGAGATGCTGGCATCCTTTTGCGAAAAAGATTCTGAAGAGTTGCTGCAAAAGCTTGATGGTTTGATTTCCGCATTGAGTGACCCGAGTTTAGAGGTGAAAAAATGACGACGATGAGAACTAATGTTGAGCATTTTAATTGCGAAGTTAAAGCGGGCATTGCCGTGATTTGCTTGGATCGACCTGAGCGAAAAAATCCTTTGACGTTTGAAAGTTATGGTGAGTTGCGCGATTGGTTTCGTGATCTGGTTTATGCCGATGATATTAAGGCCGTTGTGTTTAATTCTAACGGTGGCAATTTTAGTTCGGGCGGTGATGTGCATGATATTATTGCGCCGTTGACTAAAATGTCGATGAAAGAGTTGTTGGCGTTTACGCGAATGACGGGCGATCTGGTTAAGGCAATGGTCAATTGTGGTAAGCCTGTCATTGCAGCGGTGGACGGTGTTTGTGTTGGGGCTGGTGCGATTATCGCCATGGCCAGCGATCTGCGTGTTGCATCGCATGATGCAAAGACCGCATTTTTGTTTACGCGGGTCGGGCTTGCTGGTTGTGATATGGGGGCTTGCGCGATTCTGCCTCGAATTATTGGGCAAGGACGTGCTGCGGAATTATTATATACGGGGCGCTCGATGAGTGCTGATGAAGGCGAGCGGTGGGGTTTCTTCAGTCAAGTTGTAGATGCAGGTGAATTGGAAACTTGTGCAATGGCTCTGGCAAACCGTATTGCCAGTGGGCCAGGCTTTGGCAACATGATGACCAAAACAATGCTTGCCCAAGAATGGTCTATGTCGATTGAGCAAGCCATTGAAGCAGAAGCTCAAGCCCAAGCTATCTGTATGCAAACGAAAGACTTTGAACGGGCTTATAAGGCGTTTGTTCGTAAGCAAAAACCAATATTTGAGGGCGATTGATGTCAGATAAAAGTTTCCTAGATTGGCCGTTTTTTTCACCACAGCACAAAACTCTTGCGATAGAGTTGGATGAATGGGCAGCCTGTGAATTGGGAAATGTGGATCACTTAGATGTGTATTTGACGTGTCGCTCATTAGTGAAGAAACTAGGGCGCGACGGCTGGCTGAACTACTCAGGCGTTGATGAAGGCAAAGACCGATTGGATGTTCGCAGCCTTTGTCTTATTCGTGAAACCCTTGCGCGTTATGATGGTTTGGCAGATTTTTCCTTTGCGATGCAAGGCTTAGGAACAGGGGCCATTTCGCTTTTTGGCACCAAAGCCCAACGCCAAGAATGGTTGCCCCTAACACGCAGCGGAGAGGCTATTTCAGCGTTCGCATTAACCGAACCGCAATCGGGTTCTGATGTTGCCAATTCAACAATGACTGCAACTCGCGATGGCAATGATTTTGTTTTGAACGGTGAAAAAACCTGGATTTCAAATGGCGGTATTGCCGATGTTTATACGGTTTTTGCCCGCACGGGTGAGGCGGCAGGCGCAAGGGGCTTATCGGCGTTTATTGTTCGCGCAGATACGGCTGGTTTTGAAATTACGGACCAACAACAAACCATTGCTCCGCATCCTTTAGCAACGTTGCAGTTTAACGATTGCCGCATTCCAGCAAAGGATCAATTGGGAAAAGGTGGCGAAGGCTTTAAAATTGCCATGTCGGTTCTTGATGTGTTTCGATCAACGGTTGGTGCGGCTGCATTGGGGTTTGCGCGGCGTGCTTTAGATGAAGCTTTAAAGCGAGTGCAAACGCGCCATGTGCAAGGAGCCCCCTTGTTTGATTTGCAAATGGTGCAAGGTCATATTGCCGATATGGCGCTGGATGTGGATGCGGCAGCTTTGTTGGTTTATCGCGCCGCTTGGGCAAAAGATAACGGTGCTCCACGCGTGACGCGCGAGGCGGCGATGGCCAAACTGTTTTCGACAGACCAAGCCCAAATTATTATTGATAAGGCGGTGCAATTGCACGGTGGAGATGGCGTTAGATCAGGTGAAACGGTGGAAAAACTTTACCGCGAAATTAGGGCGCTTCGAATTTACGAAGGTGCTTCTGATGTTCAACGGGTGATTATTGCCAGAGAAACGATGAAAAATTTTAGTGATGGAGGAAATGTATGAGTTGCCCATTTGATCCAAAGAATGACGGTGCCCAGATGGATTTTGACGGGCGTATGTCCTATGGAGATTATCTGCAAATTGATAAAATCTTGTCTGCGCAACATTGCATGAGTGATGCGTCAGATGAGTTGTTATTTATCATCCAGCATCAAACCAGCGAACTTTGGATGAAACTGTTATTGCATGAAGTCGCAGCGGCCCGTTCTGCAATTACCAACGATCAACTTCCTCAGGCGTTTAAACTTCTAGCGCGAGTATCTAAAATTTTGGAGCAACTTAATAATGCTTGGGATGTGCTGCGGACAATGACACCAAGCGATTACACAAAGTTTCGTGACACCTTGGGGCAAAGCTCTGGTTTTCAGTCGCTACAATATAGAATGATTGAGTTTGCATTGGGCAATCGCAACGAAGCAATGCTGCGGCCCCACGCGCATGTTCCAAGTGCTTTGGAAGCGCTAAACCAAGAACTTGCAACGCCAAGCTTATATATTGAAGTGCTGCGATATGCACAGCGCCAAGGTATGGAATTGCCAAGTGATGTTTTAGATACGGTGCTTACCACGCCTCACCCTGCCAACGAACAAGTGAGTGCCATGTGGGCAATCGTTTATCGTGACCCTGAAGCTCATTGGACGCTTTATGAGTTGGCGGAAAAACTAATGGATCTAGAAGATTACTTTCGACGTTGGCGATTTAATCATGTCACCACGGTGGAACGGGTAATCGGGTTTAAACGCGGTACGGGCGGCACGGCAGGTGTTAGCTATCTTAAACGTATGTTGGCGGTGGAATTGTTCCCTGAACTTTGGAACGTTAGAACGGAGCTGTGATGATGAATTTAAATCTTGGTCCAAGCGCGCATGTTGATACTTTTTCTAGAGATAATTTGCCTCCAGCAAACCTATGGCCAGATTTTCTACTTGATGGATTTGAGTACCCTACAGAACTAAATGTTGGCGTTGAGTTGACCGATGCGATGGCAAAAAAGGGCTTTGGCGATCACACCGCGTTAATTGGTAATGGTAGACGGCGCACATATAAAGAGCTTACCGATTGGACCAACCGAATTGCCCATGTCCTAGTTGAAGATTTTGGGTTGATAGCAGGGAACCGCGTGCTTATTCGTTCAGCCAATAACCCTGCAATGGTGGCGTGTTGGTTGGCAGCGACAAAGGCGGGCGCGGTTGTTGTTAATACCATGCCAATGTTGCGAGCGGGCGAATTGGGAAAGATTGTCGATAAGGCCGAAATTACCTTAGCGCTTTGCGATACTCGTTTAATGGATGAACTATCGATGTGCGCTAACGATAGTAAGTTTTTAAAGAAGGTGGTCGGATTTGATGGAACATCGAACCATGATGCAGAGCTCGATCGCTTGGCGTTGGAAAAGCCTGTTCAATTTGAAGCTGTAAAAACGGGACGTGAAGATGTCGCGCTTTTAGGGTTTACCTCTGGAACAACGGGTGAACCAAAGGCAACGATGCACTTTCATCGCGACCTGCTTATTATTGCTGACGGCTATGCTAAGGATGTTTTAAATGTGGTGCCTGAAGATACTTTTGTTGGGTCTCCGCCTCTTGCGTTTACCTTTGGTCTTGGCGGGTTAGCGATTTTTCCACTGAGGTTTGGGGCCGCTGCAACTTTGCTTGAAAATGCATCACCGCCAAATATGATTGATATCATTCAAACCTACAAAGCAACGGTATGTTTCACCGCGCCAACGGCATACCGCGCGATGCTAGATGCAATGGAAGACGGGGCTGATTTATCGTCGCTTCGCGTGGCGGTGTCGGCAGGCGAAACATTATCGGCGCACATTTATCACACGTGGCTAGAGAAAACCAAAACACCAATGCTTGATGGTATCGGGGCAACAGAGTTGTTACATATTTTCTTGTCGAACCATTTTGATGACCATCAACCAGATTGCACAGGCAAACCGACACGAGGCTATGAGGCGAAAATCATTGGTGAGGATGGGCGAACGGTTGAAGATGGACAAGTTGGGCGTTTGGCCGTGCGCGGACCAACGGGGTGTCGCTATTTAGCAGATGAGCGCCAAGGCGATTATATTGTTGATGGATGGAATGTGACCGGTGATGCTTTTTATAAAGACACAGACGGGTTCTTTCATTTTGTTGCGCGCAACGATGATATGATTGTTTCATCGGGCTATAATATTGCTGGCCCTGAGGTTGAGGGGGCGTTGTTGAAACATGATGGTGTTTGCGAGTGTGCAGTGGTCGGGGTTGATGATGAGCAGCGCGGTATGATTGTAAAAGCTTATGTGGTTTTAAATGAACCGTTCGTTGCAAATGATGAGATGATGAAAACATTGCAAGACTTTGTGAAGCAAACAATCGCGCCGTATAAATACCCGCGCGCCGTTGAGTTTTGTAACGACTTGCCAAAAACCGCTACGGGCAAAATTCAGCGGTATTTGTTAAAGCAGCAAGGCAATAAAGCGGGTGTCCAATGAGCACTTTTTCGATGTCGCAGAAAGTGATGTTTCGTCATTGTGATCCAGCTGGAATTGTTTTCTTTCCAAAGTATTTTGAAATGATAAATGATTGCGTGGAAGGGTTCTTTGCGGAGGTTTTGCTGTTGCCGTTTGAAGTTCTGCTCAAAACAGGTGGTGTGCCGACGGTTTCTATTTCGACAGATTTTAAAGCACCAAGCTTTCATGGTGATGAGCTTGGGCTGGCATTGACACCAATGAAACTTGGCAACTCCAGTATGCAATTGAAAATTTGTGGCAGCTGTGATGGTCAGCTACGATTTACTAGCCAGTCTACTTTGGTGTTTGTTGATAATATAGGTCGCCCAACGCCATGGCCCTTAGAGATTAAAAAAGTCGTTGGTGAAATCATAACCTCTCGCATTGGAACCGAACATGGCAAATAAAATAATTCAACCTCGCGGGTGGTTGCCTGCAAGTGGTTATGCCAATGGAGTGTTGAGTGATGATGGGACACTTTTTATTGGTGGTCAAATTGGCTGGACAGGCGAACAAAAATTTGAAAGCCATGATTTTATTGGTCAGATGGAACAGGCTTTGAAAAATATTGTTGAGATTGTTGAA
>Ga0256834_1003043_pt1 | contig 10220 bp, 6 predicted proteins | sample 4281140metaG_FD_190536 | JGI IMG/M metagenome (GOLD analysis project Ga0256834, IMG submission 190536) | Hydrothermal vent microbial communities from East Pacific Rise, Pacific Ocean - 4281-140 | ecosystem: Environmental > Aquatic > Marine > Hydrothermal vents | place: Pacific Ocean: East Pacific... | reverse complement strand
GTGCAAGACAATGGTATTTGGATTGGTGGAATTAGTGGCGGATGCCTAGAAGGTGATGCCTTAAAAAAAGCCAATCACTGTATGGCTAGAAATAAAGTTGAGGTAGTTCGTTATGATACTTCAAAGAAAGATGAAGAACAAATTGGTGCAGGATTAGGTTGCAGCGGAATTATTGATGTATTACTTTCTCCAATAGTTGTAGGTGATAATAAAAACCCAATACACATATTACAGTCTTGTGTAAACGACAGAAAAGCCAACTGTTTAGTTACCATTATCAGTTCTGATCTTGACAGGCTCTCCGCAGGTGAAATGTATAAATACAATACTGAATCTCAATTTCCTGAACAGCTTACATCCGATATAAATTCTGCTCTAATTTCAGGAAGGTCAAGTGTAAAAAATTACGAGAACTTATCTGTGTTTATCGAAATTTTACTTCCGGCTCTTAACGTAGTTTTATTTGGAAGCAGTTATGATATTTATCCACTATTAAACATAGGCAAAGAGTTGGGATGGCATATGCATGTGGTTACCAATTCTGCAAAGGCAAGTCAAAAAATGAAAGATTTGAGTGAACAAATTTATCCGAAAGACACGACGATACCTTATGATGATTATACCGCATTTGTATTGATGGCTCATGATTATAAAACCGATAAGGATAATTTAGCTATGGCATTAAAAACCAATGTGCCTTATGTAGGGATGCTCGGCCCTTTAAAAAGAAAAAATAAAGCGTTGGATGAACTGAAAGATAACGGACAAACATTCACGACTACACAACTTCATAAATTATACAGTCCTATTGGATTAGATATTGGCTCTTCTACACCAGAAGAAATTGCATTGGCAATATTAGCGGAGATTAGAGCTCATTTTTCAAGTAGAAACGGGCGGTTTTTACGAGAAAAAGTAGGGACAATTCATAAGAGAGGTTAGATGTTATGCGTCAGATGCTCGGCAGTATTGGAATTACTTCGAGTATCATGCTTCTAACCTTTTAACCTTTTCACCACCTCAACAATCTTCTGAACAACCACTTCAATATCCTTATCTGTAGTTTGTCTGCCCAAGCTAAACCGAATAGAAGACAAGGCATCATCATCTGATAAATGCATTGCTTTTAATACATGCGAAGGTAAAACCAAAGATGAATTACATGCTGAACCTGAAGACAAAGCTACATGAGTACTTAGTGCTAACATTAAATCTTCTGCAATAATATTTTTGAATAACAAATTACTTATATGTGGCATTCTATTTTCTACAGCTCCATTTACAATAACATTATCTAGTGAAGAAAGTAACTTATTTTCTAAAAAATCGCGTTGTATTTTTAGTTTTCTACCATCATCTGCAAATCTATTTTTGGCAATTTCAGCAGCTTTTCCAAAACCGACAATGGCTGGTACATTTAAAGTTCCTGATCGTCTTTTCCGTTCATGTTGCCCGCCATTTTGCTGTTCTTGAATTTGAAGTCCGTCTTTGATATATAACGCTCCTACACCTTTTGGTCCATATATTTTATGTGATGAAAACACCATGACATCTATACCTAATTCTTTGGGGTAAACTTCCATTTTTCCTACAGCTTGAGTGGTGTCTGAAAAAAATAACACCTCCTTGTTTTTACATATTTCAGCAATTTTTTGGATAGGATGAATCAACCCTGTTTCGTTATTTACATACATGATTGACACCAACAAAGTCTCTTTATGAATAGCATTTTCTAATGCATTCAAATCTAAATTTCCTTTTGTATCAACATCTAAATAAGTGATTTTCGCCCCTCTATATTTTTCTAAATAGTCACAGGTATCTAAAACTGCTTTATGCTCTGTTCTTAAAGTGATGATATGATTTTTTTCATGTCCCAATCTCTCTTCAAACAACCCTTTTAATGCCAGATTAACCGATTCAGTTGCTCCACTTGTAAATACAATTTCTTTAGATTGTACTTGAATTAAATTTGCTATTTGCTTTCTTGCTTTATCTACACCTTCTTTAGCATCCCAACCCAATAAATGGGTTCTACTTGCAGCATTCCCATAAAATTCTGTAAAATAAGGCAGCATCACAGCCATAACTTCTTGTTCTACAGGGGTTGTTGCATTATAGTCTAGATAAATCATAAAAACAGTATCTTTGAATAACAAAGTTACAAAATGATTTCAGCAATTGTATTGGCCGCAGGTACTTCTTCTAGAATGGGTACGAAAAACAAGCTACTGCTTCCTTTTAAAGACAGTATCTTTATTGAACATGTAATGAATGAATTGCTACAAAGTAAAGTTAATGAAGTTGTTGTTGTATTAGGTCATGAAAAGGATAAAATCAAACAACTCTTCACGCAAAAAGAAATCATTTTTACAGTTAACGAAAATTATAACTCTGGAATGACCTCATCTATTCAAACGGGCGTCAAAGCTACTTCAAAAAAAACTGATGGCTATTTAATTTGCTTATCAGATATGCCATTTCTAACCACAAAAGATTACAACAAAATACTAGCAGCCATTTCTGGAAATAAAGAAATAATTCTTCCATTTTATAAGAATCAAAAAGGAAATCCTGTTTACTTTTCTAAGGGTTTTAAAGATGACATTTTAAATCATAATGAACCTGACGGTTGTAAAAATATTGTTCAAAACAATAAAAACGCCCTTGTTAAAGTTCCTTTTAAACACACACATATATTAGAAGATATTGATACTGAAGAGGCGTATTTGAAATTAAATCCTGATTAGAGTTAACCCATTAATTATTGGTTTACACAAAATTCGTTTTACATACCCAAATTACAATCTGTCATAAGTTTATTATATTTACATAAAAATTAACCCTTTTTGCGTTATAATTTTTTAACAAATCATATTCAATATGAAAAAAATAACGCTTTTATTACTATCTATATTTATTTCTACAATTGCTTTTTCACAAAGCAATTTTTATGTGGCTAAAAATGGAAATAATTCAAACAACGGCAGTCTAAATAGTCCTTGGAAAACCATTCAATACGGTATAAATCAACTCTCTGCAGGTGACATATTATATATAAAAGCAGGGACTTATCCAGAGAAGCTTGGAATTGATGTTTCTGGTACTGCTAATAATTATATTACAATTAAAAACTATCAAAATGACGAAGTAGTTATTGATGCAAAAAACATAGATAATAGCGGTTCAATTATTTGGACCGATCAAGCTTATTTACGTATTGAAGGTTTACACATTACCAACAATATCGGGAATAATAAAGAAGGTATTACCATTCAAGGTGGTGCTCATCATATTGATATTATCAATAATAAAATTAGTAATATTAGATACTCACCATTACCAGACCTAGATGTTACCAACAATGAAAATGCGGTACCACTAAATATTTATGCTGATAGTGCTACAGATTCAATTCATAATATTCTCATAAAAGGAAATGAAGTTTTTAACAATCAAACTGGTTATAGCGAAAATATTTCTGCTGGAGGTAATTTCAGTACTTTTGTAATAGAAGACAATATAGTACATGATAATACTAATATTGGAATAGATATTGGTGGAAATTATAAAAACGTTTCTGTTCCTGCACTCGACCAAGGAAGGTATGGTGTTATTAGAAATAATTTGGTGTATAATTGTAATGCACCGTATAGTACTGCTGCTGGTATTTATATTGACGGCGGAAGAGATATTATTGTCGAAAATAATATCTGCCATCACAATGGCTATGGTGGTGAAATTGGCTGTGAAGAAAATGGAAGTTGCTCTAATATTACTTTTAGAAATAATATTTTTTATAAAAATTTCTATACAGGCATGCATATTGGTGGATATGATGTAAACACGACTGGAATTGTCCTTAAAGCTAAAGTATATAACAATACATTTTATAAAAATGATGTAGGTAATCATTTCAGTGGTGAGCTTGCTTTTACTAAATTAATAGATTGTATTGTAGAAAATAATATTTTTTATGTGTCTAATCAAAATTTATTATTAAATACTTTGAGAACACAAGAAAATTTAAAAATTGATTATAATTTGGTGTTTGCAGATGCAGGAATAGGTGTTGTTAAAACAGACCTTAATGGCAATACACAAAGCCTCCAAAATTATTACACTTCATCTGGTCAAGGAACACATTCTAAATTTGAAAACCCTATGTTTATCAATGTCAATTCAAATAATTTTCACATCAATGATAATTCTTCAGCTATTGATGCTGGAAATCCGAATTACACCACAAATACAGATGCAATGAACATTCCTGGCATTACCATTACAAATGTCGACATTGATAATGAACCAAGAGTTAAAAACATTGTAGATTTTGGTGCTGATGAATCATCTATCACCTTAGGGTATGAAGAATATGCTTTTAATACAATTGTAGTTTCCCCTAACCCTACTCACGATAAAATTTATTTATCTAAAGACTTAAATCGTTCTACATATCAAATATTTTCATCTGAAGGAAAATTAATTTCTAAAGGAATTTTAAATACGAATAGTATTGATTTAAGTAATTACAATCAAGGCTTATATTTTGTTAAATTAAAGAATAACACTTCAATATATTCATTTAAGGTGATTAAAATCTAATAAAAAAGGGTAACGCTAACGTTACCCTAATTTAATAAAAGTTAATCCAAAATAGTTTAAGAAGATGGATTTGAAGGTGTACTCGTATTGTTATCTCTCTCCGCATTAGGATAAGGATAAAAATTTCTATTTCTCTCCGCATTTGCATCAGAGGGTCCTGGTCTATTAAATCTTCTGTTATCTTCTAGAGCTAACCCTGTTAAATACAACTCGATTCTTCTATTTTTATAAATCTCGTTTAGCACATCCATTTGTGTCATTCCTCCAGAATAGGCTGGTAAACTTGCTCCTAAACCAAACACATCAGTAGCTTCAGTTTTACCTAAAACTAAGTTTAACTGTGTTACGGCATCTACTAACTGATTTTTTCTTGCATAAGCTTCTGCTTTAATTAAAAGCATCTCTCCAGGTAAGTAGACTGGTATTCCGTCTAAATTTTCCTTCCAAAAACCAACAAGCTGTACATTTGATGGGTCTGTAGCGTCGGGAACCTTTGTATAAAAAGAAATTCTTTTATCATTTGGGTTAGGCAATAAACCCGCTGGTAATCCAAATTTTAAATCTTTTGCTTGGGTCACATTTTGAGAACCAAACCAAAAAGCTAATGGATTCGGTACTGCTTCATCATAAACCCATGTTGACTTTACAGATAAATCAACCGCTTCTGCTGCACTAATGGCTTTATCATACTCTCCAAGCATTAAATTAAATCTTGCCAATAAGGCATTTACTGAATTTCCTAAACTTACAGAATTAATAACGCCAGAGGTAACTTCAGAAGAAAGTCCTTCGTCTATATAACCTTTAGCCATCTCTAAATCAGCAATTGCATTTTGCAAGACCTCTTCTCTATTTTTAAATGGTGAATTTTCTATTAATTCTAAAGGGATACTTTCAAAATATTGAATTAAAGTCCCATGAGCCAAAGCTCTATAAAACAGTGCATATGCTTTTAAAGAATTTGCTACAGATTGATCTGAGGCAGCTCCATCAGCAGCATCAATAATAGTTGTTGTCTCTTTCTTGCACAACATTGCATTTGTCCATATACTATTTAGAATGCCGTTTCCACCATTAATATCATCGCCGCCAAGTAACACATCATTTTCTGCTGCGTTTCCAGGATTTAACAATCTCAATTCTTTTGTATTTAAACCTGAAAGATGTGTTGAAGTATAAATAATACCTGCTCTATCCGTACTCCATCTCTGTTGTACTCCATTTATTAATTTAATCAAATTCTCAGAACGACCTACTACATCTGGTTCTAATGTTGAATTTGGATCTAAAATTACCTTATCACAAGAAAAGGCACTAGTCATTACTAAGATTAGTAAAGTTATTTTTATTGTGTTTTTCATCATTTATTATTTTAAAAGTTCGCACTTAATGAAATTGCAAATGTTTTTGGAATTGGAACATTTCCGAAATTTACAGCCCTGAGTAAGTTTGACTGACCTCCAGCATTTGTTTCTGGATCATAACTAAAGAAATTATCAAAAGAGATAAGATTTCTCCCTATAAATGAGATTCTAAAATCTTGTAATGTTTTATTAAATAATGTTGGAAAGTTATAAGACAAAGAAACTTCTCTTAATTTTACAAAAGACCCATCTTCCATTCTAAACTCTTGTATCGGATAAATTCCAGCAATATAACCTCTTGGCAATTCTCCTGACAATTCTTGTTCTGCAATTCTTCCTAAACCAACACCTTGTCTAGTTCTTTTATCTGCATCAAAAATATCAAAACCTTGAACAGATTCCCAAAGCATAGAAAAAGAAATATTTTTATAAGTAACATCAGTACCAATTCCCAAAATATAATCTGGATTTGGATCTCCAATAACCTTCCTTAACACATCTCCTTCTGGTTGTCCATTAGCATCTCTCATTGGAGTTCCCGTTGCTAAATCTCCTCTTTCCACTTGTGGCACTCCTTCTGGCTTACCATCTGATGAAGGACCTGATAAAATTAAACTACCATTATTATCCCTAGCATAATACGTTCCATAAAACACTCCTAAAGGCTGTCCTTCTTTCACTAAAGGCGGTGCTCCTGTAGAATTTGCAATGGTAATATCACCACCAATGGTACTTAGTACTTTATTTTTATTACTACTGAAATTAAAGTTTAAATCCCATTTCAAATCATCAGTTTTAACTGGGGTAATTCTAGCATAAAACTCAATTCCTCGATTCTCCATTGTTCCAACATTTTCTGTTCTGGTTGAGCCTCCAATTGAAGGTGCTAACACACGACTAACAATCAAATCTTCTATATTTTGCTTGTAATACGAGAATAATAATGATGCTCTATTGTTAAAGAAAGTTAAATCAGTACCAATTTCGAACTCTTTAGTTCGCTCTGGTATTAAATTATCATTCCCTAATCTACTGTTTTGTTGTAGTGTTGTTCCTCCTAAGAAATTATTTGTACTATAACTTCCAAATCTTTCAAAAGGTGAAATCGCAGTTAGATTCCCTGCTTCACCATATGAAGCTCTAATTCTTGCAGAATTAATAAACCCACTTTCAGTAGAACCATCAGAAATCACATAAGAACCTGATATTTTTGGATAAAAATTAGATCTATTATTTACATCAAAATTTGTAGCTCCATCAACTCTACCTGCGAGAGTAATAAACAACTTATCACTGAATGATAATGTCTCTTGTAGGAAAAATCCGAAAATTTGTAATTCAGGATCTCCAGGGTTCAGCTGCAATTCTGTTGTAAACTTATTTGATGCATCTAATCCTCTGCCATGTGTTCCATCAAATTGTAACTTACTTGACTGAAAACTATATCCAATAGTTGTTTTCGAATTTATATTTTCACTAAAATCAGTATCATAACTGACATTTATATCGTAATTTAAATTAAAAACTTTAGCTTCTGCATCACCTAAATAACCATCATTAAAATAGGCTGGATTAACATTATCATAAGGATATACCGGAATTAAAATATGCCCTTTCTGTGTATATGAATCAATTCCTAGAATTTGATCAATAGTTAATTTTTCTATAGGCTGAATTTTTAAATGTAGGTTCGGTATAAAGCGATTAACATCTTGAGTAATATCGAAAGTTTCTATAATAGTTAATGGGTTTACCCGAGTTCGTTCTACCGCTAATAAATTACCATTAGCATCTCTCTGTGTAATATCAAAAGTATTGTTTGTAATATTCATAGAATTTATAGGACTCCAAAATACATTGCCATCTGGTTTTTCATCAGAAGCACTTTTTGCAAAATACAAACCTAAATCATAAGAAATCCAATCATTTATTTTATGCCCAAAATTTATACGTGCAGATAATCTATTGTATTTTGTGTTTTTTATTATCCCTTCATTAGATAGATATCCAATTGAAGCCATATAATTTATCTTATCATTACCTCCTCGCATAGAAAAATAATTATCCGTGCCATATCCCGTTTGGAATATTTGATCTTGATAATCATAACGTGTTGTATTGAATTTATCTGTTGATAAATATCTAAATGGAGTTAATGAATTATCTGTAGGGTTAAAACCGAAAATTGGCCATAGCCTTCCAGTTAAAGAACTATTTGGTATTGTTGCAAACTCCTCTCCTCTTAAATTTAAATCTAACTTTTTTCTAAGTTGACTCACATTAAATGTTGTTTTAAAAAACAATTCTGGCTTATCCCCTAAATTTTTTCCTTTTTTTGTTGTTATAATTACAACACCATTTGATGCTCTAGAACCATATATTGCAGCAGCAGCAGCTCCATTTAAAATATTAATATTTTCAATATCATTAGGATTGATATCTACCATTCTATTTTGGCCTGGAGTTGCATCACCAGCACTTACATTTAAGTTTGTTACATTGGTTGTTAAGTTACTAGCTATAACTCCATCTACAACATATAGCGGCTCAGATGAACCTTTAATTGTACTAGGACCACGTAATCTTATAGAAAACCCACCTGCAGGGTCGCCCGAGTTTTGAGTAATTTGAGCTCCAGGTATTTTTCCCTGAAGAGAAGAGGTAATATTAACTGGAGAAGTTTTAAGCATAACGTCTGCTTTAACAGTCGTTATCGCATTCCCTAGTTTCTTTCTAGATTGAGTTAATGAAGACCCAATAATCACAATTTCCTCTAATCCAGTAGCATCTTCTTCCATAGCCAAATTTATAACCTGACTCTCTCCATTTAATTTCATTGAAATCTTTTTGAATCCAATAAATCTAAAAACAAGAGACTTATCTTTAAAGTCTACAGCTTCAATAGAATAATTTCCATCAAAATCAGTCACACTTCCAATAGTAGTCCCTGCAATAATTACACTTACTCCTGGCAATGGATCATCACTGCCTTTTTCAGTAACTGTTCCTGAAATTGTTTTTGTTTGTGCAATTACAATTTGCACAAACAAAACTAATAGGAAAGTTGGTAATAAATAATATTTTTTTTTCATTTGAGTTAAAATTTAATTAGTACATCTCAAAGATATAAATATATTCTTAAATTGCAATTAAAAATTGCAAGATAAATAAAACAAAAACATTTTTTTTCTAAAAAATACAAACAAACATGCAAATTATGCAAGTTTTTATTGCACATCTTTTGTTTCAAATAAAAAATACATATTTTTACAATTAAATTCATCATTTCTTTTGAAAAAACAACAACGTCATCAAATTATATTAAACGAAGTACACATTCATAACAGAGTTTTATTATCTGATTTATCTGGAACGTTAAAAGTCTCTATGGATACCGTTCGTAGAGATTTAAAAGAACTTGATGATTTAAAGAAATTAAAAAAGGTTCATGGAGGAGCCATTTCAAATGGCTTTAATATTTATTCAGACCGCAAAAGAGAAATTTACGAACTAGAGAGCAAAACTATTATTGCAAAAAAAGGAATCTCTTTATTGAATAAAGATCAGGTTATTCTCATAAGTGGTGGATCTACCAATTTAGAATTTGCCAAACTTTTACCTCATAACTTAAACTTAACCATTTTCACCCCAAGTTTACCAATGGCCATAGAGTTATTAAATAATGCTTCTGAAGATGATGAGATTATTTTTATTGGCGGAAAACTATCTAGAGGATCTCAATTAGCAACAGGAAGTAGCACTATTAATTTAATTTCGGAAATTAAAGCTGACATTTGTTTTATAGGAACAGGTTGGCTTGATCCTATTGATGGAATTACTGCCATTGATTGGGATATTGCACAATTAAAAAAAGCAATGATAAGTGCTTCTAAAAAATTAGTATCTCTTTCTATTTCAGAAAAATTAAATACTTCTAGCAGGTATAAAATTTGTGGTATCAACACTATAAACACTCTTATAACAGAACTAGAACCTGAATCTGAAATTCTTAATAAATATAGAGAAGAGCATGTAAAACTACTTTGATGCTTTAATAAAAGACCAAAATTCTTTTAGTCTATTTTATCAAAAAACTCTTGGCACAATCAAATTAATTATAAAATTTAGAGGTCAGTATTTAAATTCATATCTTTAAGGTCAATAAAAACAGTAATATTATGAATATTTTTAAGGGTCAAAACCTTCTAGAGTTCTCTGATCGGTTCAAAACAGATCAAGATTGTAAAGAAT
>Ga0256834_1003042_pt1 | contig 10220 bp, 4 predicted proteins | sample 4281140metaG_FD_190536 | JGI IMG/M metagenome (GOLD analysis project Ga0256834, IMG submission 190536) | Hydrothermal vent microbial communities from East Pacific Rise, Pacific Ocean - 4281-140 | ecosystem: Environmental > Aquatic > Marine > Hydrothermal vents | place: Pacific Ocean: East Pacific... | reverse complement strand
GTGAACGCAGAGAGAAAGTAAAAATAGTATTAGAACGCATGAAAATTGGTCATAGAGAAAGGCACTTTCCACACCAATTGTCAGGAGGTCAGCAACAACGCGTTGCTATTGCAAGAGCCGTAGTATCTAATCCTAAATTAATATTGGCAGATGAGCCAACTGGTAATTTAGATTCAAAAAACGGTACCGAAGTAATGAACCTACTTACCGAGCTCAACCAAGAAGGAACCACCATAGTAATGGTAACTCACTCTGATAGAGATTCACATTATGCACATAGAATTGTTAACCTGTTTGACGGACAAATTGTTACAGAAAGTCAAAATAGGGCTATTGGGACAAGTATATAAGCCCTTCTTAATCTCCCTAAAGGAGGGAAAGAGTAATAATAAAATATAACATAAATAAAAACTCTCATTTTATTTCCCTCCTTGGGAGGAGTTAGGGGGAGGATAAAAAGCAATTACGATGTTCAAAAATTATTTTAAAATAGTATTAAGGGGTTTATTAAAAAATAAGGGTTATAGTATCTTAAATATTTTTGGATTAGCTATAGGCATTACCTGTGCTGCTTTAATTTTTTTATGGGCGCAAAATGAATTAAATTATAATGACACTTTTCCTAATAAAAATTATATCTATAATATTCCTACCAATCAAGATTATAATGGTAAAATTTATACATTTGATGCTACTCCGACACCTTTAGCTCCAACATTAAAAGAAAAAGTGCCGGGCATACAATATGCTACACGTTACAATGATGAAGTACGATTAGTAGCTTTGGGAGAAAAGTCTTTGTATAAAAGTGGTGCATATGTTGATGATGATTTTTTTACCATGTTCAGCTTAAAGTTTGTAGAGGGAAGTTTAGAGAATGTAAAAAGTGATGTAAACGGTATTGTTATTACACAGAAAACCGCCAGACAGTTTTTTAAAACCGATAAGAATGTGGTAGGTAAAACCTTGAGGTTTAATAATACCAAAGATTATAAAATTACAGGTGTAATAGCCGATTTGCCTAATAATGTTTCTTTAAAGTTTAATTGGTTGGCCTCTTATAAATCTTATGAAATAGGAAAAGAGTATTTAAAATATTGGGGGAATAACAATACCAGTACTTATGTGCAATTATCACCCAAAGCAAATGTAGCAATCGTTAATAAAGCCGTAAAAAAGGTAATCCCCGCTAATACCAATAACAAAGGGAAAATATATGGCTTTTTACATAGTATGAATAACTGGCATTTACGCGATAATTTTGAAAATGGAGTTCAATCAGGTGGTCAAATTACTTATGTTCGTTTATTTGCTATTATTGCTATTATTATTTTAATTATTGCCTGTATTAATTTTATGAACCTTTCTACAGCCCAAAGCGAAAAAAGAGCTAAAGAAGTAGGTATTCGTAAAGTTTTAGGCTCTAAACGCATCCATTTAATACTTCAGTTTTTTTTAGAGACATTTGTAATTACCACTTTTGCTACACTCGTTAGTATTGTACTGGTTAAATTGTTGTTGCCTCTGTTCAATCAATTTATAGGGAAAGAATTACATATTGGCTTAACTAACCCCATACATATTTTGGCTTTAATTAGTATTATACTTTTTTGCAGTTTACTTTCTGGCTTTTATCCCGCATTCTATTTATCGTCTTTTAAACCGGCATCTATCCTAAAAGGCATAAAAAACAAACAAGGAGGTTCTGTGTTTATTCGTAACGGATTGGTAATTACACAGTTTGCAGCATCTATTATTCTTATTATCAGTACTATTATTGTTTACACTCAGATTAATCATGTTAAAAACAGAAATGTAGGTTTTAATAAATCAAATTTAGTTGCTATTAATGCCCGCGGTGATATACTTAAAAAGTTTGATGGAGTAAAACAAGAAATACTGAATACGGGAATGATACGGCAAGTTGGATTAAGTAGCCTTAACATATTGAATGGTGGTTATAATGGCTCAGGATTTAGTTGGGAAGGAAAAAGCGAAGATTTTGACCCGTTAATTTCTTTTCGATTTATCGATTCAGAACTTATTCCTACTCTAGGGATGAAAATTGTGGAAGGGCACAATTTTTATAGAAAATCGAATGGAAAACATACAGAAATTATTATAACTGCTTCTTTAGCTAAAATGATGGGAGGTGCTACTGCTATAGGTAAATTAATTAGAAGAGATAACGAAGTTTACGAAGTAGTGGGTGTTGTTAAAGACTTTTTATATGGAAGTATGTATAGTAAAAGTAATCCAGTAATATTTTATAATGAACCACAACAAGCAAACTATATCTATGCAAGAATTAAAAAAAATGCTCCTGTAGAAAAGGCAATTGCTGCCCTTTCGGGAATTATAAAGAAAAATGATCCAGCTTTCCCGTTTGAATATAGTTTTGCTGAAGATACTTTTAATAACAAATTCTATAGTGAAATGTTTATCGGAAAACTAGCTAAGTGGTTTGCTATGTTAGCCATTTTAATTTCTAGTTTTGGGCTATTTGGATTGGCGGCTTATTCGGCAGAGCAAAGAAGTAAAGAAATTGGAATTAGAAAGGTGTTAGGAGCAAATGTATCAAGCATAGTCAATTTATTGTCAAAAGATTTTTTAAAATTAGTAACCATTGCCATTGTTATTGCTATTCCAATAGCTTGGTTTGTTATGGACAATTGGTTGCAAGATCATAAATATAGAGTAAATATTAGCTGGTGGATGTTCGCATTAGCAGCATTGTTAGCCATTTTAATAGCGCTGTTTACCGTAAGTTTTCAGGCAATTAAAACAGCAATACAAAACCCTGTAAAAAGTTTACGGACGGAATAAATTATGAATTATGTTTAAAAATTATTTAACAATCGCTTGGCGAAACCTTATAAAAGATAAAACATTTACATTAATAAATGTTGTTGGATTATCTGTCGCTTTTGGGGTTACTATTCTATTGTCAATGGTGACATTTTTTGAACTCTCCTATGATAATTTTTATAAAAATAGCGACCGTATTTACGAGGTTTATTTAGAACAACAAACAGTAAAGGGACCGCAAGTTGGTACGAGTCTACCTACTCCTTTTGCTCCAGCATTAAAAGTTGAAGTATCTGGTATTGAAAAAATTACACGTGTATTGCAAGATGATGCTTTGGTTATTAATGGAAAAAAGGAATTTAGTTTAGATGCCGTTTGGGTAGATCCCGATTTTTTTTCTATGTTTACTTTTCCCGCTAAGGAAGGTAATGTAAATAATGCTTTGCAAAATCTTTTATCTGTTGTTATTACCAAAAAAACTGCCAACAAAATATTTGGTGAGACCAATGTAGTAGGTAAAACGCTCAATATCTTAAAAGATGGTAAAGAAAAGCCTTTTACTGTGTCAGCAGTCATAGAAAATATTCCTGCCAATAGTTCTATGAATTTTGAAATAGCAATTCGTTTTGAAAATAATAGCGATTATGCTAAAACCTTAAACGTTTGGGATTCTCAATACCATCAAGTATATGCACAACTGCAAAATAATTTTTCTGAGGCTCAATTCAATAAAAACACACAGGCATTTGTAAAACTGCATTATCAGGGAGCTATTGAAAACTTAAAACGCGATGGAGCAGTTGCAAATAAAAAAGGAGAGTTTATAGACCTAAGATTATTACCATTAAGAGATGTGCATTTTACCAGTTTTAAAAAGGGATTTGCAGACGTTAATAGATCGATACCCTTTTTAATTCTAGGAATTGCAATGCTCATTTTATTCATCGCATGTGTCAATTTTATTAATATGAGTATTGCTAAAAGTGCTCAACGTTTAAAGGAAATAGGTATGCGAAAAACATTAGGCGCAAATAAAAAACAGCTTTTTTTTCAGTTTTGGCTCGAAAGTTTATTGGTGTTTTTGGTATCAATAGCAATAGGTGTACTTTTAAGTACCCTATTTTTAGAGGATTTTAAAACGATATTTAGAACAGGTGCAACCTTTAATATTTTTACTTATCCATTAATTAGTATTGGGTTTATTAGTGTTATGTTATTTATTACATTTCTTGTGGGGGGCTATCCAGCACTGCTTTTAACGCGTTTAGACACTGTTCAATCTTTAAGAGGAAAGTTAACTTCTGGGAAAAATAGCGTTAGGAACGTTCTCATAGTTGTTCAATTTGGGATTGCCATTCTCTTGATTACGGCAAGTCTTGTCATTCGGAGTCAAGTAGATTTTATGCGTAATAAAAACCTAGGGTATAACAAAGAGCAGGTGATTTCAATTCCCTTAAGCGGAAAAAAGAACAACTATGACGTTTTGCAACTTTTAAAGCAAGAACTTCGTGGAAATCCAGACATATTGAGCATTTCAGGATCGGGTAACAATTTAGGACGAGGAAAAGATGGTCGTCAGTCTTTTGGTATGATGGGTTTTCAATATAAAGGTCGCAATGTAAGTACATATTCTCTTGTGGTTGATTACAAATATATTCAAACCTTAGGTCTTCAAATAGTGCAGGGGAGAAACTTCAATAGTGCAGCAGATAGTTTAGGGGTTGTTATCAACGAATCCATGGCTAAAGAATTGGGTGAAAAAAAACCTCTAACAGCCCAACTAAAGATTGGTAAAGGTGTTTATTACCCCGTATTTGGTGTGGTTAAAGATTATAATTTTCAAGATTTGGATAGAGCTATCAAACCGCTTACTTTTTTTATAGGCAAAGATGACCTTTCCTATGCTTACGTAAAAGTAGCGCCTTCTAATATGGCAAAGTCGTTTGAGGAAGTAGAGAAGGCTTGGAAGAAAATAGAACCCAATGCAGAATTTCTGGGCTCATTTTTAGATGAAAATATAGATCGCACTTTCCGACGAGAAAAATCAATGTTGGCTCTAATTACGAGCGGATCTGTAATAGCTATAGTTTTAAGTTGTATAGGGCTTTTTGCCATGGCTATGTTGGTTGTTTCTCAACGAAAGAAGGAAATAGGCATACGAAAAGTAATAGGTGCTAGTGTGTTCTCTGTCAGTTATTTGCTAACCAAGGAATTTTTGAAATTAGTGCTGGTTGCTTTTTTAATAGCTTCTCCCATCGTGTGGTGGTTGATGAAAGAGTGGTTACAGAATTATGCTTATCGGATAAATTTGAGTGCTTGGTTTTTTGTTGTTTCGGGGTTGTTATCAGTACTTATCGCCCTAATTACCATTTCAACACGTACCATTAAAGCGGCTATTTCTAACCCTGTAAAAAGCTTACAGTCAGATTAGTAAACTATTAAATTATACAATTAGAAAAATATATTAAATGTTATTCTTTAAAACATACTTTAGGCATCTGTTAAAAAATAAATTATATACAATGGTAACCATTATTGGTTTTGCCATTTCGCTTGCTTTTATAATTCTTTTGGGGGTGTATATAAAAAATGAATTATCGGTAGATAATTTTCAAGTAAATAAAGATCGGATTTACCGGTTAGAAAGTAAGGGAGCGACAGATTTTTCAGGCCCCATAGCTGTAGATCTAAAAAATAAATATCCTGATATTAAAAGTTATACGAGAGTTTATAATCAAGATGGCATTGCCACTTTATCAACTGATAAAAAATTAAACATTCATTATCTTGCTGTTGACGATTCTTTTTTTAACATTTTTTCTTATCCTCTAGTTAAAGGCTCAATATCTGATGTATTAGCTACTAAAAATAACATTGTCTTATCTCAATCGTATGCGCGTAAATTATTTGGTAATGTTTCTCCTTTAGGAAAAAAAGTAACAATTAACACTAAAAACGAATTTATAGTTTCAGGAATTATGAAAGATTTCCCTGAAAACACCATTTTTAAACAACCAGATGCAATAATCAACATTAAGGCCATGTCTAGTATTACAGGTTTTAAAAGTTTTCTTACCGAATATGGGTTTTGTTCTATGAATATTTATTTCTTAGAAAACCCTAATGGAAACATCCAATCTAAAGCACCTCAGATTTTAAAAATTTTTAAAAAGAATTTCTGGCTATATAAAGAGGGGTATGCTAAAGGTGTTGTATTTACACCTTTAAAAGAGGTCTATTTTAGCACAAAAGAAGGTGAGGGCACTAAGAATAGTAGTAAAAACCTTATTTTAATTCTATCAATAATTGTTATGCTAATACTCTTTTTAGCAATTGGGAATTACATTAATTTAACAATTGCTCAGGCAACTTTTAGAGCAAAAGAAATAGCTATTAAAAAATTAGTTGGAAGCTCAAGAAAAAGTTTGTTTATCCAACTTATTAAAGAATCGGTTTTACTCTGTTTTATGGCTGTAATTTTAGCATTATTTTTAACTAAATTAGCAGAGCCTGTGTTCAATTCACTGCTGAATACCAATCTGAATTTAGATGATAACCTGACCTTTTTAAATACTGTAATATTAATAGGTTTTTTTAGTGTAATTGGTATTATATCGGGTATTTTACCAGCTTTAAGGATTGCTAGTTTTAAGCCTATAGAAATTGTTAAGGGTTCTTTTCGTAAAAAATCAAAAACCGTTTATAACAATATCTTTATCACTTTTCAATATACAATTACCATTGTACTACTAGTTTGTAGCTTGATAATAATAAAACAGACTCGTTTTTTAAGAAATTATAATTTGGGATTTAACAGAGATAATATTATTCATTTACCTTATTTAACAGATGCTAACAAAAAAGCTATCGTTAAAAATGTTTTGCAGGAAATCCCGGGGGTTAAAAGTGTTTCGGTTACTTGGGGTAGTCCGTTAGATGGTGGTAGTAATCAGTCTTTTACACATAATGGAAAACCTGTAAGCTTTCAAGAATTTAGGGTTGATTCTACCTTTTTTTCAATATTTGGTCTTAAAATAAAACCAACCAAAGTCGCCTATTCTAAAAACGGGGTTTATTTAAATGAAAAAGCTTTAAAAGTATTGGGTTTTGATTCTATTCCGGCTTCATTTAAAATGAATGACAATACATTACCCATTTTAGGAGTAGTGAACGATTTTAATTTTAATGATCTTAGAAAAAATATTGGCCCGATTATGATTCATCAGCAACAAAATGATTCTTACGCTTCAAATATTTTTATTAAAATAAACGGCACTAACCCATTTAAAACCATAAAAAAAATAAAAACTGCGTATGCAACTTTAGTAGATAATACCCCTTTTGATGTAACCTTTGTTAACGATGTTATAAATAGGTGGTATAGCAAAGAAGAAAAAACAGGAAAGATTATAGAATACTTTACTTTATTATCTTTTATCATTTCATTTATGGGCATATTGGCTATGGCAACTTTTTATATGCAACAACGTAAAAAAGAGGTTAGCATCCGTAAAGTAAACGGTGCATCTTTTATGCAAATTTTTTCACTTTTAAATAAGGATTTCCTAAAATGGATTGGCTTTGCATTTTTAATAGCAGTACCTATTTCATGGTATTTTATGCATAAATGGCTAGAAAATTTTGCCTATAAAACACAGATAAATTGGTGGGTTTTTGCCTTAGCCGGATTAACAACATTTTTAATTGCTTTTTTAGCCATTAGTCGGCAAGGATTAAAAGCGGCAACAATAAATCCTGTAGGCTCATTAAGAGATGAATAAATATCTTGAATTTTATTAAAAAAAATTACAAAAACCATGAACTTTATAAAACTGGCGTATCGCAGGTTATTCCAAAAAGGAGAAAATACTACTACAAGAATAATATCGTTAACATTAGGTTTGGCATTTGGCATCCTTTTGTTATCAGAAGTTTTTTACAACTATAGTTTTGATAGTTTTTATCCAGATGCCAACCGTATTTATGTAGTTTATGAAAATTTTAAACTAGATAATTCATCAAATAAATTAGAGAGTTTTCCTAGTGTTAGCGGTGCTATTGCGCCGGGGCTAAAAGCTGAAGTACCGGGTATTGAAGTAGCCACCCGCCTCAATTCAATTGGTACACATGTTTTTTATACTGATAATTTAAATAGTTACAAAGCTAAAATTTCATTAGCTGATGAACATCTATTTGATGTACTTCGACGCCCAATGATTAGTGGTAATCCTAAAGAAATTCTTAAAAGCCCTATGAATTGCATGGTTTCGCAAAAAATTGCAAATGAAATAGGCGGCAATATAATTGGAAAAATAATTGAACTAAAAGAATATCCCAATAAAAAACTTACCATAGCCGGAGTATTTAAAACCTTACCCGAAAATACCAACTATAAATATGACATTCTTATTTCGATGGTTTCTACAAGCCAGTTTACATGGGATGGCACCAACAATTGGCTGGGTAATGACCGTTATTACACCTGTGTAAAGCTTAAACCTGGAGTTAAGCCTGAGAGTCTGGCACCTGCCGTTAGAAAAATGCAAGAGAAAAATCAGGACATAAAAAGACTTGAACAGGAGCAGCAAGGAATGGTGTTAAAATATTCGTTTAAACCCATTACAGAAATACATGTTGATAATGTAAAAGATATGATTAACATCCTTAGTACAATTGCTATTGCTGTTTTGTTCGTTTCGCTCATGAACTATATTTTACTTAGCCTCAGTTCACTAATAAATAGGGCCAAAACATCGGCAATTCATAAAACTTACGGTGCTCAATCCAGAGATTTGCAACTACTGATTTTTTCAGAAACTTTTATGCTCTTTCTTATTTCGCTTGTTGGAGCTTTCTTGCTGATTTTGGCAATAAAACCAGTAGCTCAAGCACAGCTTGGCCACCAACTTTCTTCTGCATTAAACCCTTATGTCATTTGGCCTTTACTATCAATAATTGTAGTATTGGTTATGATATCTAGTTACCTGCCGGGACGATTTTTCTCACGTATTCCGGTAGCAACAGCATTCCGAAATTACCGACAGAAAAAAAACAAATGGAAATTAGCATTGCTATCTTTTCAGTTTATCGGTGCTTCTTTTATCCTTACCGTTTTGGTTATAGTAACCTTACAATACAACAGTATGAAAAATGCCGACCATGGCTATAGTACAGAAGGCGTTTATTACGGATCGACAACTGGTATGGATGGTAAAATTGCTACCGTACTAAATGAATTAAGAGCAATGCCCGAAGTTAAAACAGTTGGTATGGGATATGATGTACCTATAAGTGGTGCTTCGGGTAATAATATTCTTTCACCCGACGGAAAAAGAGAATTATTCAATGTGGCTGATTTTTATAGTGTAGATGGGAATTATCTTTCTATTTTAAATATTAAAGTGTCTGAAGGACAAAATTTTTCACCAAAAACGTCAGCTACAAACGATTTGCTAATTAGTGAAAAAGGTGCTGAGCTGCTAAAACTAAATAATGGTTGGACCAGAGGTGTTGTTGGAAAACAAATTACTGTAACTGAGCATGGCAATACAACTATACGTGGTGTTTATCCAGATTTTATTATCAATTCAATTTCAGACTCCGACTCACGTCCATCTGTGTTTTTCTATCTCCCCGAAGAAAAATTTGAGCAACGTAAAATTAAAAATCCTTCAGCGTCATTCAATATTCTTATAAAAATTCATAAAGAGGCGCAGGTAGGAGTTATGAAAAAAATCACAAATATTTTCAATTTGGCTATGCCTCACAAAGATGCTGTAATAAAGAGCCTTGAAGAGGAGCAATTACACACCTACCGGAACGAAAAAGGTTTCCGTAATGCGATGCTTGTTGGCAATATTATCATTCTATTAGTAACGGTTATTGGCTTGTTGGGGTATACTACTAACGAGGCTTCTCGCCGCCGAAAAGAATTGGCCATTAGAAAGATTAATGGCGCAAGCTTATCTAATATTCTTATAACTTTTATTAAAGAGTTAGTGTACATTGTTATTCCTTCTGTATTTCTCGGATTAATTGGTGCTTGGTTTACAGCAAATAAATGGATGCAGAATTTTGCCGTTAAAATCCCTCTTAAATGGGAAATTTTTGCAGGATGTGGTATGTTCATTATTTTACTTGTGGCGTTAATAGCTGTTACTAATTATACGCGTACAGCTAATCAAAATCCAGTGGATGCTTTGCGTCACGAGTAATAAAGAAGATACTTTAGTGTAACGTGACTGAAAATTATTTTTATAAAAAACAATATGAAATGATACAATTCAAATTAAAATTAGCAATTCGGAATCTGTTAAAAAACAAAATGTATTCTGCACTCATAATCGGAGGTTTTTCGATTGGGTTTACGGCTTTTATACTTATTAGTTTGTTTTATAATGCTGAGCACAATG
>Ga0256834_1003041_pt1 | contig 10220 bp, 8 predicted proteins | sample 4281140metaG_FD_190536 | JGI IMG/M metagenome (GOLD analysis project Ga0256834, IMG submission 190536) | Hydrothermal vent microbial communities from East Pacific Rise, Pacific Ocean - 4281-140 | ecosystem: Environmental > Aquatic > Marine > Hydrothermal vents | place: Pacific Ocean: East Pacific... | reverse complement strand
AATTAATGCGGCCACTTTGCGCGGGGCTGCTCGCATAAACGGTACTGCCGTTCGTTGGGCCACGCTGCCTGTGGTGGTCAGCTGATCCGCGCGCAATTCATGCAGGCCAACTCGAATGCTTTTTTTACCCTTAAAAACCCAGTGACCGTTCTCATCAGCCTTGGCATCGCCAATGACTTTATTATCGATGTAAAGGCGAACCGTTTTGCCCGCCGTTGCTTTGCCAGAAAAAACGATATTGCCTTTGTCATTGTAATCAACAGTGCCAAATACCAGCTTTTGGCGTTTTGTTGGTACTGCAGAGTTAGCTAACGGTGTGTTTGCCTTCGGTGTTTTAGCTATTGATGCGGATTTTTTTGGTGTGTTTGAAATTGGCGGTGTAACTGCCTTTGGTAATGTCGCAACTTTTTTTGTTACCGTTTGAGGTGTCGCCTGTTTGATAATTGTTTCGCCCCCTTTATTCGGTGTCGAAACTTGAGGGGAAATTGTGCTGGATTTAGCAGGTGTTTTGGTTTCAGCCTTGGCGATTTTTGTGGGCTTGGCATCTTTTGCGCGTTCTGCAGCTTTCACAGGTTTAGCATCTGGCACCTGCAAAACCTTGGTGGGTGCGTTTGGCGATGCCACGACGACCAAAGGTTTCACATTAGTATTTTTGGAAATGGCTATAAAAATAGATTGTTTGGACCGTACTGGTTTTTTATTTACTTCTTTTGATTCAATTACCAATTCATGGTTGCCCGATGGAATGAGCTGGTCAGGGATAAAAACCCAATCGCCTTGTGTATTAGATTTGGTTTTGCCAATCACCTTGCCGTTGAGTTTTAACGAAATGACAGCATTGGGCGCAGCTTTGCCGACAACAACCGCGCCGCCGTCTTTTTCCACCCGCACGACATCAAAACTGGGTGCAACGGGAGCCATTGAATTTGGCTTTGTCAGCGCTTTAAGGTCTTTACTATCCAGCTTTGCAGCGGGAAATTTCTTAGGCTCAATGGCGGCCAGTTTTTGAACGGGCGTTTTATCCGCTTTAGTTTTGGGTTCGAGCAGAGGCGTTGCCACTGGCGCAGTTTGTTTTTGAGCGTGTTCTATGGGGGCAGGTTTGTTCACCTGTTGCACAACAACAATACCGCCTACCGTTACCACGGAAAGGCTTGCAAATATTATAAGTGGATTGATCGCCATCTTTCTCTCTCGCCATTTTGGCAAGGTGGCAGCTTTTATACTCCAAGCGCACCTTAAACCGATTCATCCCCCGCCAACAGTAAAGCACGGAAATCAGCCAGACTCAATATCGAGACGAAAACTGTAACGTGCCGCGTTAAAGTGAATTTATTTTGCGAGATTGAACGGGCATACTTGGCAAGCCCTGCCTCATTTCAGCACGTAAATGCTTTAAACGATTAAACCTGACACGTTCTTGATAATTGAGCGCTTGACCCGTTCAGTAGAAAGCTTAAATACTTTGCGTTATGGAAAAAACAACTAAAAAGATTCGAAGATTATGCGTTTACTGCGGCTCTGGCGAGGGGGTTAACCCTGCGCATATGGCAGCGGCTCGCACCCTTGGCACCGCAATGGCAAAAGCTGATATTGGCTTGGTCTATGGTGGTGGTAGTTTGGGCCTTATGGGTGAAACAGCCCGCGCCGTACTTGAGGCTGGCGGGCATGTCACGGGCATCATTCCTGAATTTCTAATTAAAAAAGAAATGATGCTAGAGAATGTACAAGAACTGATTGTCACCACCAATATGCACGAGCGCAAAATGACCATGTTTGATCGCGCCGACGGATTTGTCGCATTGCCTGGCGGCATTGGGACATTAGAAGAATTGGTTGAGGTCTCAACTTGGGCGCAATTAAAGCAGCACGATAAACCTATTATCGTTGCCAATATTGAAGACTATTGGTCACCGTTTATGCAACTGTTAGACCACATGCGATCCGAAAAATTTATACGCGTTGGTATGTCAGTTCACTTTGATGTGGTAAAAACCGCTGAAGAAATTCTGCCAAAGTTTTTGCTGGCCCTTAAACGCCCACATACAATTGGCACCACTAAACCGATTGATAAGTTTGCTTAGGTTCAGGGCGCTAAGGCTTGAAAGCAGATTTTAAGTTTATTTGAACTTTGAAGCGATCGCAACGCCATTGGCATCTATTGCATGCCATAGCCCGCGTTTGTTGGCGCGGGCGTTATTGCGTTTAGCTAAGTAGCTTTTGGGGGCATTGGCGGTTGGTAGCGCCCATCCTGCATGTATAAGCCCATAGGCCAAATCAAATCCATCGGCTTTGCAGATATAAGCTTTATCTGCCTGGCGTGTGCAAATCACGTTAGAAGCCACCGTTATGTCTTTTAGGCCAGCCGTTGCCAGCGTGCCGCAATCAAGCGTGCGTTTTGATTTCCACGTGCAAGGCGTGCCCGTTTTGGGACCGATGATGCCAAACAACTGAACGGTTTTTCCAGCTACGATCATCGTTGTGCCATCAACCACTTGCGGACTGCCTTTAAGGGTTTTGCCAGCTATTGCAGGGGCCGATAGTACCATCACCAAAGGGAGTGCTAAAAATATGTGTTTCATAGATATTCCCAATAAAAAACCTCCGGCAAACTGTACTGCCGAAGGTTAAACTTGCACAAATTAAAAGTCATTAGTGACACTGTCATTAGTGACTATTTGCGGAACTCTTCAGGCAAGAAGAACATCAAGTCATTGTCTTCTGCACCGACATGGCAGTCTTGGCAGAACTGCTGAGATTTTGCGTTCTTGCCTTTGGTCATACCAAACAAATTACCACCAGGCATAATCATCGCATAGCGCCAATCATTAGTGCCCTTGTTCCAACCTTTGGTCATTTTTTCCATTAGGAACAATGGCCCAAGCGCTGCCTGACCGTTTTTGCCAACCGTAAAGCTTGGTTTTGCTAAAGTAGAACCAACAGGCATTTTGGTTGTTTTGTCGTAGCCAGCATAAGCTTTTGCACCGATTTTATTTGAGTAGTTTTGAACAAAACGACCACCGTGGGTATCAGAGCGATATGCCACTTTTCCGAATGATTGCCACTTGCTCCATTTGTTTGCAGCCCAATAGCCGTTGCTTTTGTATGATTTTGCCATTGTTGGCACAAGGCAATCATACAACGCTTTCATTTCAGCGTTAGTCAAATTAACTTCTGGCGCTGATGCCGCGCATGGATTGCACGGGTTGCAAGGGTTACATGGATTTTTAGCCGCGCAAGGATTGCAGGGGTTACACGGTTTTTTCGCTGCACATGGGTTACATGCGGATGCTTTTTTGGCTGCACAAGGGTTGCAAGGATTACAAGCTTTCTTAGCTGCACAAGGATTACACGGATTGCAGGCTTTTTTCGCGGCACATGGGTTGCATGCATGAGCTTTTTTCATACTTGGTACAAAGCAAGCTGTTGCCGCGCCGCCACCAGCTGCACACGGATTGCAAGGATTACACGGGTTGCAAGCGTTTTTTGCGGCACATGGATTACACGGGTTACACGCTTTTTTTGCAGCGCACGGGTTGCAGGCTTTTTTAGCTGCACAAGGATTACATGGGTTACACGCCTTTTTTGCAGCGCACGGGTTGCAGGCTTTTTTAGCTGCACAAGGATTACATGGGTTGCACGCCTTTTTTGCAGCGCATGGGTTGCAGGCTTTTTTAGCTGCACAAGGATTACATGGGTTACACGCCTTTTTTGCAGCGCACGGGTTACAGGCTTTTTTAGCTGCACATGGATTACACGGGTTGCAAGCCTTTTTGGCTGCACATGGATTGCAGGCACCACAAGGTTTTTTCGCGGCACAAGGGTTGCAGGCTGCGGCAAATGCTTGTGGCACGTCGCTAAATGATGCGATGCTGATGCCAACTGCCCCAGCAACAACGCCTAGAGCCAATGGCATTGCGGCCACTGTTGTTAATAGTTGTTTTCTCAATGAGTTCATTGTTTCCTCCAAGGGCATTTTTTTAATTAAAAAAGGCAGGCGCTTGAAATATGCACCTGCCTTAATGTTGTTAGATATTAGTTAGCTGATTTTTTCTTGGCAGCACATGGGTTACAAGGGTTACAGCCTTTTTTCTTTGCAGCACAAGGATTACAAGGGTTGCAAGCTTTTTTAGCTGCACATGGATTGCAAGGATTGCATGCTTTTTTCTTGGCAGCACATGGGTTACAAGCACTGTGAGATGACGCAACGCGGATTACTGAATTTTCATTCAATGAAGACTGGCAAGGGTTTTTCTTTTTAGCCGCACAAGGATTGCACGGGTTGCAGCCTTTTTTCTTTGCAGCACAAGGGTTGCACGGGTTGCAAGCTTTTTTAGCCGCACATGGGTTGCAAGGGTTACAGCCTTTTTTCTTAGCTGCACAAGGATTACAAGCACTATGAGAAGCAGCAACAGCAGAGCTGCTATCAGCAACCAAAGCTGCTGTTAGTGTTGCAGTGCCAGCGACAAGGCCGAAAGCGATAGGTAGAACAGCAACAGTAGACAACAATGATTTTTTAGTTGATTTCATTTCTTGGTTTCCCTCCGTTTGGTAACGGTTTTGAATTGATGTGATTGATGCCAGAATTTACCCCCGGCAAGATTTAACAACTTTACCCTAGCCCAATCATGAAAAAAGTGGTGTCACTTCACATAAAACGGCTTCACATTTGTGTGAGGCAGCCGAATGGAGCAGTAACAAAGCCATACAAAACAAAAAATAGCCGCTGTAACCAGCGACTATTTAAGTGTGTTAGAGTGCGTCACGCATTAGAGATTCTAACGATGAAGCGTTTTATAGGCCAAGCTTGTCCGCTACAAAATCAGCATCTTTATCACCACGCCCTGAAAGGTTTACTAAAATGACTTTATCAGAACTCATTTTAGCAGCTTCCTTCATTGCAAATGCAATGGCGTGAGCACTTTCAAGAGCAGGAATAATACCCTCAACCCGTGACAGTGTCATAAACGCATCAAGACATTCTTGATCGTCGGCGCTTTCATAACGCACCCGCCCCATATCTTTAAGATAGCAATGCTGAGGGCCAACACCTGGATAATCAAGACCCGAAGCAATGGAATAAACTGGTAGTGGTTCACCGTTCTCATCTTGCAAATTGTAGCACTTAAAGCCGTGAATTGCCCCTTTTGTACCAAGGGTCATCGTTGCGGCATTGTCAGGCGTATCAAGGCCTTTGCCTGCAGGTTCAACACCAACAATTTCAACGTCACCATCATCAAGGAAAGCTGTAAACATGCCAATTGCGTTTGAGCCGCCACCAACACATGCTGTTACCATATCAGGAAGTTTACCCGCCATTTCTTGAATTTGCTCACGCGCCTCTTTGCCAACGACAGATTGGAAATCACGAACCATACGCGGGAACGGATGAGGGCCAACAACTGAACCAATAGCATATAGGGTGCTAACGGGGTCTTTCATGTATTCTTCAAAGGCTGAATCAACCGCATCTTTTAGGGTTGCCGTGCCGCGTGTAACTGGCACAAGTTTACAGCCTAAAATTTTCATTTTTGTGACATTGGGTGCTTCTTTTTCAATATCAACTTGGCCCATATGAATTTCACATTCAATATCAACCAATGCGCACGCTGTCGCTAATGCCACGCCATGTTGCCCTGCACCTGTTTCAGCAAGAACCTTGGTTTTGCCCATATGCTTTGCCAATAAAGCTTCACCCAAACAGTGATTGATTTTATGAGCGCCCGTATGGTTTAAATCTTCGCGTTTTAGATAGATTTGTGCGCCGCCAACTTTTTCAGTCAAACGTTTTGCAAAAAATATCGGGCTTGGACGGCCAACATAATGCTTAAATAAATCTGCCAATTCAGTTTTAAATGCCTCGGTTTGGCGTACTTCATCATAGGCATCATTAATCCCGTTCATAACGTCAACCAGCTCAGGCGGCAAAATCTGCCCACCAAATTCGCCAAAGTAACCGTCTTTATCAGGCATTTCTCCCAGTTGAACCATTGTATTATACTCCCTTTTTTATGGATTAAGGCGTCCACTTTAAAGAGATGCTCTCATAGATCAAATGATAAAATCAATTCTGAGGTTTAGGGCGCTCTTTACTTAATTCGCGCACTAACCGAAACCCGATGAGGATATGCTTGAGATCAACAGGGCGGGTATGTCGAGCGGCAGCGCGGCACACACCGCACCCTTTATCATCCCAAGACCCACCAACCACAAATTGTCTTTTTGGAGCAATAGCAGATGGCAAGGCGCTAGAAGTGTTAAATGAAGTCCATTCAAAGACTTGCCCCGCCATATCTAAAACGCCATAGGGGCTTTTGCCGTTCTTGTGCTTAAATACACTTTGGGTAAAGAACGGGCCGTTGTCGTGGCTGTTGAGTTTTGAAGCCTCAAAACGATTGCCCCAAGGAAAGTAACGTCCATCACCCCCACGTGCCGCTTTTTGCCATTGCTTGGTTGAGGGCAGGTGCCAGTATTGGCCCGTTTGTTTTGAAATCCATGCGGCATACGCCGTTGCATCTTGGTAAGAAACCAAAACAACAGGATGGTCGATGCGATTTGATGGCGCGTCATTGCTCAACCAATTAAATTTTTGTGCGCGGGCATATGGATGAACAAGTTTGTAAGAGGTCCACGTCTTTTGATCGACAAAAGGTTTTCGATGACCCGTATGCTTGATGAATTTGCCATACTGCGCATTGGTTACCAATGTGCGGCTAATTTCAAACGCGGGGAGAAAAACTTTTTGGCGCTTTGGTTCGCTATCATACCAGCCATTTTTGCGGGTGATTGAATGGCCATAAGCTTTTTCATCTAGCTGGTAGGCATATTCACGTTCTTTTTTATCAGATCCGTAAATAAAATCACCAGCAGGAATCTCAATGGCATCTGGAGATTGAAACGCAAATGCTTGGCTTGAACCAAACGTAAGACTTAGCCCAAATACAGGCAGTGTCGCAAAACAGGCAAGGACACCGCATAGCAACCTCATGCAGATTGTGGAATTTGCTCATTGCTTGCTGCAACAGCATTTTCAATCGCTCTAATCTGGTCGGCAATGTTGATGTTTAAAAAACCTGTAACCTCAAGCTCTCGGTCTTCATAAACATCGACACCAATATGAAGTGCGCCCCAGTTTTTAATCACGCGATCCCGTTCAATAAGCAACGCTTCGATTTGAGGGCGAAACAGCATTAAAAACGCGGTTATCCATTGGTTTGTTGCAAGGCAAGGAAACGTATGATCCATTTTGAAATAATCTAACATCGCAATGGTATCATCGGCGGGATAAAAAGTTTCCCCAGTTACCCAGCGGTTGACCGTAAACAATGAAATAGGTTGGCCAGGTTGGCTCATGCCAATGGCAACCAAATGAGCTAAAGCATCATTACCCGTTGGCACTTCTTCATCGCCCTTGTAATCAATTGTTTTTACACCTTTGGGCATGCCTTGAGCGCGCAAAAAAGTATGAAAATGTCCATGCTCTCCACCCTCAGGTCGGTGTGAATGGTAATAATACTGGGCATGGGTTTCATCGTCATAGACATCGCCAGAAGGGTAATGGTCCATTTCAAAAAATGTGCCTTGATTGGCAAGGCATTGGCCCACCACATTTGCGGTGGCTTTATCCAATAAGCGTTGGTTTTCAACCACGGCAGCGCCCGCATTCGCCATTTTGTTAAGCTGTTCAGGGCTGCAGGCTGCTAATGCGCCTGCGATGTCAAATTTCATAGGTGTAATGCTCATACAAATTCTCCTAGCAGGTTTATAGCTTGGCGCGAAAACAACGATACTTCAAGTCTGCGTGAACACAGATTTGAGATCAGCTGGTCATTGTAGTAACTTAGTGATTCGTAGATGATGTTTTAAGTCAAAAAGGGGGGCGTTTTGACAAGTATTTCTAAGAGTGCAGCCAAAGTTTTATTGGCAAGTGGCCTATTGGCCCTATCAACGCAATCGGTATCAGCAGAAAAAGCGGGACAAATTCCGCAGATAGGTGCCACGCGTACCGCAATTGGAACTATTTTAAATTCGCCTGAAAGATTGCCATATCATTTACAGCGTGTACGCAAAGCTCTGACCAAACATTACATCGAAAACGGTGCTTCAACCTATTGGATACAAAGCGCTGGCCATGTAACCCATTTTATTCAACGCATGATGCTTGCAGATGATGATGGGTTGAAACCATCGGATTATCCTGCTGATTATCTGTTAAATTTGCGTGGCAGTATTGAGCCTAGCGACCCTGTTGCCGCCGCATTCACTGAGCTGACGTTCACCAGTTTTTTCATTAAATATGCAACGGACTTGAGAACGGGAAGATTTATTCCGCGAAAAATTGATCCAGATTTATTTCAGCCAAAAGGTAGAATAAACAAAACTCGGCTGCTTGCGTCTATGGCTAAAGCTAAGTCACCCAATAGTGTACTTGATCGCATTTCTCCACCCAATTCCCATTACAAAATCCTTAAACCTGCGCTGGCAAAGTACAGAGCGATTGTTGATCTAGGTGGCTGGAAGAAAATTGATTTTGGCACCACCTTAAAACCTGGAATGAGCGACCCACGTATACCGCTTATTCGTGCACGTCTTGAACTATCGGGAGACTTGTCGAGGTCCGCAGGGGCTGGCCAAGATCCAAATTTATACAGCAATGCCATTGCTAAAGGCATGATGCGTTTTCAGCGCCGCGTGGGACTTAATGATGAAGGTATCATTGGCAAGCTTTCGCTCATTCAAATGAACATTTCTGCCAAAGAACGTTTGCGCCAAATTGTCATCAATATGGAACGTTGGCGTTGGATGCCACAAAACATGGGCAAAACCCATATCATGGTCAATATAGCTGCTTATGAGCTTTATCGTATTAAGAATGGGAAACTTGCTGAAACGAAAAACGTTGTTGTTGGTAAAAAGTTCCATCAAACGCCTGTATTCTCTGACGAAATGGAGTATGTGGTTTTAAATCCCACTTGGACGGTGCCGTACTCAATTGCCACCAAAGAATTATTACCTAAACTACAAAAAGATCCAAACTACTTAAAAGCTGATTTTGAAGTTTTACGCGGGGGGCAGTCTATTGATCCTTATTCGATTGACTGGATGCAATACACCAAAAGGAATTTCCCCTTTGTCTTTCGCCAGCGCCCTGGGCCAAAAAACGCTCTGGGTCAGGTGAAGTTTATCCTGCCAAATAAGCATGCTATTTATTTGCACGACACACCATCAAGGTCGTTATTTAGCCAAAACAAGCGAGCGTTTTCTCACGGCTGCGTGCGCGTGCACCAACCGATTAGTTTTGCAGAAAACATTTTAGCTGCCGTCCCCGGTTGGTCGCCGCAACGTATTCGTGACACGCTGGATTCGGGTAAACTCACCCAAGTGAATTTGAAAAAGCACATTCCTGTTCACATTGTTTACGCGACGGTTTGGGCTGGCAAAAACGGTACTGTCAATTTCCGTCCCGACATCTATGGTCGAGACCGTAAACTTTATCGCGCACTGTTTGGTAAGCACACGTCTTAAAGCATGTCTCCCAAAAGTGGTTGCCGGTTTTGGGATAAAGACATGCTTTAGTCTGGTTACGCGTTTGTAAGCGCCGACAAGGTGGTGAACGCTGACAACGCTTCAGCGCTGGAATGCACATGAACAACGCTCGGCCCGTCATGGTCGAGCATTTGTTTCAACACAGCCTCAACGTCATCGCCAAGGTTTATGGTTAAGCTTTGAACCCCAAAACTATCGGCCCACTTAGCAAAGTCAGGGTTTTTTAAATTGGTGCCATTTACCCGCCCCGAAAAGCGTTTTTCTTGATGGGTACGAATGGTGCCGTAAATGCCATTGTCGGACAAAATGATTTTTGGTTTAGCGCCATATTGAACCGCCGTTGCGATCTCTTGGCCCGTCATCAAAATGCCGCCATCACCAACCACGCAAATGACCATGCGATCAGGCTGGGTAAGGGCGGCCCCAACAGCGCCCGGCACACCAAATCCCATGGCCCCACCAACAGCACCAAGCATGGTATGACTTTTGCCAAGCCGCCAATAGCGATGCACCCAACTAGAGAAATTACCAGAATCTGTAATGATGATGGTATCATCGGGCGCAAGTGTTGCTGCTGCCGTCACCACTTTGCCAAAATCAACGCCATCGTCTGGTTCAACCGAGGTAAAAGTCATAAACTCATCGACGAATTGTTTTACCTCGTTAACCCAATCGCT
>Ga0256834_1003040_pt1 | contig 10223 bp, 7 predicted proteins | sample 4281140metaG_FD_190536 | JGI IMG/M metagenome (GOLD analysis project Ga0256834, IMG submission 190536) | Hydrothermal vent microbial communities from East Pacific Rise, Pacific Ocean - 4281-140 | ecosystem: Environmental > Aquatic > Marine > Hydrothermal vents | place: Pacific Ocean: East Pacific... | reverse complement strand
AATTACAAAAGAAAATATCCCATTGCTAAAATTATTAGATGCTATACGATATATCAAAAGAATACCAGATGCAACAATAGATTTTTCTTGTAGTCGATTAATGTCAATTTTAAAAAAATTATCAAACAAAAAAATTAATTTAATGATGAAATTGGCTTTAAATTATCCGCCATCAACTCGTGCTTTACTTGGTGCTTTATTAGAAAATATTAATTGCACCGCATCAACAGAAATTTTAAAAAAGACTTTAAATCCTATTACTACTTACAAACTTTCCGTATCAAAAAAGACTTTACCAAACATTAAAAACTGGAATATTCAATGAGGTTACACGAAAATATAGCGTTATTTAAACAAGCAATTCGATTTACTGCTCAACAAAAAGGAATTTTAGATATTTATATTGAAAAAGATTATTGGGTAACACTCGCATTGTTTACAATTTTCAAAAATGACATAGGAAAAGAAACCATTTTCAAAGGAGGAACAGCATTATCAAAATGTAATCACTTGATAGAAAGATTTTCAGAAGATATTGATTTAGTCGTATTACGAAAGGATGGAGAAACGAATAATCAACTAAAAACAAAACTCAAAAAAATATCTAAGTGTGTAGAAAGTGTAATCCCAGAAACACATATTGATGAAATTACCAATAAAATGGGAATGATTCGAAAAACAGCACATAATTATGACAAAAACTTTGATAATGATTTTGGACAAATAAGAGATATTGTTATTATTGAATCATCTTGGTTAGGAAATTTTGAGCCTTACGCAAAAGGAATTGTTAGTTCTTTCATTTACGAAATGATGATTCAAACCAATCAATTAGAAATAATAGAGGAATACAATATGAATCCTTTTGATGTTTTAGTATTAAGTCCCAAAAGAACTCTTTGTGAAAAGATAATGAGTTTAGTTCGATTTTCTTACACAGAAAATCCTGTTAACGATTTACGCCTTAAAATAAGACACGCTTATGATATTCATATGATTTTAAAAGATATTGAACTTAATGCCTTTTTCAATTCAGAGAAATTTGATAATATGTTATTAAAAGTAGCAAATGATGATGTGTTAAGTTTTAAAAGTAATAATAAATGGTTGTCAAACCATCCTACAAAAGCCATTATATTTTCCGACACAAAAAATATTTGGAATGAAATTAAAACTACTTATGAAAATGAATTCAAGAAATTAGTCTTTGGAGAATTTCCAAATGAAAGAGAAATAATGAATACATTGATAACTGTAGCAAATAGATTAAAAGGATTTGAATGGAATATAGAAATAGAAAAATAGCCAGTTGCTAACAAAATGTAAACGTAATTGCGGTTTTTGTACTAAATTCAAAGTTTGTATCTTTGAACAAAGTGTAGTAATAAATTGAAAGGTAAGTGCCTTGAAATCCGCTACTATTCATATACAAACGTTGATAAAGTATTTACAATTCAGGTTATCTATGTTTAAGCGCTAATTTTGAAGTTGAATTTTTAATGGATTATATTTAGTAAATTTTCAGTAAAACCCTAAATTTTATCCATTAAATATGTCGCTGTAAAAGACTTTTCAATTTTAACTAAATCTTCTGGACTTCCTTGAAAAAGTAAGTTTCCACCTTTTTTTCCGCCTTCTAAACCTAAATCTATAATATAGTCTGCGGATTTAATTAAATCAATATTATGCTCTACCACAATAATGGAATGCCCTTTTTCTATTAATGCATTAAAAGATTTTAACAATTTTTTAATGTCATGAAAATGCAAACCTGTAGTTGGTTCATCAAAAATAAATAAGGTTTTGTTTGCATTAGATCCTTTTATTAAAAAAGAAGCTAGTTTAATTCGTTGTGCTTCGCCACCAGAAAGAGTGGAAGAAGATTGGCCTAATTGTACATAACCTAATCCTACATCTTGCAATGGTTTTATTTTCTTTACAATCTTAGAATTTTCAATACTAATAAAAAAATCAATTGCTTCGTCTACAGTCAAACTTAAAACATCAGAAATGGATTTGTCGAATATTTTAACTTCTAAAACTTCTTTTTTAAATCGTTTGCCTTTACAAGTATCACAAGTTAAATGCACATCTGCCATAAATTGCATTTCAACGGTAACTCTTCCGTCGCCTTTACAAGTTTCACATCTGCCACCTTCTACATTAAATGAATAATGTTTAGGTTTATAATTACGTATTTTAGATAATTGCTGATTTGCAAATAATGCTCTTATGTCATCGTAGGCTTTTATATAAGTAACAGGATTTGAACGACTTGAGCGACCAATTGGGTTTTGATCTACAAATTCAATTTCTTGTATGGTAGCTATATCGCCTTTTAATTTTGTAAACTCGCCAATTTTATCGCTGTATTGATGCAATTTTTTATGAATTGCAGGATATAAAATATTTTTAACTAAAGTACTTTTACCTGAACCTGAAACACCTGTCACCACAGTTAAACATTGTAACGGAAACTTAACATCTATATTTTTTAAGTTATTTTCTCTAGCGCCAAAAACTTCTATATAATTTTTAGTTTTCCTTCTTTTTTTAGGAACTTCAATTTCTAATTTTCCGTTAAGATATTTTGCTGTTAAACTATCCGATTTTAAGATTTGTTTATAATTGCCTTCCGCAACTAATTCACCACCGTAAAAACCTGCTTCTGGACCAATATCAAAAATATAATCCGCTTGTTTCATAATGTCTTCATCGTGTTCTACTACAATAACAGTATTCCCTAAATCACGTAGATTTTTCAGCACTACAATTAATTTTTCGGTATCTTTTGGGTGCAGACCAATACTTGGTTCGTCTAAAATATACATAGAACCAACTAAGGAACTACCTAAAGAAGTAGCTAAATTAATACGTTGTGATTCGCCACCAGAAAGTGTGTTTGAACCTCTATTTAAAGTCAGATAATTTAACCCAACGTCATTTAAAAATTTTAATCTGCTATTAATTTCTATTAAAAGACGCTTTGCAATTTTGGCATCATATTTATCTAAGACTAAATTTTTGAAAAAATCTAATAATTCATCTAATGGTAATTCGATTAAATCGGAAATATTTTTCTTTGCGATTTTTACATAATCGGTTTCTTTACGTAAGCGTTTTCCTTCGCAACCAGTACATTTTGTTTTACCACGATAACGTGATAACATTACTCTAAACTGAATTTTATAAGATTTTTTTTCGATGTAATCAAAGAAATGATTTAAACCATTAAAATATTCATTGCCTGTCCAAAGTATTTCTTTTTGCTCTTTTGTGAGTTCAAAATAAGGTTTATGAATAGGGAAATCGAATTTATTAGCATTATCAATGATACCATCTTTATAATCTTTGAATCGTTCGGTTTTAAATGGCACAATGGCATCTTCGTAAAACGAAAGTGATGTATTTGGTATAACTAAATCTTTATCGATACCAATAATGTTTCCATAACCTTCACATTTAGGACAGGCACCATACGGATTATTAAAACTAAAAAAATGCGTATTAGGTTCAGAGAATTTAATTGCATCTAATTCGAATTTATTACTAAATTCTTGCTGTTTATTATCGGATAAATTGTGAATTGTACACAATCCTTTTCCTTCATAAAAAGTAGTCTGAATAGAGTCTGCTAAACGATTAAAAAAGTCTTCATTATGTTGCAATACAACTCTGTCTACTACCAAATATAGTTTTTTTGCTTTGGTTGCTTTCTTAATAAAATCTTTAGCGAAAGGTGTTTTTAACCTTTCGATGTCTTCATCAATTTTAATTCTAGAATAACCTTGTTGCAATAAGACATTAAGGTAAACATCTATGTTTTTAGTTGTCGTTAAATTTATTGGCGCTAAAAGTAACAGTTTTGTTTTTTCGCTTAATTTTTCAATAAAATTAACAACATCAGAAACTTTATCTTTCTTTACTTCTTTACCAGATTTAGGCGAATATGTTTTACCAATTCTCGCAAATAATAATTTAAGATAATCGTAAATTTCTGTAGAAGTACCAACAGTAGATCTAGGGTTTGTACTATTTACCTTTTGTTCAATTGCAATTGCTGGCGAAATACCTTTAATATAATCTACTTTCGGTTTATGTAGTTTGCCTAAAAATTGCCTTGCATAACTCGATAAACTTTCTACATAACGTCTTTGACCTTCGGCATACAAAGTGTCGAATGCTAAACTAGATTTACCCGAACCACTTAAACCTGTAATTACAATTAACTTATTTCTAGGTATTGCCATATCTACCTTTTTAAGGTTATGCAAAGCAGCACCTTTAATAAGTATGTAATCTATCGGATTTAAGTTATCTATCTTTTTGGACATTATTTATTGAAAAAGCAAATATAGTTTTTTGTAATTTTTTATACTGCTGATTTAACGATTAATTATAAAACAAAAGTAACTTTCAGTCATATAAAAATTAAAGGACACAAATTTCACAAATTACACGGAATTTGATTACTTAAATATTTCGCCGATTGGTTAATTATAAAAAAAACAATTATTTATAAATCTCTGTTTTAATATATTTTAAATAGTTAAAACAAAATATGTTTGGTTTCCCAAACATATTTGTAATTTATTTAACGTTAAGTTAATAGAGTTATTCTGTGTAAGTGACAGAAAACGAACCTTCGGTAAATTTTCTAACTTCTATGCCACCATTTAAAACAGAATAAAATTTAAATATACTATTATCACTACTAGTTTCTATTCTATTTGTACCTGTATTGTGAATTGAAATTCCTACAAAATTTCCAATTACACCATCAGGATCTTCTGCAGGAAAAAATACTTGAGATGAAGATTCTGTATAAGAAATAGCGGCATCTTGCGTAACATTATCTATTGTTGATTTTAATCTTCTATTTGAAGTAAATGTATCCGCAGGTATTTTTAATATTATTTCATCACTACCACGTGTTGCAGTAATAATAATTAATTCTAAATCATCTTCTATTGTTTTTACGGCTGTTAATGAAGTTTCCACAAATTCAACACCATCTATTTTAATGAAAAATTCATTATTATTTACTGGCGGATCTGGATCTGGATCAACTACAGTATTGGTAGAGTATAAGATATGTGTAAAAATACCATTAATAAATTCTTTAGTTTCTGTAATGAAAACTTCTTCAAATGTTATATCACCTGTATCTGGGTTGACCACTTCTTCTAAAAGAGGCGTAACTCCATCATCTTCAAATTGTTGTATTTGCATTGTGCCTTTTCCGTTAAAGAAAAATGTACCTGATAATAATTGGTTTTCAGTGTCATTTTCATTTAAATCAATTCTACCTAATAATTCTGGATCGGATTCAAATAAACCAAATTCCTCATCGGTATTATTATACGAAATACTAGCAACATCTTGACCTACAGCAATATTGTAAGTGTCTACTTGATCATTTAATATATTAATAATTACAATTTCCTTGTCTTCATTAGCCTTTGCAGTAATTGTTATTATGCCATCTAAAATTGTTGCTGTTTTAGTTTCTGCAACCCAAGTTTCTCCATCAAAATCTACTTGAAAGTTAGACAAAACTGGAGGTTCAATAAATGGTACGTTAATTTCTACATTAGAATCGCAAGAAGTAAAAAGTAATGTTATTATTGAAATATAGAAAGTTAGTTTTTGTAATCTCATGAGGTAATTAAATTTGAGTATTTCTGCAAAAGTAATAAAAACTATTATCTATTACTAATAATGTTAATCACTTTCTTTACATCTTCTAACGTATCTACAGGAATAGAATTGTGTAAAGTTTTAGCAATCTTGATTTTATTACCATTTTCTAACCAACGTAATTGCTCTAATTTCTCACAATTTTCAAGGTTTGTTTGATTTAAATCCGCGAATTTTTTTAATGCTTTAGGCGAAAATCCATACATACCAACGTGTTTGTAATAGGTGTTTTTTGTATGCCAATCTTCTTTATTTTCATCTCTAATAAAAGGAATAACTGCTCTGCTAAAATATAATGCAAAGTTATTATTATCAATAACCACAAACACACCTGTGTTTAATTCTTCTTTTTTATTTGTTGGAATAATTAGTGTTGCTAACTCTGTTTTTTCGTCCTCAAAACAAGAAATTAATTCTTTAATTTGTGTAGGTTCTAAAAGAGGTTCATCACCTTGTATGTTTAGAATAACATCTATTTTTTCAGTTTCGGTTTTTTGTATTATTTCAAATGCTTCTAAACAACGGTTTGTACCTGTAGAATGATTTTTTGAAGTCATTACTACTTTGCCTCCAAAACTTAAAACTTCATCAAAAATACGTTTGTCATCTGTTGCTACAACAACATGATTGATTGCTTTTTTTACTTGTTCATAAACAAGTTGAATCATTGTTTTGCCACAAATATCAACCAAAGGTTTTCCTTCTAATCTTGTTGAACCAAATCTTGCAGGTATTATTCCTACTATGTTTTTTGTTTTTTTAGACACTAAATGTTATTTAATTTATTAATATGGTAATTAGAAAATTTTGTATTGAAATATATTATTTATTATTGAAATTCTCTTAGCGTTCTTAGCGTTTTTTTCTTTGCGGCTTTGCATGAAATTTTTATCAGCAAAATACGATTTTCCACTATAAAATTAATTCTTTTAAAGTTTCAATTACATAATCTAATTCTTCTAAGGTATTGTATTTACTAAAAGAAAATCTAACGGAAGATTTCATTGCTTCTTCAGCAGTTAAAATTTCATTTAATACATGCGAACCTTTATTACTACCACTTTGACAAGCAGAACCGCCAGAAACCGCGATCCCTTTTAAGTCTAAACTAAAAAGTAACATTGGTAATTCTTTATTAAAACGCACATTAAGTATTATATAAGAACTTTTTTCTAAATCATTTGAAATTCCGTTAAACGCAAGATCTTTAAAATTTTCTTTTAATTTGTCTATAAAATATACTTTTAACTTAGTAATGTATTCTTGTTCTGCTTCTAAATTTTCTAAAGATTTTGACAATGCAAATTCTAAACCTGCAATATTTGGTACGTTTTCGGTTCCTGCTCTTGCGCCTCTTTCTTGTTCGCCACCTAATAATATTGGTTTTATTCCGAATCCTTTTTTTAGAATACCAAAACCAACACCTTTTGGACCATGAAATTTATGTGCAGAAGCAACTATAAAATCTACTGGTGTTTTTTGCAAATCTATTTTAAAATGCCCGATTGCTTGTACCGTATCCGAATGAAATAAAGCATTATTCTCTTTACATAATTCGCAAACTTTATTTAAATCTAATAACGTACCTAGTTCATTATTTACATACATTAAACTAACCAATGTTTTATTGTTGGAGTTAGATAATAATGTTTGTAAATGGGTATAATCTATTTCGCTATTATGGCTAACGTTTACAAATTCTACTAAAACACCATATTTTTCAGATAAATAATCTAAGGTATGTGTTACCGCATGATGTTCTATTTTAGAAGAAACAATTCGTTTTACGCCTAAATTAACAACAGAATTTATTAATATAAGGTTATCTGCTTCGCTGCCGCCCGAAGTAAAAACAATTTCGCTTGCTGTTACATTAAAGTGATTTGCAATTTTTTTTCGAGCAGTTTCTACTAAAGATTTTGCTTTTCTACCAAATTGATGTGTTGATGATGGATTGCCAAATGTGGTAGTCATCACCTCAGAAATAATAGAAACAACCTCTTTGTCAATTGGTGTAGTTGCTGCGTTATCTAAATATATTTTGTTCATTATACGGCAAAGGTAAGGTATTATTTTATTTTTTCTCTAGCAAAGTCACAAAGACGTAAAACTGTAAAAATAATCAAGTAAAGACGTTTTGCAAAACGTCTTTACATGTAAAATGTCTTTGCATGCAAAACGTCTTTACATATAGAATGTCTTTAAATGATTAAAACTTTAGCATATTTTTATACTTTATTACTTCTGAAAAATTTATTTTTGTAACAAATAAGAATTTTTAATATGAAAAAAATAGTTATCTTTATTGTTATTTTGGTCTTTGTTTTCTCTTGTAATGATGGTGATTTTGACATACCAAGTTTAGACTTTAGTTCGCAAGATATAAATGATTGTGGCGATTTAGTTTTGTTTAAAATTAATGAAACCGAAGCATTGTTTTTTGAATTACCAAATAATAATGTTTTAACTGAAGATACTACCACATTAGAATTAATTGATGCGATTAATTACAGGATTTTTAATGATGGCGTAACTGCGACTTATTTTTGTAATGAAATTCCGCCTTCTACACCAATTATTCAGCAAGAATGGTCGGGTAGTGGTACTTTAAATGTTACAAATATTATTACCAGAGATGATAACGATCGTGTTGAAGAAGATAGTGCTATTGTGGATAATCCTGATACTACTATAAATGAAGCGGATATTGATGAAGATGGTTTTCCTAATTATTATGATGATGATGATGATGGCGACGGAATTTTAACCAGAAATGAAGTGCCGTTAGATGAAAATGATGAACCAATATTTACGGATACAGATGGCGATAACACACCAAATTATTTAGATAATGATGATGATGGCGATGGTGTTTTAACTATAAATGAATCTCTTGCTAATTATTTAGACAGTAATGTTTCCGTACCACTTATAGTTCCAAATACTACTTCTATTAACATCCACACACTAAGTTACCTTGCTACTTTTACTATCAGTAATATGAGTTTAATAAATAGTAGTGGCAATAATATTATTTTTGATACTTTTGATTACGGAACTAAAAATGGTACAATAATTATTGAAGATTAATCTAAACCAATTCTCGCCATTATAGGATAATGATCTGAATACTTAACCGAATAATTTTTGTGTTCGTTTATTTGAAGAATTTTATCTGCAAAAATGAAATCTATTCGCATAGGAAATTTATTTATTTCGAAAGTTTTACCAAAACCATCACCAGATTTTAAATAGGAATCATGCATATTGCCTTTTAAATTTTTATAAGTCCAAGAATAAGCAGTGTTATTAAAGTCACCACTTACAATCATTGGGTAATTACATTTTTTTTGATGATCTAAAACAATAGCAACCTGTTTTTGTTGTTTTAAAAATTGTTGTGATAATCTATTTATTAATTTTTCAGAATTTTTGTGAGTAATTTCTTCTTTTTCAGGATTTAAACCTAAACTTTGCATATGTAAATTATAGATACGCAAGGTGTCTAAACCTTTTAAAATGTCAATAAAAATTGCATTGTTACTTGTTCCTTTAAAATTTAAAGAACCTTTATTTACTATTTTATAGTTAGAGTAAATTGCTTGACCAAAATTTCTTGCTGTTGTACTTTTAACAACATGTTTATATTTAAAATCGAATAAATTTTCGCCTTTTGTATGGTATTCTTGAACACATAAAATAGTTGGCTTTTCGGAAGCAACAAATTCTTCTATTTTTGTTGGAATATCTTTATCTTTTAACCAATTATATGCATTAAAAATTCGAACATTGTAGTTCATGATAGTAATTTCATTATTACTTTTTGTCACTTTTTTACTAATTTTAAAAAATGGAGAAGAAACAAAAATACCAAGTAACAAACACATAGCCGAAAGTATGATTTGCTTTTTTAATTGAATTAACCAATATAAAACAAATAGAATGTTAATGATAAATAAAACAGGAACAGTTAAACTAAAAACTACTAATTTTGGGAAAACACTCGGACTAATATATGGCAATACAAACCCAAACAATAATAAAATTGCGAAAATATAATTGACAAAATAAATCAATTTATTTAGGAGAGATAAATTTTTCATATTAATTTTTGCTAACCGAATCTAAAAAATTCTTTTCATCTTCAGTAAGTACTTCGTAACCAGATTTACTTATTTTATCTAGTAATGTGTCAATTTTCCGTTGTTTTAAATTATCTTTTTGATGATTAGAAAGATTAGAATCCGATTTTCTATAAACCGTTTTTAAATTCGTTCGCTTTGTTCTAACAAACGAAAAACTACTTGCATTATTATAACTAGAAAAATATTTAGTCAAGAAAAAACCAATTAAAGCACCACCTAAATGTGCAAATTTTCCGCCTTCATTACCATTATGCATTAAAACAATATTAATAACCACCCAAATTGTCGCTAATACCCATAATTTTACGTAACCAATAAACCTAAAATTCATTTCGTAATTAGGCATTTTTGTTGCTAAACCAACTATTATTGCCGAAA
>Ga0256834_1003039_pt1 | contig 10224 bp, 10 predicted proteins | sample 4281140metaG_FD_190536 | JGI IMG/M metagenome (GOLD analysis project Ga0256834, IMG submission 190536) | Hydrothermal vent microbial communities from East Pacific Rise, Pacific Ocean - 4281-140 | ecosystem: Environmental > Aquatic > Marine > Hydrothermal vents | place: Pacific Ocean: East... | reverse complement strand
TCGGTGCGGTCCTCAAAGCCGTTGATCATCATATCGGTTTCAAAACCAAACAGGTCTTGCACGCTGAGGGTTTCGGTCGGTTTTTCAAAGGCTGTCATGGTGGAGTCCGCTTGATTGTTGGCGCGCGCCAAAGTGTTCTCTTTGCTTTTACCTGAACCGTGCGCGGGTGCAAGGGGGGGCGGCAATTTGTGATGCGCATTGTTGCGCTGGCAGGCCCCGTTTTGGTGGTTGCGGGCCGGGTGTGCGCGCACAGGAATGGCGGCAATGCTTGGGGCATTGCCGTTATCACAGGTGGCCAGTATGGCGATCAGGCGGGAAGCCCTGACCTTTTAAAAAGGAAAACTCGCGTCGGTTGGCTTTAGGCCAAACGGTTTATATTGGTGCGTGAGGTCCCGCACCCTACACTCCCGATGGCCGCCTTTAGATTTGGTATCGGCGGAACGCAAAGGGCGCTGATTGTTACGATGCCCGACGCGATTTTCCCGAAGCCTTGCGGCTTTGTCTGGCGGGTAAAGATTTAGCAAAATTGTGTCAATAAGGCGTAACCCATGCGCGCGCTGCTTTGGCGCGATGGGCAAAAGGGCAGGGTTTTGTTGCGGATACCTGCTATCGATATAACTACATTCCTAGGAATCTAGATACCTAGGAATGTAGTTATGTTATGGTGGTGATAAATGGTTGTAAAACAAGTGGTTACGGTGTAAAAGTGTGGGCTGTTTGAAAGAATCCAGCAAAGAATGGGCCGACTTTATAAGCCAGAGGTCTGCTAAAATGTTCAGCGTTTACCCGTGAGCACACCGGCATTATGGCTTGAACAACCGGCTAACCTTGATCTGCTCCCACGCCCAGACCACCTCGGTCAGGCGGTCCTCGTCATCACGGCGGCCCCCGTTCAGGTCAGGGTGAAGGTCCTTCACCAAGGCCTTGTAAACCTTGCGAATCTCGGCTTTGGTCATGCTATCGCCTGCGTCGAGAATCGTCAGCGCTTTGGTTTCGGTCGGGGGCAGGCGGCGGGTGGTGCGGCCGGTGCCACCCGCCGGGTTTTTGGTGGCGTTATCCCCCAAAACTTCCTTGGGGTTATCAAAGCCAAAGCGCGCCCATGCGGCGGCTTCCGGGTCATTCACCGCATCGCCAATGGGTTGGGTCGGGCGCTCCCATGTGTTGGCTTCCAGCGCCGCTTGCTCGGGGGTTAGCGTGGCGCGGCCCTCGAAAAAGTTCCATTCTTTATTGTGCTGGCGAATGTGATCAAGGCAAAACCAGATAAATTCCTCAAGGTTGTCGGCTGATTTGGGCGCACGATATTTGCCGGGCAGCTCACAGCCATCCTTCTGGCACACCCGCGAAGAGGTTTCCACCGCGCCCGACATGCCACGCCGCTTGCTACGCTTCTTTTTATCCGAAGCGGCAGAGATATCAAAATCAAAAGACAGAGGTTTGCGCGCCATAAAATTTCCTTTTAGCCCTTTTGCAACTGCGGCACAGAGCATAGACAAGTTATGAGAAAACCCAAGCCCTAAATTGGAGAGACCATGACTTATGAAGACCGGATGCGCCAAAAACTAACCGAGGCCTTTGCGCCTGTTGAACTGGAAATCATTGACGAGAGCGAGTCGCACAGGGGCCATGGCGGCTATAAAGAAGGCGGCGAGACCCACTTCAAGATTGTGATTAAAGCGGCGGCTTTTAACGGTATGAGCCGCGTGGCCCGGCAGCGCGCGGTCATGGCCGCCGTCAAACAAGAGCTGGACGAGCGGGTGCACGCACTGGCGCTGGAGGTGTCTGGCGTCTAACCCGCCAGACCTTTAATACCCATCACCGGACAACTATTTGTTTAACAAGCGCTTATCGGCAAAAAATCCTTTCAATAGCGCCGAAGCCTCCTGCTCCCGCAACCCTTCATAAACCTCCGGCTTATGGTGGCATTGCGGGTGGGAAAACAAACGCGGGCCTTGCTCGATACCGCCCGATTTCGGGTCACTCGCCGCGTAGTAAAGCCGCCGGATGCGGGCAAAGCTAAGCGCCGTGGCGCACATGGGGCAAGGCTCCAGCGTGACATAAAGGTCACAATCGGGCAGACGCTCGCCAAGCACGGCACAGGCGGCGCGCAGGGCCAGCATTTCGGCATGGGCGGTTGGGTCGGCCATCTCTCGCGTCCGGTTCCCCGCCTTGGCCACCACTTTTCCGGCGCGTACAATCACCGCGCCCACGGGCACCTCTCCACGCGCGGCGGCGGCTTTGGCCTCGGTCAAGGCCACATCCATGAAGCTTGTGAAATCACTCATGCCGCACTTTCACCCCTAGGCAAGGCCCGCGCAAGGGTATATGCCCGCCAATATGGAAAAAGATGTAAAAAAGGGCGAGCGGATCGCCAAGCGGCTGGCCCGCGCCGGTGTGGCCTCGCGCCGTGAAGTGGAACGGATGATCGAAGCCGGGCGCGTAAGCGTAAACGGGCGCAAGCTAGAGTCGCCCGCGCTCAACGTCACCGATGCCGACGATATACTGGTGGATAACCGCCCCGTAGCCGCCGCCGAGCCGGCACGGCTCTGGCGCTATCACAAGCCCTCGGGGCTGGTCACCTCCGCGCGCGATGAAAAAGGCCGCGCCACGGTGTTTGACCGCCTGCCACCAGAGCTGCCGCGCGTCATGAGCGTGGGCCGGCTGGACCTGACCTCCGAAGGCCTGCTGCTGCTCACAAATGACGGCGAACTCAAGCGCAAGCTGGAGCTGCCTTCCACCGGATGGGTGCGCAAATATCGCGTGCGCGCCAATGGCAACGCCTCGGACCAGCGCTTGCAGCCGCTGCGGGATGGCATCACCGTTGGCGGCGAGCGCTTCCAGCCGATGAGTGTGGATTTTGATAAACAATCCGGCGCCAATGTCTGGCTCACCATCGGATTGCGCGAAGGTAAAAACCGCGAAATCCGGCGGGCGCTAGAGGAAGTTGGCCTTATCGTTAACCGCCTGATCCGCATATCCTACGGCCCCTTCCAGCTAGGGGATCTCGCCCGTGGCGGCGTCGAGGAAGTCCGCCCGAAAATCCTGCGCGACCAGCTCGGGATCAAGCGAGAGCCAGAAGCGCGCCCCCAAGGCCGCAAGCCCACCGGCCCCCGCGTGCGGGTGCAAAGCGGACGCAACAGCCCGGGCGTTAGCCTGCGCGGAAAAAAACGCGGCGGGAATAAATAGCCACTCTTTCTTTCAAAAATACTCTCGGGGGTGAGCGAAGCGAGGGGGATGAAATCCCCCTTCACCTAATGGATTTCCCGAGCGTGCCCCTCCTCGGCGACCCTTCGGGCCACCTCCTCGGCGCAGGCTGTGCAAGCACAGCGGGCCTACCGCAATGCGGCTTCTATATTCCCACCATCCACGGTCATAACATGGGCCGTGGTGCGCTCGGATAGCGCCAGCGCCACAAACGCATCCCCCACATGGCGCGCCTCCACCTCACGGCGCAGCAGGTTTCCTGCCATGTAGGTTTCTTCGTCAATGCCGCGTGCTTTAGCGCGCTCTGCCACAAAATCCTCATCCAGCAGCCCCGAGCGGATACGGTCGGCGTTAATGCCATTTACCCGCACGCCCTTTGGCCCCAGCTCCAAGGCCAGCTGGCGCAGCAGGAACATGGTGGCGGCTTTCGGAATGCCATAAGCCCCAAAACCCTTCCCGGGGTTCACCGCCTGCTTGCTGACATTAAACAAAATCTGCCCGCCACGCCCTTGAGTCGCAAACAGATGAGCCGCCGCTTTGGCGAAGGTCTGGTGTGCAAAGAAGTTCAGTTCAAAACTTTTACGCAGGGTCTCGTCGGGCAGGTCGGCCATTTCACCTGTCCATGCTGCACCGGCATTGGACACCAGTATATCCAACCCGCCAAAAGTGCGAATGCAGGTGTCCATTGCCGCATCCGCGGCACCGTCTGCTGTAATATCCAAGGCGATGCCACTATGCCCGCCCCCGAGGGTTTCCAACGCGGCATCAAGCGCCGCCTGCTCAAGATCGACAATAAATATATTCGCCCCGAGCGCGGCAAAACTCTGCGCCGTGGCCAGCCCGATGGCCCCGCCACCGCCCGTAATCATCACTACGCGCCCTTGCAGCACAGGCGGCTTGCCTTTGCCCAGCTTGGCTTGCTCAAGTGACCAGTATTCCATGTCAAACAACTGCTCGGGGCTAACCGGATGGAATCCCCCGCAGGCCTCGCCATTGGTCATCACGTTCATATTTTGCGCTGCCAAGTCGCTTGCAGCCGAAGCGGCCTTGGCGTTAGCCGAAATGCCAACGACACCCACGCCCTCGATCCACGCGAGGTTCGGCGTTGGGGCCAGCATGGTTTTAACCCCACCGAGGCGGGCGTTATTGGTATCGAAATACGCGGTGTATTCGGCGATATACTCATCCACCGCCTTGGCCACAGCCGCGCGGCCCCCCGCCATAATTTCTTTCGTAATCAGCACCGGATAATTCTTGGTGCGAATCACGTGGTCGGGCGTGGCCACCCCACGGCGGCTGAGCATGGCCAGATCATCGCGGGCGATGAAATCCTGCACGTTTTTGCCGGTGCGCAGGTTCATCACCGGCATCGGGAAATCGCGGTTGCCCGTAAAATCGGCATTCCGACCGCCAATAATACCACGCAGCATGGGCAAAATGTCCGCCGCTTTTGCTTCCATCTCTTCGGATCGTCCAGCAGCCTCGGCAGGCACGAGGCCACCGGTTTTTTCCAGCCACGCTTCCACCTCGTTGGTATGGGCAATCAGGCGATCATAGCTTTCTTTGGCGCTATCGCCAAAAGCAAAATGGCCGTGGTTGATCAGGATCAGGCCTTCGACATTCGGGTTGGCGTCATAGACTTCTGCCGCCGCTTTTGCCAGCTCAAAACCGGGCATAATGAAGGGCACGCACACGAGGCGCTCGCCGAAAATCTCTTTCACCACCGCTTCCACATCGGGCAGGTCGGCCAAGGCGAGCATGGCCGAAGCATGGGTGTGGTCTACATATTTATGGGGCAGGAAGGCGTGCAGCAGGGTCTCGACCGACGGGTTCGGCGAGGTGCTATCCAGCAGGTTTGCCCGTTGCAGGTTGACCATATCCTCATCTGAGAGCGCATCCAGCGCCCGCAGTTTCAACAGCGGCTCAAGGCGCACCCCGGGCAGGCCGGCGGCCTCGATCACGCCGAGATCCCAGCCCGAGCCTTTGACGTGCAACACCTCTTCAGGATTGCCAAAAATGTCGGGCCGCTCCAGCTTGCAGGACGTGTTTCCACCCCCATGCAGCACCAAATTCAGGTCGCCGCCAATCAGCCGCGAGGTGTAAACCCGCAGCGCCAGCTCACGGTCGGCAGGGTCCGCGCCCGCCGCCTCCATAAATGTCTTTGCCTCAGCGTCGTTCCATCTGTTAAGGACCATAGCCATACCCTTTCTTGAAGCTTGCTCCTTTTAACCATAGTTTCTGACAAATGACAGCGCGTGGTGTCAAACAAATAAAAAGGAGCTGATATGGCCAGCATAACCCGTAGGCGCAACGCTGGACAGGTGAGCGGCGAGAGCATCGTGATCGAGGCGGCGTGGATGTATTACCACGACGGGTTGAACCAGGCCGAAATCGCCAAGCGGCTGGCGGTTTCACGGGCGACGGTGGTGAACTACCTGCAAGAAGCGCGCGAGAAGGGGTATATCCGCATCAGCCTTGCGCCCGAGGTGTTTAGCGGCCACCAACTGGCGGAAGACCTGCGCGAGCGCTTTGGCTTGCAGGCGGCCTTTGTGGTGCCCGATGCGGCCTCGTCCGAGGGCACTCTGATGCGGGTGGCAAGGGGCGCGGCGGAATGGCTGCCAAGCCTGCTGGGTGCGGGAGACCGCCTCGGCGTGGCGTGGGGGCGCACGGTTTATGAGGTCGCGGAGGCGCTGGAACAAACGCGCTTGAAGGATGTGACGGTGTCGCAACTGGTTGGCTCGATGGCGACGCCTTATGGCTTTACCGCTGAAATATGCTCGGCCCATATGGCGCAAAACCTCGGGGCGCAGTGCATAAACCTGCACGCGCCGGCGGTGCTGAGCGACCCGACCTTGGCGGCGCGCTTGCGCGAGGAGCCGATTATCCACAGCCAGCTAGAGGCGCTGAGACGCTGCAATAAAACGATTTTTGCGGCGGGGTCTTGTGCGCCTGATAGCCATATTGTCGGCTCGGGCGTGGCCACGGCAGAGGACCTTGCGGGGTATGTGAGCCACGGGGCCACCGGCGTGCTCTGCGGGCGGTTTATAAACGCTTTGGGTGCGGCCATTCCCGGCCCGCTTGATGACCGGATGATCGGGGTGACACTGGACAAGCTGCAGGGCCTCGATATGGGGCTGCTGGTTTCGGATGGGGCTGATAAGGTGATGCCAATGCTCGCCGCCATTGCGGGGGGCTATGTGACCCATGTCGTCACCAGCGCAGAAACAGCGCGCGGGTTGCTGGCCGGATAGGGCGGGAGCGGCGCGTCTGGCGTTGCACTGCTTTGCAATGTTGCGCCCGCGCCGCGCTGAATCGTGGTTTCTTGTGGCAGGCAAAGATGAGTATTTGAAAAAGAAAGAGGATCAATCTCTTTCTTTATCAAATACTCTGGGGTGAGCATCTTTGATGCGAGGGGCAAAGCCCCTTTTGGCCGGTTCAGGCTTGCACACGCTCGGGGAACATGGCGGCCAACCCTTCAGGAGACGCATCCACAACGCCGCGCTCGGTGATCAGGCCAGTGATCAGCCTGCGGGGGGTTACGTCAAAGGCGGGGTTACCGCCCGGGGTGCCGTCGGGGCTGATTTGCACCGAGCCGATGGAGCCATCGGGCAGCTTGCCTTGCACATGGATAACTTCCTCGTCGTCGCGCTCCTCAATCGGAATTTCGGCCAGGCCGTCTTTCACTGTCCAGTCAATAGTCGGCGAGGGCAGGGCAACATAGAAGGGCACGCCGTTATCATGCGCCGCCAGCGCCTTGAGGTAGGTGCCGATTTTGTTGCACACATCACCGTGCGCCGTGGTGCGGTCCGTGCCCACAATCACAAGGTCAACTTGGCCGTGCTGCATCAGGTGGCCGCCGGCATTGTCTACAATCAGGTGGTGCGGGATATTATGGGAGTTCATTTCCCAGCTCGTGAGCAGCGCGCCTTGGTTGCGCGGGCGGGTTTCATCCACCCAGATATGGATTGGAATGCCCGCTGCCTGCGCGTGATACATTGGTGAGGTCGCCGTGCCCCAATCCACCGTGGCCAGCCAGCCCGCATTGCAATGGGTGAGGATATTCAGCACCTCTCCGGTTTTTTTCCTGGCAGCAATTTCACGAATAATCTCCAGCCCGTGTACCCCGATCATGCGGTTGGTTTCCACATCCTCGTCGCAGATCTCCAGTGCCCGTTTTTGGGCGGCCTCTGCGCGGTTGGGGAGGGGCAGAGGCCGCAGCAGGTCACGCATTTCGTTAAGCGCCCAGCGCAGGTTGATTGCGGTGGGGCGGGTGGCGTTTAGCTCGTCCCACGCTTCGTCAAGGTTGGCATCAGAGGGGTCACGCTTCATGTCTGCCGCAATGGCAAAGGCGGCCGTGGCCCCAATTAAAGGCGCGCCGCGCACCCACATATCGCGGATGGCAGTGGCAAAATTGTCGCGGGTTTTTAGATCAACCACGCGAAAGTCGTGCGGCAGCCAGCGCTGGTCAATAATCCGGGCGCAGCCTGCGTCCTTACTATACCAGATGGACCGATAATGCTTCCCGTTAACTTTCATAGGCTTGCCCCTTTGTTGCGTTGTTTTGCAAGGTCATTGACCCGTGAAATATCGCCCATATGGGTGCGGTTAACCACCAGTTGCCAAGCAGCATGCCTGTGTAAAAATCTTCGTGCAGCAGGGTTAACCGTTAGAGGCGCGTATTCATTGGTTTTCTTCGCCATTCAATCCTCCGTTTTCCTTAATCATCGCCAAAAGCAGGCAAATGTAAATAGCTCCTGACAAAGGACATCTTGACTCGCGGGCTAACGTAGCGAGTGGAAGTGGATGTAGAATAGGGCCGTCAAAATTCTGGGGCTGCGCGAGGTGTTTAGGCCCTCGGATAACCCAATGGCCAATTTCGTGGCCTGTTCACAAAACCTCGCAAAGGGTTGAATGGATATTCAGCGTCGGGCGCGTTAAAGTTCCCGAACCTGAAATTCGAGGATTCGCATGCCCAAGTTAAATATCCTTCTCGGCGCGGCTCTGCTGCTATCGCCAATGGTGGCCAAGGCCGAAAGCCCCGTGGTGGTAGAGCTTTATACCTCGCAAGGCTGCTCCTCCTGCCCCCCCGCTGACCGGCTTTTATCCGAGCTGGCCACCCATGATTATATCATCGCCTTGGCGCTGCATGTGGATTATTGGGACTACCTCGGCTGGGCCGATATTTTTGCCAGCCCCGCCTTTTCAAACCGCCAGCGGCTGTATGCGCGGCAGTGGGGCGAGCGCTCGGTGTATACGCCGCAAATTGTGGTGCAGGGCGTAAACTATATGGTTGGCTCGCGCAGTGATGAAATCCAGCGGCAGATCATGCAAGCAGAAAGCCACGAGGCCAGAGTATCTCTTTCTGTGCAAAGCAATGGTGCTGGCATTCGCATTGAATTGGCCCCTGTGGGAGGGCAAGGCCTTGAGGCCGATATCCAGCTGGTGCGCTATTCACCCGGCGAATCCGTCACGATTGAACGCGGTGAAAACGCCGGTAAAACCATCGAATATGTAAATATCGTCGAAAGCTGGGAAAACCTTGGCCGCTGGGATGGCAAGGGGTCAACGGTGGTCAATGTGCCAAACGCCCAGGCCGGCGAGTATGTCGTCATCATCCAGGCCCCCGGCCCCGGAGAAATTTACGCCGCCACGCGGCTGAGCCGCTAACCCCCCGCACTGCCACCTCTTTCTTTCAAAATACTCTGGGGTGAGCATCTTTGATGCGAGGGGCAAAGCCCCTATCGTCAGCGGCCACGAATGCGCGGATCCAGGGCGTCCCGCAAGCCGTCACCAATAAAATTCACACTGAGCACGGTGAGCGAGATCGCAAGGCCCGGCCAAATCACCCGGCTCGGCGCTTGGGAAATGCGCTGGGTGCCGTCAAACAGCAAGCGCCCCCATGTGGGGAAATCTGATGGAAAACCAAGCCCGAGGAAGCTCAGCGAGCTTTCTGTGATAATGGCCGTGGCAATCCCCAGCGTGGCCGACACCATGATAGGTGACAGAATGTTGGGCATAATATGCCGTGAGATCACCCGCTTGGAGGGTGTGCCGATGGAGTTGGCCGCAAGGATGAATTCACGCTCTTTCAGGGCCAGCACATCGCCGCGCACAATGCGCGCGGTTTGCATCCAGCTGGTCACGCCGATGATAAATACAATCAGGATGAATATTCCGGTTTCCGGCCCGAACATGTTGCGCAAAGTATCGCGGAACAGCATAATAATCACCAGCAGCAGTGGCAAAATTGGCAGGGCGAGAAACAGGTCTGTGCCGCGCATCAAAAACCCGTCGAGCCGCTTGAAATAGCCCGCCAGCACGCCAATAAACGTGCCCAGAAACAGCGAGAGCGCCATGGCCGTAAGGCCCACGGCAATGGAAATCCGCCCGCCTTGCAGCACCTGCGCCAGCATGTCATGGCCAAGCTGGTCGGTGCCAAAAGGGTGGGCCCAGCTCATGCCCTGGTTGCGGTTGCGCACATCGGCATAGTTCGGGTCCAGTGTCCAGATATAGGGGCCAATGGCCACCGCCAGCAGGATGGCGATAAACACAAAGCTGCCGATCATCGCGCCCCTGTGGCTGCGAAACTGGCTCCAGACATCGCCCCAGAGCGAGCGGTATTTGCGGGTGTCTTCAATTTCGGTCACGTCAGTCATAGCGGATCCTCGGGTCTAGCAGGCCGTAGAGCACGTCGGCCACAAGGTTAAACAGCACGATAAGCACCGCAAACAGGAAGGTCAGGGTTTGCACTAAGGGGATGTCGGCCCCCTGAATGCCGATAATAAGCAGCTGCCCAAGGCCGTTTACCTTGAAGATCTGCTCGGTAATAATCGCGCCGCCAAACACCTGCGGAATGCCAAGCGCGATCACGGTCACCACAGGGATCATCGAATTCCTGAGCACATGCACCAGCAGCACGGTTTTTTCTTTCAGGCCCTTGGCGCGGGCGGTGCGCACATAATCCTGAGACAGGTTATCGAGCATGGAAGCCCGCATAAACCGGCTGATCTGGGCGGCGTTAAA